>OGDQ01002212.1_pt1 | contig 9377 bp, 10 predicted proteins | sample 1570451 | NCBI WGS metagenome assembly OGDQ01 (sample SAMEA2582171, study PRJEB24529) | metagenome | biome: Human gut stool | place: China | collected 2011 | reverse complement strand
TGATTCATGATGAGAGATCTCCGTTGATTTGGATTGACTTCACATCATTAATCACTGCGGTAAAACTTTACGGCATCCCGCCATTGAGCAACGCCAATGGCTCCTGATTAAAACAGAATGAATCGTCCCGTAACGAAAAGATAATCCTGCACACGACAGCAAAACGTAAAACAACAGCATGAATGAGCTAAATGTCTAAAGAAAAACTGCCTTTTCACATTATTTTTCAGCGAGTAATCATACCAGCATCCCTAACATACGAAATCGCATCGTGATCGATCGCTGATTCGCCGAACAACTGATCGAATACACCGGAATCTGCACTAACATCCTGATGGGTAACGGAAGACTAAAAAACCAGTGTTCTATTGATTGCACGGAATGCCTGTGCGCTGGCCTGACCAGTAAGCACAATTCTACGAGTAGTAAGATATCTACTCCAAAACCATGCGCAGTAGCCACCATATGTTGCCAGGGTGAAAAATAAGCTCAGAGCTATAGGGGAGTAATTCCCGTTAATGTCATCGCCGTACCTCAATCAGCTCACAAACTGGCTGAAACGTTAAGCTGAGGCCTTTATTCTTCAGATGTATTTTCCGGTTTACCTGTAAATTATCTTCTGATATTTATCACATTAGTAATTGTGCTGATTATCTACATACTTCAAGGTCTGAAATATGAAGCTAACAGAAGAAAGTCTGAATCTAGTCATTGACATCCTGAATGATTTGATCTGTGAAGGAAAAATGCTGAACGATGTGGAGCGCAGATCTCTGCTCAATGCAGTTATGGCAATTACAGCGGTAAAAGAACGTTCTGTCGTATCTGTATCATCCCGAAAAGAGCAAAGTAAGAAGGAGAAGAAGGAAAGAGAGATCGATCCTCGTTTCCCAAATGCTGGTGTGGCATGGAATGAGGCAGACGAGAGTTTATTGCGAGATGTTCTGGAGGATGTACCGGACGATGAAATTGGTAAACACCTTTTCTGGCTAGCAGAGAAACTAGGGCGAACCCCGTACAGTGTAGCCTGTAAAGTCAGACAAATTAAGAAATTACCTGCAGAATGGAAGGATCAATTTCGTAAAATCTCTGACAGGATCCGTAGTTCTGGAATGTCAGTCAGTGAATATCTACAACGCCAGGGACTGTTAAGCCCAGAGTCAGGGGAAGAAAACAATCCTGTCAGTCATAACAACAATGTAGCTTAATCCTGAAGAAGATGAACAGTTTATACTCTTTAAACTGTTCCCTTAATTTTAGAAAAACAGTTTGTGTAAGTGCATGCTCCAACATTCTGAAGGCGTTATTTCTTACAATACATCATAATCATTGGCAGATCCTCATCTGAATCAAAACACCACAACCAATCATCACACTTTTTCTGAAAAGAGCCTTATGATGAAGATAATCACCTTACGCTGAGAAAAAACACCAGGGCCAGTTAATCACCTTATCAATCTCGCCGTTACAAAATCATCCATAAGCCATTTAACAGTGTTATCGCAAACTCACAGTAAATCGCATCAGGTTACCTCAATCGGATTTGAGTTAATTCACTGGGCTTTACGTAAAGATACTTTTCTCAGGTTAACGACTAAAACACGAAAACTCAGAAAAGGTTAAACACAGGTTCAGTAAAATCGAATATCATCTTGATTGCTTAAACAGGACAGAGGGTTTTGTAGTGAGGTTAACTGATTTTAGCGATCGTAAAAAAAGGACTAACAAATTTACTAAACTGGATGTGTATCAGATCAAACAATGTGTACAGCAATGCTTAATGAAAACACTTGTAGAATTGTTTATGAAAATGCGTGTATAACACTTAGTGAAGATATGTCTGTATAATACGTATATAGTACCATTCCCGACATTCTCAATATCTTCAGACATCCATGCAGACTGAGTGTTGATTTCAGTTTTTCACGGCCAGCATGGATCTTTACTGGTCAAAAAACAGACAGGTTTACTCTGGAATTATTTTTTTGATTCCGTCTTCAGAACAACAAAAACTCGTGATAACTCTACAACAAACTATCGTAATTGGCTTCTGTAACCCCGTCACTTTTCCTAAGAAACGTGCCCCCATATGATGCGGGAGAGATAAGTCATCGTATACAGGAAACACTGCCAATCATAATATGGCGTCATTCAGTAATTTTTATCCATAATCAGATTAGCATATCATGATTATTGAATATTATGATATATAGCTCATATGAATGTGTTATTATCTGTAAGCGTTAAGCATCACATTGCATAACCATACTAAGCTGGCTAATCATCAACATTTTTATATGTAACTCATTGAAATTAATTACATGTTTTTTGTGAATAATTAATATGTAATGTGAAATTAATATTTTTACATCATGAGCGCCATTTAAAATTACCATCCTGAATATCATATGACAATATATTTTCACTAAAGCATGAATTGTATATGTCTATTAACTCTGGAAAATTATCAGGATTCACCTTCAAATTCACTTGAATGTTACGCTTAATTTCACCCAGCAGTTCTTCATGTGTGGATTTTATTATCCCTTTCTCATAATCGATAAATACACACATGTTCTTTATGAATTCAAAACCTTTTCCTGTATACAGTTTAATGAATGCCACCAGAGCAAACATTTCAAGATATAGCCATAATGCCACGTTAGTTTTTTGCAAAGTATAAAAAATTGAATTCGCCACTCTTTTACTTATTGCTCTTTTATACTGTGATCGAGCAAGATTCAGTAGCGGAAGCTCTCGTTCAATAAATGAATGTGAAAAGACTGGATAAATTGATGTAGGAAACCTTTCAGGTCTTATGATATTTTCTATTTCCACCATAAATCTATCCATAGAAAGAAAGTCACTTTCTTTTTTTATTCTGGTATAGAGACCGCCTTTATTTCTTTCTGAGGTTTGTTTTCGTGCTATCCCCCCCAACACTTTCTCTAATTGTTTATTTATCTTCGTATAATTAAACACAACCATTCTTCTTATCATCCTCGGAAGGATAATAATATCAGTGCTTGAATCACTTGAGCGGCAATTATTATTTATCCATGCAACTTCAAGTTGCAGTATCGGAACATTAACTTTTCTGGGGTGAATATCTCTCTGATATCGTTTTTTGTATGCGTTTTCATTAAGATATTCTCTGCTGTAGAGAAACTTATAGCAATATAATCTGATAATATCTTTTATGTAAAATTTAAATAGTTCACCTGTAACAGATATATGTTTTCTGCTCAGTAACTCCTGTGTATTAAGCCATTCCCGTGACCGAAGCACACCCTTGTGAAAACTTTTTCTTACTTGCTTTGAAGCACGCCATTGATGTAATATTTTTGCGTCCTCAATAATTCTCTTTCCCGTTTTATTTTTTGCAGCATCTCTTACTCTATAAAATATCTCCCAGTCCAGACTTTTGTCATATCTACTAATTATACGACAAATATTCCTGACCCGACGATTCTCTTTATTTCGCTTCCATAGCTTATAATGATCATCGCATAACCTTAAGGCATTTGCCTCATCAAATTCTGAAACAGGATTACTGCATTTTTTATTCCGACAGATACCTTTGTTTTTAGCCATACTCTTCTTCCCGTCAATGGAAAAATTTTCACACCCATATTACCTGAATGATAAACCGGATTAGTGTGATCCGGTTCAGTGAAATCAACAGGATACCGGTATGTCATTCAGCCATTCTTCCCTCTCCGCACAAGTGAAATCATATCTGACGTTTCTTCCTGAAGAAATTCGTCAGAAAATTCTTGAACATCTCCACAGCGTTATTCATTACGAACCCGTGATTGGCATTATGGGTAAATCCGGCACCGGCAAAAGTAGCCTGTGTAATGCTATTTTTCAGTCCCATATCTGTGCCACACATCCCCTGAACGGCTGCACCCGCCAGGCTCATCGCCTCACCCTGCAGATTGGTGAACGCAGAATGACGCTGGTCGATCTGCCCGGCATTGGTGAGACACCGCAGCATGATCAGGAATACCGGGAGCTTTACCGTCAGTTACTGCCGGAAGTGGATTTGATTATCTGGATCCTGCGGGCAGATGAACGCGCGTATGCCGCCGACATTACCATGCATCAGTTTTTACTGAATGAAGGTGCAGATCCCTCGCGTTTTCTGTTTGTTCTCAGCCATGCCGATCGCGTGTTTCCTGCTGAAGAATGGAATGCCACAGAAAAATGCCCGTCCCGTCAGCAGGCGCTCTCACTGGCGACGGTGACAGCCCGGGTGGCAACCCTGTTCCCTTCATCATTTCCGGTACTCTCCGTTGCTGCACCTGTCGGCTGGAACCTTCCGGCGTTTGTGTCGCTGATGATCCACGCACTGCCACCACAGGCAACCAGCGCGGTGTATTCACATATCCGGGGAGAAAACCGCTCTGAACAGGCCCAGAAACACGCACAACAGACTTTTGGTGAAACCATCGGGAAAAGTTTTGACGTCGCCGTTGCCCGTTTCAGTTTTCCGGCCTGGATGTTACAGCTTCTGCGTAAAGCCCGGGACCGCATTATCCACCTGCTGATCACACTGTGGGAGCGTCTGTTCTGACACACTCACGCCGACAGGATGTGTCGCTGGATTAACGAGCATTCTTCTTTTTATGAAATCATGCTTAAAAATCAGATAATTAAAAGAATATTTTTTCTGCTGCATTTTATTCCTGATTATCCGGATGCGACACATCCTTTCAACATCATGATGCATAATAACATCATGAAATAAAAGATGTTTTCTTACGGAGTGCACATCTATGTCTGATAATCGTTCCCGGCATGATCGCCTGGCGGTTCGCTTATCACTCATTATCAGCCGACTGATGGCCGGAGAATCTCTGTCACTAAAGACACTGTCAGATGAATTTGGCGTTACAGAACGTACTTTACAGCGCGATTTTCATCAGCGTCTGGTTCACCTGGATTTAGAGTACAGAAATGGCAGGTACAGCCTCAGACGACAGAGCAGCCCGTGTGCGATCCCTGAAATGCTTTCTTTTATACAGAATACCGGGATCGCACGGATACTTCCGCTCCGGAACGGACGACTGATAACCTGTCTTACCGACAACCAGGAGCCCTCTCCCTGCCTTATCTGGCTGCCGGCGCCGGATATCACTGCAACGTTCCCCGAGTGTTTCTCGCAACTCATCCTGGCAATAAAACAGTGTATCCACATCTCGCTGATGACTGAGCGATGGTATACGTCACTGGAGCCCTGCCGGCTCATTTATTACAGCGGTAGCTGGTATCTGATCGCGTTACAGAAGGGAAAACTGCAGGTCTTTCCTCTGGCAGATATCAAATCAGTCAGCCTGACATCAGAACGGTTTGAACGGAGAGGCCACATCCACAATCTGGTCGCTGAAGAGCGTTTTATCTCCGCCCTGCCACATTTCTCTTTCATCCATAAACTTATCAACACCTTTAACCTGTGATCGCCGGCCTGCCAAAGCCGTCCCGACAGGTATGGAGACAATATGTTGAACAGAAAACTAAATATATGGCTATTACGTCATTTCCTGAACAGTCACTGCATACCTTCCATCATTATCAATAACACCGTACGTTCATTTCAGAGGTCAGTCATGAATACCAGAGCTCTTTTTCCCCTGCTGTTCACTGTGGCATCATTCTCCGCCTCCGCCGGCAACTGGGCTGTCAAAAACGGCTGGTGTCAGACCATGACGGAAGATGGTCAGGCGCTGGTAATGCTGAAAAATGGCACGATTGGTATTACCGGCCTGATGCAGGGATGCCCGAATGGTGTACAGACGCTCCTGGGCAGCCGTATCAGTATTAACGGTAACCTGATCCCCACATCACAAATGTGTAATCAGCAGACGGGATTCAGGGCTGTTGAGGTGGAAATCGGACAGGCGCCGGAAATGGTCAAAAAAGCCGTTCACTCCATAGCAGAGCGTGATGTGTCCGTTTTACAGGCATTTGGTGTACGAATGGAATTCACCCGCGGTGATATGCTGAAGGTCTGTCCGAAATTTGTCACATCACTTGCCGTTTTTTCCCCGAAACAGACGACCACTATTAATAAAGACTCCGTACTGCAGGCTGCCCGACAGGCATACGCCCGGAAATACGACGAGGAAACAACAGAAACCGCTGATTTTGGCTCTTACGTAAGCGTCAACGGAGCACCGTATTGACGCTTATTTATTGGTGAGTACTACGTTCCATGGCAGGAGTTCGTCAACTCGGTTGGAAGGCCATTCCGGCAGTACGCTCAGGATATGGCGCAGATACGCTTCCGGATCGATACCGTTCAGACGGCAGGTGCCGATCAGCCCGTACAACAGTGCTCCACGCTCGCCGCCGTGATCGCTGCCAAAGAACATAAAGTTTTTCTTTCCGAGACAGACTGCACGAAGCGCTCTTTCCGCAGCATTATTATCCGCCTCCGCCAGACCGTCATCACTGTAATAACAGAGGGCATCCCACTGATTCAGTACATAGCTGAACGCTTCGCCCAGTCTGGATTTTTTCGACAGCGTACCATTCTTCTCCACCATCCATTCATGCAGCGACGTCAGTAACACTTTGCTTCGCTGCTGCCTGACGGCAAGACGCTCTGACTCCGGTAATCCCCGTATTTCATCCTCGATGGCGTACAGTTCACTGATTCGCTTCAGGGCTTCTTCTGCCGTCGCACTTTTGCTGCTGATGTATACATCGTGGATTTTTCGCCGGGCATGGGCCCAGCACGCAACTTCTGTCAGTGCACCACCTTCACGTTCTGCACTGAACAACCTGTCGTAACCTGTGAACGCATCCGCCTGCAGGATACCCCGGAAGGGGCGGAGGTGTTGCTCCGGGTGTTTCCCCTGCCGGTTCGGCGAGTACGCGAACCAGACCGCTGGAGGAGATGACGAACCCACATTGCGATCATCCCGGACATACGTCCAGATACGCCCTGTTTTCGCCTTTTTCTGACTCGGTGCCAGTACCTTTACCGGTGTGTCATCAGTGTGAACCTTGCGGGTATTCATTACATAACGGTACAGGGCATCATTCACCGGTGTCATTAACTGGCAGCACGCGTCAACCCAGTTGGAGAGTAAGGCCCGGCTCAGTTCGACACCCTGGCGGGCAAAGATTTCACTCTGACGATACAGTGGCAGATGTTCGCAGTATTTTCCCGTTAACACGCGGGCAAGTAATCCGGGGCCCGCGATACCACGCTCTATCGGGCGGGACGGCGCCGGTGCTTCAACAATACAGTCACATTTTGTACAGGCTTTTTTTACCCGTTCTGTGCGGATCACTTTCAGGGCACTGCTCACCAGTTCCAGCTGTTCAGCGCTGACTTCCCCCAGATAATCCAGCTCACCGCCACACTCCGGGCAACAGCTTTCTTCTGGCTCCAGGCGGTGTATTTCACGGGGAAGGTGTGCCGGTAACGGACGACGATGGCGCGACTGTCGCAACTGGCGGGGAACCTGAGGATCGTCTTCCCGCCCACTGTAACGATCGCTGTCCTGTTCACGTTGTTTCAGCAGAGCCTCAGCCAGTTCAACTTCACGACGCAGTTTTTCAGAACGGGTACCGAACAGCATCCGGCGCAGTTTTTCTATCTGAGCCCGCAGATGTTCTATTTCCCGTTCATCTTCTTCGATCTTTTCTTCGGCACGTGTCAGTGCAGAGCGCAGGAAGGCTTCCGTCTCTTCAACCAGACTCAGTTGCTGGTCTTTCTGACGGAGGGCTTCAGCCTGCTCAGAGAGCAACCTTTCCAGCTCTGCGATGCGAATGAGGTATTTCTGACTCATGACCGTTTTTATAATGCGGTCAGGAGTTTTTTACAACATTGTCAGTGAGTTACGGCTGGATGTTTTTGGCTGACGCCAGTCCAGCTTATCGAGGAGCATTGCCAGTTGCGAGCGGGTAATGGATACCTTGCCGTCACGTACCGCAGGCCAGATAAACTGGCCTTCCTCCAGGCGTTTGGTGAACAGGCACAGACCATCAGCATCAGCCCAAAGAATTTTGACGGTGTCACCCCGTCGGCCACGGAAGATAAACAGGTGACCGGAGAAGGGATTATCATTCAGCACATGTTGTACCTGTTCTCCCAGTCCGTTGAAGGATTTACGCATATCGGTAACGCCGGCAACGAGCCAGATACGGGTACCTGATGGGAGTGAGATCATCTTCCCCTCCCGGTCAGTTCACGGATCAACACTGTGAGCAGCTCTGGCGATGGATTTTCCAGCGTCATGTTACCGTGACGGAATTCCACCTTGCAGGAACTGGCACTGACTCTGGTCTGAGTGGAAGTGGATAAAGACGGCGCAATGGCCGCCACAGGTTCTTTCTGCTCATCCGGCGTTATTTCTACAGGTAATAATTCAACGCCAGTGTCAGAAGAGGTCGTTACCGGAAGACGCCGCGAAACACGCCCTTCGTTCTGCCAGAGCCTGAGCCATTTGAAAATAACATTATCATTGACGCCATTTTCACGTGCAATCTGTGCAACACAAGCTCCAGGTTGTGATGCCAGTTCCACCATACGAAGTTTGAATTCATTCGAATAGTTTTTACGAGGTTCTTTTCGCCAGTCCTGTAATTCCATACTTAGATGTCCGTCTATATCAGATGGGCGTCTAAGTTACCAATTCTCGTCTGATGGCTACATACGGCGGTCAGTTTACGCTTACGCTCTTACGAAGTAAAAGGCAATAAGGTTGAGTTTGAAGTATTCAATCCTGAAGACCGTGCGTACGACAAAGTGACCGTCACGGTTGGTGCTGACGGTAATGCCACCAGTGCCAGCGTTGAATTTATCGGAAAATAGCCGGTATGTCGGACTGTCACCCTGTTTTATTGCCCGAAGGCCCTTTCTCACGCAAACAGGCAATGGCTGCCACAACAGCTTACCGCAATGTGCTTATTGAAGATGACCATGGAACGCATTTCCTGCTGGTTATCCGCAATGCCGAAGGGCAGCTACGCTGGCGGTGCTGGAATTTTGAGTCTGACGCCGGAAAACAGCTAAATTCGTACCTCGCCAGTGAGGGAATTCTCAGGCAATAAACGTCTTCATTTCATCCATCAGGCCGCGTCTTCTCCGGGAGACGCGGCCTTTTCGTTTATACCGCTAATTCATTCATAAGGAGCAAAGTATGCAATTAGCCAGTCGTTTTGGTTATGCGAATCAGATACGCCGTGACCGTCCGCTGACATACGAAGAACTGATGCACTATGTACCCGGTATTTTTGGGGAAGACCGGCATACCTCCCGCAGTGAACGCTATACGTATATCCCCACCATCACCGTGCTGGAAAGTCTGCAGCGGGAAGGCTTTCAGCCGTTCTTCGCCTGCCAGACCCGTGTGCGCGAC
>OGDQ01002208.1_pt1 | contig 9396 bp, 8 predicted proteins | sample 1570451 | NCBI WGS metagenome assembly OGDQ01 (sample SAMEA2582171, study PRJEB24529) | metagenome | biome: Human gut stool | place: China | collected 2011 | reverse complement strand
CAAAGACGAAGTGGCTGCCAGCCGTACTTTCGTCTTTGTTCGTGAAATAGAGCCGCTTCTCTCCGCCGGCCTCATCAAAGGTGGTGACCTCGACAACGCAATCGTTATTTACGAACGCAAAATGTCACAGGAAAGCTATGACAAACTGGCTGATGTAATGGGTGTTCCTCACATGGATGCGGATCAGTTGGGGTACATCAATCACAAACCACTGGTTTGGCCGAATGAGTGTGCCCGTCACAAACTGCTGGACGTTATCGGTGATCTTGCATTGATTGGTAAACCGATTAAAGGTCGCATCATTGCTACCCGCCCCGGTCACACCATCAACAATAAGTTTGCGCGTCAGATGCGGAAAGAAATTCGCCTGCATGAAATACAGGCACCGACATACGACTGTAACCGCGAACCGGTGATGGACGTAAATCGTATCCGTGAGCTATTACCCCACCGTTATCCTTTCCAATTGGTAGACAAGGTAATTGAGATGGGTGCCAGCTATATCGTAGGTATCAAAAATATCACAGCAAACGAACCTTTCTTCCAGGGACATTTCCCACAGGAACCAGTGATGCCGGGCGTACTTCAAATAGAAGCAATGGCTCAGGTAGGCGGTTTGCTCGTTCTTAATTCTGTTGACGAACCGGAACGTTATTCTACCTATTTCATGAAGATAGATGGCGTAAAGTTCCGCCAGAAAGTAGTACCGGGAGATACACTGCTTTTCCGTGTAGAATTATTAGCCCCGATCCGTCGTGGCATCTCCACAATGAAAGGTTATGCATTCGTTGGCGAAAAAGTCGTTTGCGAAGCAGAATTCATGGCACAAATAGTAAAAAATAAATAAAACCAAAAACATGGTAAGTCCTCTAGCGTATATTCATCCCGAAGCTAAAATCGGAGAAAATGTAGAAATTGCGCCTTTTGTATTTATTGATAAAAACGTAGTTATTGGCGATAACAACAAGATTATGGCTAATGTGAACATCTTGTATGGTTCACGCATTGGTAATGGAAATACGATCTTTCCGGGTGCTGTTATCGGAGCAGTTCCACAGGACCTCAAGTTTCGTGGAGAAGAATCAACTGCTGAGATCGGAGACAATAATCTGATTCGTGAGAATGTTACAGTCAACCGTGGTACGGCAGCTAAAGGGCGTACCATTGTAGGAAGCAACAACTTATTAATGGAAGGGGTGCATGTAGCACACGATGCACTGATCGGTAACGGATGTATCATCGGCAACTCTACCAAGATGGCAGGTGAAATCGTTATTGACGACAATGCTATTATCAGTGCCAATGTATTGATGCATCAGTTCTGCCATGTAGGCAGCCATGTAATGATTCAGGGCGGATGCCGCTTCAGTAAAGATATCCCTCCTTATATCATTGCAGGACGTGAGCCCATAGCTTTCAGCGGTATCAACATTATCGGCCTTCGTCGCCGTGGTTTTGCCAATGAAGTGATCGAAAGTATTCATAACGCTTACCGTATCATTTACCAAAGCGGCTTGAATACGACAGATGCATTGAAGAAAATTGAAGATGAAGTTGAGAAGAGTCCGGAGATTGACTACATCATCAATTTCATCCGTAATTCAGAACGTGGTATTATTAAATAAACAGTTCAAAATAGTCATATTATGATATACAGATTTACTATCATATCTGATGAAGTTGACGATTTTGTCAGAGAAATACAAATTGATCCGGAAGCTACATTTCTTGACTTCCATGAAGCAATACTGAAATCAGTAGGGTACACAAACGACCAGATGACTTCTTTCTTTATCTGCGATGACGACTGGGAAAAAGGAAAAGAAGTAACCTTAGAAGAAATGGACGACAATCCGGAAATAGATAGCTGGGTAATGAAAGACACTGCTATCAGTGAACTGGTAGAAGACGAAAAACAGAAACTGCTATATGTATTCGATTACATAACAGAACGTTGTTTCTTCATCGAACTATCCGAAATTATTACCGGAAAAGATATGAATGGTGCCAAATGTACCAAGAAATCAGGAGATGCTCCTAAACAAACGGTAGATTTTGAAGAAATGACCGCTGCGGGAGGTTCTCTTGATCTGGATGAAAACTTCTATGGAGACCAGGACTTCGACATGGAAGACTTCGATCAGGAAGGATTTGACATAGGTGGTGACACTAGCAGCCCATACGAAGAAGAAAAATTTTAAGTATTAAATATCAAGTATTAGGTATTAATTGCTATGTAGTGTCAGGCAGTTAATACCTAATATTTTTTTAGTCCCGTACGCTTTAATACTTCTATACTTAATACTTAAAAATCTATGCCTACTCTCATTGTTCTTATAGGTCCTACAGGTGTGGGGAAAACAGAGTTGAGCCTGCGCTTGGCAGAAACATTTCAGACAAGCATTGTATCTGCCGATTCGAGACAGCTTTATGCCGAATTAAAAATAGGTACGGCAGCTCCGACTCCCGATCAACTTAAACGTGTCCCCCATCAACTGGTCGGCACGCTCCACCTCACAGACTATTACAGCGCTGCCCAATACGAAACAGAAGCACTGGAAATTCTGGAGAAATTATTCACGCAACACGAAGTCGTGATTCTCACTGGTGGCTCAATGATGTATGTAGACGCTATCTGTAAGGGAATTGACGATATTCCTACCGTTGATGCGGAAACCCGTCAACTCATGTTACAAAAGTATGAAGAGGAAGGCCTTGAACAACTCTGCGCAGAACTTCGCTTGTTAGATCCGGAATATTACCGGATTGTAGATCTGAAGAATCCCAAGCGAGTGATTCATGCGTTGGAGATTTGCTATATGACCGGACGCACTTATACTTCTTTTCGCACCCAACAAAAAAAACAGCGTCCTTTCCGTATTCTGAAAGTCGGCCTGACTCGTGATCGGGAAGAACTTTATGACCGTATCAACCGTCGGGTAGACCAGATGATGGAGGAAGGATTATTGGAAGAAGTACGTTCCGTACTTCCCTATCGTCACCTCAATTCACTCAATACAGTAGGCTATAAAGAACTGTTCAAATATCTGGACGGAGAATGGGAACTCTCCTTTGCTATAGACAAAATCAAGCAAAACTCCCGCATTTATTCGCGTAAACAGATGACCTGGTTCAAAAGAGATGAAGAAATAAAATGGTTCCACCCGGAACAAGAAACGGAGATACTAGCGTACCTCCGTCAACAAATCAATACATGATTTCTCTTATCTTTTGTTCTGACGGGCCTGATATTCATCATCCGTCAACATTTCTACAATAATCACCCCATTCTTTCCTTTGTCTCCATAGACAACCTGTGCTGATTTATCTTTCAGCACAGAAATACTTTTTATATGGTCCGGCGCAAGCTTAGACAACGCATCTTTCTCCATAGCTTCTTTCCCGTCTATAATGACCAAAGGCTCTTCGCCTTTTATCCCATGCACAGTTACACCATTATTCACCTTAAACCCTGAATTTCCATTTTTCACACTGCCTGAAAGTTCAGGAAACAGGTCAACCACTTCCTGCACCATTCGTATATTCATCGTAGAAGATACAGAAGCTTTTACTGGCTTATATCCAATAAATGAGAACCACAGATTGCCGTCTTTCATTGCTTTCAGACTAAAATGACCATTTATATCCGTTATCGTACCATGATTTGTATTAGGCACAATAATGCTGACTCCAGCCTTCGGACGCCCCTGCTCGTCAACAACAGTTCCACTGACCGGAAAATCGGGAACAGCATCCGTACTGGTTGTTTTTTGTGAAAAACTGATTTCCTTATTCTGTATTTTAGTCTTACTGCCTCGTTGAGTATTCACAAGTATCACCCCGTTCGCACCACGTTTACCATACACTTTTATCGAAGCAGAATCTTTCAACACAGAGAAACTTTCTATTGTTGACGGGTCCAGCTTTTCCATAGCATCCATACTAATCTCCTTGCCATCAGCAAAAATCAAAGGCTGCTTATTCTCTGCAAATCTGATATTCCCAAATCTTATAGGGACAGTATATTTCACTGGTACAGGTCTGCCTCGTTGCTTTCCGGGAATCCAATCCGGCATTTCACTGACAATTCTTTCGGCTTCCTGATTTAATGACGCTTCATCCGACTGAAGTACACGTACATCTTTTATCTTCCCGGTTTCAGCCACAGTGAAGCCTACCATCACTCTACCGCCCGCTTTACCCTTCATCGGAGAACCAGCTATTTTCTCCGACAGATATTTTTGCAGTGCACTCATACCACCAGGATATTCCGGCATCTGCTCTACAACCTCAAAAATAACAATTTCTTCCTCCTCTTTCGATTTCACGCCAGTCACTACCAAAGCATCTTTCTTCTCGCCTTTAGATACTTTTACTGTATCTTGCAGCACCTTTTCTTGCACAATTTCCGCCAAATCATTAACTTTGACAGCAGAAATTTCTTCCATTTTTTCAGAGATTTCAGGACGGGCAAAAGCAGTTACTGCAATAGCTGCCAACGGAAATACATACAAATACTTCAACCGTGCCCACGGATTCGATTTTTCTTTTAACATCATAGTGATACGTTTTTTAAGTTTACTGTGATTAAAGCTGTTGGCCATAGAGTAGAGCCTTGTGCCAACGGCTTTTTTTATTAATAATAGTTGATATTCTTTCGCGTTTACACCCTCATTAATGACGGTCTCGTCCGCTTCATATTCGTGAATGTTCTGCAACTCCTGTTTCAACAACCATGCACCAGGATTGAACCATTGGAAAAAGATGCAAATATCCGCCACCAATAAATCTACTGAATGACGATGGTGGATATGAGCCATTTCATGAATAAGGATTTCCCTCCCGTTTTCCTCCAGGTCTTTCCGGCTGATGACAATATACTTCATCCAACTGAACGGAGCTATCTCCTGATTGTGCACCACAAGTGTAACCCCTTTCTCCAACTTCTCATGTTTGCCGGAATGTACCAACCGGAAGAGACAAATCAAAGAATAGATATTGCGACAGACAAGAAACAGAATACCCGCCAGATAGACCAGCAGAACAATCTGTACCCAAGATATAGTCGGCGTCTCCTGCACTGCACCGACATTGGCAGGAGTAGCCTCCAACTCTGCCATCAATAGCAATTGCTCAATGGAGAGCACAGCCTGCTGCACTTCAACCTGATGCCGGGTAGTTACTTCGATACAAGGAATGAGTAATGAAAAGAACAACACTCCCAATAAAGCCATACGATTGAAACGATGAAAGGTTTCCTTGCTAAGTAATAACCGGAAAAACAGGTAAAACAGAACAAGACAAACAGATGATTTTAATATATAAATGAAGAAAACTCCCATAGCATAGATTTTCGTTTAATAGATTAGTGTTTTTTGTCAGCCTGTTCCACTTCCTCGATGAGCTGTTTCAATTCATCCAAGGAAATATCTTCCTCTTTAACTAAAGAAGAAACGGCATTCAGGTAAGAATTATTAAAATACTTACTAATCACATTCCGCAGCGTTCCTTTACGAAAATCTTCTTCACTGACTACGGGATAATATTGATAGGTATTTCCGAAAGTATAATGAGCTAGAAAACCTTTTTCTTCCAACCCACGCACAATCGTAGATAATGTATTGAAATGTGGCTTGGGATCTTCATAGAAAGCCAACATTTCCTTCACGAACAAGGGACCTTTTTCCCAAAAAAAGCCCATGATTTCTTCTTCTTTTGCTGTTAATCCTTTCATATCTGCAACTTTGTTTGCCGCAAATAACGAAAAGTTTTAGTTCATAAACTAATTTATCTAGTTAAAGTAAACTAAAAGCTATAGTTAAGAAGAAAATCTTACTATTAAATACCTGTGAAGCAGAATTTCTACTAATCCTTTAGCCCCACAGTTTATTCACAATAAAGTTGCCAATATAAAACAAGTCGCCCATAAAAACAATACTGAATACCAGAAAAGTGAAACAAGTACTCCACCGGGCTCCTCCATCCTCTTCGCCGCGTTTGATACGGAGCAGGGAACTATGCAAACAATCACCTGCTATGAACAGCACAAACAAACTCGGTATCAAGTCACCCCACGATACCAACCACAGATTATCCCCCTTCCCCAACAGGAATGTCAATGCTACGGCCAATAAGAAGACAGAAGCATATTGCAAGTCTTTTCTTTTTGAATTCATAGTGGTAATGTTTAAAGTCCTTTTCACAAAGATATTGAATCTCACCCAATAATCCTTATCAAATCTATATAAAAATCGGTCAGGCTTTGTTGAATCTAAGTTTATTGTTACTTTTGCAAGTACGAATTAAAACCAAAACCGATTATAAACGCAGATGAAAAAGATCAGCATCACTTTATTACTCTGCCTTCTCTGTCTGACCGGAATGGCACAAGGACAAAAGGCACTCGATTTAAAAGATATTACCTCCGGACGTTTCCGCCCGGAAAATATTCAGGGAGTAATCCCTATGCCTGATGGCGAACACTACACACAGATGAACGCTGACGGCACGCAAATCATTAAATACTCTTTCAAGACAGGTGAGAAAGTAGAAGTGATTTTCGATGTAAATACCACACGCGAATGTGACTTCAAGAACTTCGACAGTTACCAATTCTCGCCCGACGGTCAGAAATTGCTGATTGCTACTAAAACGACACCTATATATAGGCATTCATACACAGCTGTACATTACATTTACCCTTTGAAACGAAATGATAAGGGCGTTACGACAAACAACATTATTGAACGGCTGTCTGACGGTGGACCTCAACAGGTCCCCGTCTTTTCTCCAGACGGTACAATGATTGCTTTTGTCCGCAACAATAACATATTTCTTGTTAAGCTGCTTTATGGCAACAGTGAAAGCCAGATTACGGAGGATGGCAAACAGAACTCTGTAATCAACGGCATCCCCGACTGGGTGTATGAAGAAGAGTTCGGTTTCGACCGTGCTTTGGAATTCAGCGCTGATAATACACAGATCGCTTTCATCCGCTTCGATGAGTCAGAAGTTCCCTCCTACTCTTTTCCGGTATTTGCCGGACAGGCACCCCGTATTGATGCCTTAAAAGATTATCCGGGTGAATATACCTACAAGTATCCGAAAGCCGGATACCCCAATTCGAAAGTAGAAGTACGCACGTATGACATCAAGTCACACGTCACCCGTACGATGAAACTCCCGCTGGATGCAGATGGATACATTCCACGCATCCGTTTCACAAAGGATGCCAACAAATTGGCTATCATGACATTAAACCGTCATCAAGACCGTTTCGACCTCTACTTTGCCGATCCTCGCTCAACACTTTGCAAACTAATGCTCCGTGATGAATCTCCTTATTACATAAAGGAGAATATTTTCGATAACATCCAGTTCTATCCCGAATATTTCAGCATGCTTAGCGAACGTGACGGTTACAGTCATCTCTATTGGTATAGCATGGGAGGTAACTTGATTAAAAAGGTTACTAACGGTAAGTTCGAAGTGAAAGATTTTCTGGGATATGATGAAGAAGATGGTTCTTTCTATTATACCAGCAACGAAGAGAGTCCTCTGCGCAAGGCTGTCTATAAAATAGATAAGAAAGGCAAAAAGACCAAATTGTCTCAACAGGCAGGAACCAATACGCCTCTCTTCAGCAAATCGATGAAGTATTATATGAACAAGTTCTCCAGCTTGGATACTCCTATGTTGGTTACCTTGAACGATAATTCAGGCAAAACGCTCAAAACGCTTATTACAAATGATGCGTTGAAGCAAACATTGTCCGGATATGCAGTACCACAAAAAGAGTTCTTTACTTTCCAGACTACAGATGGCGTGAAGTTGAATGGCTGGATGATGAAACCGGTTAATTTCTCCGCATCCAAAAAATATCCGGTACTGATGTATCAATATAGTGGCCCGGGTTCCCAACAGGTATTGGATACTTGGGGAATCAGCTGGGAGACATACATGGCAAGCCTCGGTTATATCGTGGTATGTGTAGATGGTCGTGGCACTGGAGGCCGTGGAGAAGCTTTTGAGAAATGTACCTATTTAAAAATTGGCGTCAAAGAAGCCAAAGACCAGGTGGAAACAGCGCTTTACCTAGGCAAACAAGCGTATGTGGACAAAGACCGCATCGGTATCTGGGGTTGGAGTTATGGCGGATACATGACTCTTATGAGCATGAGCGAAGGAACTCCCGTATTCAAAGCCGGAGTAGCAGTAGCCGCACCGACCGACTGGCGTTTCTATGATACGATTTACACCGAACGCTTCATGCGTACTCCGAAAGAGAACGCGGAAGGATATAAGGAATCATCAGCCTTCACCCGTGCTGACAAACTGCATGGAAACTTGTTGTTGGTGCATGGCATGGCAGATGACAATGTGCACTTCCAAAATTGTGCGGAATATGCCGAGCAGTTGGTTCAGCTTGGAAAACAATTTGATATGCAAGTGTACACGAACCGCAATCATGGAATATACGGTGGCAATACCCGCCAACACCTATACACACGGTTGACCAACTTTTTCTTGAATAACTTATAATGACGGACAGAGTACGTAAGCCCGAATGGCTGAAAATTAATATCGGTGCCAACGAACGATACACCGAAACCAAACGGATTGTCGACTCCCACTGCTTGCATACTATATGCAGCAGTGGGCGTTGCCCTAATATGGGGGAATGCTGGGGAAAAGGAACTGCCACCTTTATGATCGGTGGTGACATCTGTACGCGCAGTTGCAAATTCTGCAACACACAAACCGGCCGCCCGCACCCGCTAGACATAAACGAACCTACCCATGTAGCAGAATCCATCGCACTGATGAAACTGGATCATGCTGTCATCACATCCGTAGACCGGGATGATCTGCCGGATTTGGGAGCAGCACATTGGGCACGTACCATTCAGGAAATAAAACGGCTGAATCCACAAACAACAATCGAAGTGCTCATTCCTGATTTTCAAGGCAGGATGAAGTTGTTAGATTTGATAATCGAAGCCCGCCCCGACATTATTTCACACAATATGGAAACCGTACGCCGCATTAGTCCGCTAGTGCGCAGCGCGGCAAATTATGATACAAGTTTGCAAGTTATCAGACACATTTCCGGGAAGGGAGTTAAATCTAAAAGCGGCATTATGGTCGGACTGGGTGAGACCCCGGAGGAAGTCGAAACATTGATGGATGATCTGTTAGCAACCGGTTGCCAGATTCTTACCATAGGCCAATACCTTCAACCGACTCACCGGCATTATCCCGTTGCAGCATACATCACTCCGCAGCAATTTGCAGAATATAAAACTGTAGGTTTAGAGAAAGGATTCAACATCGTAGAAAGCGCTCCCCTTGTTCGTTCCTCCTACCATGCAGAGAAACATATTCGTTAGCAAACAA
>OGDQ01002198.1_pt1 | contig 9419 bp, 7 predicted proteins | sample 1570451 | NCBI WGS metagenome assembly OGDQ01 (sample SAMEA2582171, study PRJEB24529) | metagenome | biome: Human gut stool | place: China | collected 2011 | reverse complement strand
CCCCCCGGCTGAATTTCCCGTAAAGGGAAGCCACCGCGTGATCGTCGATCCGTAGGATATTTTCCATATCGAAATCGGCTGTCGTGTGGATGGCATGGAGCAAAGCCCATTTCTTGTCGAGCGGTATTTCTTTGTTCTTGAGTTCTTTCTCGATGGTGCGGAAGCTGCGGATCATGATGTCCTGGCCGATCCCGACATCTGTTTTCATCTTGATCTCTCCATAATAGCCGCGTGGTGTGATGAATTTACCGTCGGCCTCATATGACTGCGAGTTCCCGATCAGGATGACAGTGAACATGTCGACCAGCTCAGGGTCGAACTCTGCCAGCGTGGTCAGGTTGACGACCTGCTCTTCGCGTCCGGCCTGACGGACATAGCCGACCGGTGTTTCGGGAGCACGTTCTTCGAGGAACAGCTCCTTGAGACGATGCAACTGCCAGTAGCGCCCTTCGCTTTTCGGATTGTAGATGGCTGTCACGAAGTCGCCGATAGCGGCGGCCCGTATGCGTTTTTCGATCCGTAGCCAGGGAGTCATCAGGTCGGAGAGGGAGATGATACAGAGATCATGCCCGATAGGTGCTCCCAGAAGCGAAGCTGCTTTTTGGAACGCACTGATACCGGGCACTACCTCGATCTCCACTTGCGGCGCCTCTTTCATCGCTCGCATTTCATATATCAACGGGGCCATCCCGTAGATTCCGGCATCACCAGAACTGATCACTGTCACTGTTTTACCTTCCGAAGCGTATTTGTAGGCCTCTTCGGCACGTGCTTTCTCACGCTTCATCCCGGTATCGATACATTGGGCATCCGGACGGATTATATCCTGTATAAACTGGAAGTAATAATTGTATCCGATGATCACATCCGACTGCCTGATGGCAGATAACGCTGCGGGCGTTATGTCTTCGCGACTTCCCGGTCCGATGCCGGCAACAGTAATTTTCCCTTTGTTCATATGAGCTGTTTGTAAATTAACAGAAAACAAAGGTACGATTTTATTTGTTTAATTTTCCTCTGCGGGCTGATATAAATACCGCTTAATGCTCCGTTTCGGTGTCTTTTCGAATTCTTCCTGATAAAGCTTGAAGCAGGACACTTTGCTGTAGGCGGGCATTTCGGTATTCAGCTGGTCGATGTTCTGTTGCATCAGCCCTTCGATTTCAGAGTGTTGGATGCCAGCCTTGTCCACCTGTTCCCAGTCTGGATAGATCAGTGCAACCAGTTTTCCTCCCTGCGAAATGATCAACGACTCCGCCACGTACAACATATTGTTCAGACGGTCTTCTATCTCTTCAGGATAGATGTTCTGTCCGTTGGAGCTTAGGATCATGCTTTTGCTTCGTCCGCGGATATAAAGGAAACCGTCTTTGTCGAGTGTCCCCAAATCACCTGTCCGTAACCAACCGTCGGGTAGCATTACCGCTTTCGTCGCCTCCGGATTCTTGTAGTAGCCTAACATCACGTTCATACCGCGAACCAGGATTTCGCCTACTTCGTTTTCCGGATCGTTCGAGTCGATCCGGATTTCCATGCGGTCGACGACACGGCCTACCGAACCTTGTTTAAACGTGTCCCACTGTTCGTAGGATACCAGCGGTCCGCATTCTGTCATCCCGTAACCTACCGTATAACGGAAGTTGATGGATTTGAGGAACGTCTCTACCTCTTTATTAATGGCTGCACCGCCGATCACGATTTCGCCGAAGTTTCCACCGAAAGAGGCTTCTAGCTTTTGGGCGATCTTTTCGCGTACCTTTTGGTCGATGTACGGCACTTTCAGCAGCAATTTGATCAACGGCTTTTCCAGTTCGGGGAAGACCTTGTTCTTGATGATCTTCTCGATGATGAGTGGCACGGCAAGGATCAAAGCCGGGCGAACAGTCGCAAATGCTTCCGCAATGATTTTCGGACTTGGTGTGCGTGTCAGGAAATGAACGTGGCAGCCTTTGTTGACGGAGTTCAGCACTTCAAACGCCAACCCGTACATATGCGCCATAGGTAACATACAGACGATGTTGTCCCCCGGATGGATGAACGGCAGGCGGTCGTAGGCAAACTGCGTGTTGCTCCACAAGCTGCGGTAGGGGATCATGACCCCTTTCGAGAAGCTGGTCGTGCCTGATGTATAGTTCAGGACAGCCAGTTCCTCCGGGGCCTCGATATGATATTTCACGTCGTTGGCGGTGAAGGAACGGGGGTATTTCTTGCCGAAATATTCGTTGATGCGGTCGCGTACGGTGCGTACCTCCTTATTCTTGCAGTCGATGATGGAGAAGTTGTCCAGCATCATGAACAGCTTGACATCCGGCATCATCTTTTCGTTCATGTTCTCCCAGTTGCTGGAGCCTGCCAGTACGGCTTTCGCTCCCGAATGGTTGACGATGTGATGGATATTGTCGGGTTTGAATTCATGCAGGATCGGCACAGCAACAGCTCCGTATGCTAATATTCCGAAAAAGCAGATCGCCCAGCTAGAAGAGTTACGCCCGACGATGGCCACTTTGTCGCCTTTCTTGATACCGGCGTGTTCCAGCAGGATGTGGAACTTCTCTATCCGCCGTGCGACGTCTTTGAAGTGAAAGGTATGTCCGTTGTAATCAGAGAAGGCGGGGAGGTCCCAATGTTCCTTCATGCTTCTCTCTATAAGGCCCAAGAAACGATTATCCATAGTGATATAATTTTAAAAAGAACCGGAATATCTGTGAGAATGTTGCAAAGATAGCAAAGAAACGATATGTTTTACGGAATGATGGTACAGTTTCATAGGCATGAAATAAAAATTCCATAGGCATGGGACAAAAGTTTCATGCCTATGGAACAGAAATTTCATGCGGAGGGAATAAATCCGCGTCCGTTTACCATGGAGTGACCGTCACGTTGCGGAATTGTACTTCTTTGCCTTCGCTTTGCAGTCCGATGTAACCTTCCTTCACCTTGTTTGTTCCGGTGTTCTGGTAAACGCCGTTGATGTAAACCGTGATGACACCGTCTTTTACGAAGATATTAGCTTCGTTCCATTCACCGGCAGGTTTCTCGCTGTTGGCCACTTTGCGTTCTACCACTGGGAATGCTGGTCTCGGCGTGCCCGGTTTGTTCTGGAACTCGGCCAGGTCCGATCCGTTTAGCAGGACGAAGTCTCCGGCCTTGCCGGCACACAACTGGCATTCGATTCCGTTAGGGAATGGGTTGGCCGGATCGGCGATCAGGAGGAAAATACCACTGTTCGCTTTCTCTTCGCCGTTTGGCCAGCGCCACTCGACATGCAATTTATAATTGCCGTATTTTTCTTTCGTGTACATATATCCGAAGGGTTGTCCTGCGATGTTGATGACGCCGTCTTTTACGGAATATACCTGTTCGGCAGGGACAGAATTCTTGTCGACAACGAAGTTCCAGCCGGCAAGGTCTTTCCCGTTGAACAACTTAGTTGTTTTCTGTGCACTTGCATCACTTCCGAAACACAAAAAGGCGGCAGCCATTACTGCCATCGATAACATTCTTTTTTTCATGGTCTTACAAAATTATTTATTATAATTAATCAACAATAAGTTTACGATAACGGACACGTTTCGGTTCTACATCACCCAACTGTTTGCGCTTGTACTCTTCATATTCAGAGTAGGAACCTTCGTAGAACACGACATTCGAATCTCCTTCGAACGAAAGGATATGTGTACAAATACGGTCGAGGAACCAACGGTCGTGAGAAACAACCACCGCACAACCGGCGAAGTTCTCCAAACCTTCTTCGAGTGCTCGAAGTGTGTTCACATCGATATCGTTGGTTGGTTCGTCAAGCAGCAGCACATTCGCCTCGGCTTTCAGTGTGAGGGCCAGATGCAAGCGGTTTCGTTCACCACCGGAGAGCACGCCGCAGAGTTTTTCCTGGTCGGCTCCCGCAAAATTGAATTTGGAGAGGTAGGCGCGGGAGTTGACTTCCTTACCACCTACGCGGATGAACTCCTGTCCACCGGAAACGACCTGATAAACGGTCTTTTTCGGATCGATGTCTTTATGTGTCTGGTCTGCATAACCGACCTTTACTGTTTCACCCACTTCGAAAGAGCCTTTGTCGATGCTTTCCATTCCCATGATCATTTTGAACAGCGTGGTCTTACCCGCACCGTTCGGACCGATCACACCGACGATTCCGTTCGGTGGTAACATGAAGTTCAGGTCGTCAAACAGCAGTTTGTCGCCGAACGCCTTTGCTACATGCTGAGCCTCGATCACCTTGTTACCCAAGCGTGGACCATTCGGGATAAAGATTTCCAGTTTGGCCTCCCGTTCTTTCTGGTCTTCGTTCAAAAGAGCTTCGTACGAATTCAGACGGGCCTTGCCTTTTGCCTGGCGGGCTTTCGGAGCCATATTGATCCATTCCAGTTCGCGTTCCAGTGTCTTACGACGTTTGCTTGCCTGCTTTTCTTCCTGTGCCATACGTTTGGTCTTTTGATCCAGCCAAGAAGAGTAGTTTCCTTTCCAGGGGATACCTTCTCCGCGGTCCAGTTCCAGAATCCATCCGGCTACATGGTCGAGGAAGTAACGGTCGTGCGTAATACAGATAACCGTACCCGCATATTGCTGTAAATGTTGCTCCAGCCAATCGATCGATTCGGCATCCAAGTGGTTGGTCGGTTCGTCCAGTAACAGGACGTCCGGCTGTTGCAGCAATAAACGGCAGAGAGCTACACGGCGGCGTTCGCCTCCCGACAGCGTATCGACTACCTGATCTTCAGGCGGGCAGCGCAAGGCGTCCATCGCCCTTTCCAAGCGGCTGTCGAGGTTCCATGCGTCGGTTGCATCTATCTTGTCTTGCAATTCGGCCTGTCGGTTGATGAGGGCGTCCATCTTGTCCGGATCTTCGAGCACTTCAGGATCGCCGAATTTTTCGTTTACTTCTTCATATTCTTTGAGGGTGTCTACGATATCCTGTACACCTGCCTGTACGATTTCTTTTACCGTCTTGCCCGGTTCCAGTTTCGGGTCCTGCTCCAGATATCCAACGGAATATCCGGGTGAGAAAACCACTTCTCCCTGGTATTCTTTTTCGATACCGGCAATAATTTTCAGCAATGTAGATTTACCGGAACCGTTCAAACCGATGATTCCGATCTTCGCTCCATAGAAAAAGGACAGGTAAATATTTTTCAATACTTGTTTTTGAGGCGGAAAGATTTTACTCACGCCTACCATCGAGAAAATAATTTTCTTGTCGTCTGCCATGTTTCAAATTATGTGTATTTATATGATCATTTTTCTTCGTGGACAAACTTACGGAAATATCTTCATAGTTCATATATATCGGATGAAAATAGCGTGTATTTTTATCCTTTCTGCCTCCCTTTGTATTTGATCGTTAAGGTCAATCGTAGGGATGTATGATTGCCTGTTGTGGTATCGGTTCACCGCAAACACTGCAAATGTGTTCACTATCCTTATCTGGCCGATATTTTGGTTTATATGAAATAACCCCGGTTGCGTAATTGATGAAAACACCCCTTTTCTGTGAAAAGCCGATTTTTTGAAAAAATATTGATTTTCAATTATAATCTGTTTTGATATATATTTTTCTAAATGAAAAACAAATAAAAATGCACTCAATATTTGCATGATAAAAATTAATCACATATCTTTGCACCCGCATTACAGAAGTAACGCACAGGATGATTCGCTAGCTCAGCAGGTAGAGCACATCCCTTTTAAGGATGGGGTCCTGGGTTCGAACCCCAGGCGGATCACTTAGGAGAAATGAAAATACTCCGACAAACTAAGACAAAGCTCTTTAAACCAGTGGTTTAAGGAGCTTTTTTCTTACCCGCCTACGACAGAAAAAAGACCTCAAAAAGCCACCCTGTGAAGATTAATCGTTACTAATTCGTTACGGTTTTCCGTTACGATAAAAACCGTAACGAATTTATAGGTAAGTCGCTCATTTGTCGAATATTGGCAATCGAAAGTCATAGCCGTTACGGAATGAACAAATTAACTTTGCAACAAGAAAGGAGTTACGGTATGAAATCGACATTCAAAACACTCTTCTATTTAAAGAAGAACGAACCGAAGAAAAACGGTCATGTAGTAATTATGGTGCGCATCACGGTGGACGGTGATCAGGTGCAATTCAGCAGCAAGCTGGACATACACCCCGACAATTGGGACACGAAAGCGGGAAGAGCCGTCATCAACAAACAGAGTGCGGACAAGAAAGAAAACCTCAGGGTATCCTCACTTAACAAGACACTGGACGAGATACGTTCGGCCATCACCATGCACTATACACGCATGATGAACGTGGACGGTTACGCACTGCCGGAAAAAATCAGGAACGCATTCCTGGGATTGGAGGAAAAGGAGAAAACGCTCATCAGCTACTTCACCCAGCACAATGAACAGTATGCAAAGAAGGTCGGCAAGACTGCCACGCAAAAGACCTATTCCCGCTACGAACTGACCAAGCAGCGGATGATAGAGTTCTTGCAGAAGGAATACAAGTTGTCGGACATTCCCGTGAAGGAAATCACCGTTACCCACATCGAGAACTTCTACCTTTATTTGCGTCAGGAATGTGAGGTAAGCAACAACACCGCCATGAAATTTGTACAACGTTTCCATACGATACTGTTGTTCGCCCAGAAAAGCGGATTGAGCTTTATCGATCCATTCGGGAATTTCAAGTTCAATTTTGACAAGACCGACAGAGGGTATCTCACGCAGGAGGAAATCGACACGATCTATTACAAGGAGTTCAAGTCAAAGCGGTTGGAACACGTGCGTGATGCTTTCATCTTCAGCTGTTATACCGGTTTGCCTTACTGTGACATCTATACGCTTTCAAGTGAGGACATAAAGATCGGTGTGGACGGCAAGAAGTGGATTATGAAAGACAGGGGTAAAACCGGAGTGGAGTCATTCATTCCCCTACTGCAAATACCGTTGGATATTCTCGCCAAATATGAGGGCAAATTGAAAAACGGAAAACTGCTTCCGGTAATCAGTAATCAGAAGATGAATGAATATTTGGCGGAGATAGCTGCTATTTGCCAGATCAACAAGCGGATCACCTACCATCTTGCCCGGCATTCGTTTGCGACGGAAATCTGCCTTACCAAAGGCGTTCCCATTGAGAGCGTGTCCAAGATGCTCGGACACACCAACATTCAGACCACACAGATTTATGCCCGTGTGGTGGATAGAAAGTTGAGCCATGACATGAATATGCTGGATCGAAAACTTAAAAGTATGCAAAAAGGTACGACGCAAAACGCTGTATGAATAAACAAATCATTATATTGTCACACCATTTAAAAAACAACGCCTTATGGAAAATAGAGGATACATCACCATCACCGGTTTGGAAAACAAGGATGAACAACCCATCGTCAGTGTAAAGATAGAGAACGGCAACGTATGGATGACCAAGCACGAACTTGCCCGTCTGTTCGGAGTGTTCGTGCAGACAATAGACGCCAATGTGCGCTCCATCTTCAAATCCCGCCTGCTTTATGACGGCGACGTGACCATAACCGAGAAGCAGGACAAAAGCATCGTTACCTATTATAATCTGGAAGCGATCATATTTCTCAGTTTCCGCATCAACACCTATTGCACGAAACTGTTCCGTGAATGGGTACTCAACTCCCTGTGCGAGTACAAACGCCTGCAAGAGAAAAAGCCCGAAGTTCTTGTCGTTTTCAATCCCGGCAGCAACCGGACAACCATTTCTTATAACTGATATGCATAGAAGCCTGTAAATAGCGAGCCTTGCCCGAAAATCCGACGGGCAAGGCTTTTTTTTCTCCTGAAAATCCTATCTTTACACCAAATAACAGTGTCATGATAGAAAACCTCACCATATCCATATCCTTCAGCGAAGTAGAGGAAGCCCATGTCGGCAACTATTTCCACCTTTCCGAAATGTCCGGCGAGTTTCTGATTATCCAGAAACCCGACAATACCTTCTACTTCCTTTGTTCCAATGATTGTGACATCGTGGGCATCTGCCAATCCTTTGATTGGTATATTGTATCAAAAGACGCTTTTAATGACCGCCTGATAATCGGCATTGGTTTGTCGGATAAAGAAAGCATCAACGGAGAACTCTATCGTGTACAGGATGAAACCACGCTCATCCTTTGGCGTGACATACTCCGCTTTACTTTCGAGAGCGATTTCGTGCGCCAGTTCTTCCCGTACAATACTCACTTCAAAGGCAAGATGCGTATCGACGGAGCACTGTGTTTCTATATTCACGATTATTACCCGACCAGATGCAAGGACATATCGGTATTCGACAGAAAGACGAGTAATCTGGTATTTAGATTTAAGGAAGGCCGACAAGCAGCCCTTGTCGCCAAGATCTTCTCGCTTTGTATCGCCCGGATGCCGTTCTTTAAAGAGAAAGCCGCCAACGCCGTGCTGATCCCCATACCGGCGGCAACCCGTGAACGGAACATCACCCGTTTTGCCCGTTTTTGCAGCCTTCTCTCACATCGGCTTAAAGTTGTGGACGGTTTTCGTGCCACATGGATAAAAGAAGACCGTGAGCAGATGAAAGGAACTCACGGACAAGACAAGTTATCCAACTTGATCTTTCATCCCGATTATTTTAAAGGCCGGGACGTATTTTTAATAGATGACATTATCTCTTCCGGCGAGAATTTCACGCAAATGAAACGCAAACTGATACAACTCGGCGCAAAATCCGTTACCGGTTTGTTTTTAGGTAAAACAGTAAAATCTGAAAATCAAAAGTAATATGGCAATCAAGAAATCCCAGATCGAAAAATGGATAGTCGCCCAAAAGAAACACCGGCTATCGGATACCCATGTACAAATGGCACGTGAACTCGGACTCAACCCCGACAAACTCGGCAAGATAGGCAACCACCGGCAAGAGTCGTGGAAAGCCCCCTTACCGGAATTTATAGAAGAGATCTTCTATAAACGTTTCAAAAAGGAACATCCTGATATAGTCAAGCCCCTGAAACAAATACTTAAAGAACAGGAAATAAAGGATAAAGAAAAAAAGAAGGAAAAAGAAAAACGGCGTAAAGAGCATGAACAGGAACAGATGAATAACGGAACGGATGAAGTTCTTCCATTCTAATCCTCAACCCCGATAGCGGAATAAAAGCCGCATCATTATCGGTAGAAAGAACGTTCCCATTTCTCCGAAACCGGAGCGATCTTTCATCCATACAAAATCGTAGAAAAGTGTTGTACAAGCAAGCGTGATGAATCCCACATTGCCCGGTACAACACCTTTCTTTTTTCCGTTTTTGAAATAGGAAGGCTTTTATTATTATCTGTATATTTTTACTCTCTGATTTCCTCAAAGGCAATATCTATCGCATCATAGTAATCGCCGTCATTAACGCTCAACGCAGCAACAAGGCTGTTCAATGTCCGAACTGCGT
>OGDQ01002196.1_pt1 | contig 9431 bp, 8 predicted proteins | sample 1570451 | NCBI WGS metagenome assembly OGDQ01 (sample SAMEA2582171, study PRJEB24529) | metagenome | biome: Human gut stool | place: China | collected 2011 | reverse complement strand
AGATATTTAATATAACACAAACAAAAAAACACGTAAATTTTCATTCATTCATAGAATTTTATAGAGCGATAAAAGTGTAATATAACTTCAGAAGGCATCTGAAGGGGTTTGTTGTGGAAGAATTAAAACAAAAAAAAATAGTCAGTGATGAAATTAGATCACTGACTATTTCTATTCTTTGTCTATATACTTTAGTTAATATACCAGTTTTACATTGTCAATCCACAGTGTATTTCCCGGAGAACCGATATAGGCTCCTCCATGACTGGACGTGAACTGAAGACACATATGAGTCGGAACATCATTTTCATCTCCCCAGGCCACTTCATGAATAGGCACGCTTTCACCCTTACTGTTCACCGTATAACTTTCAGTCGCCTGCAAACGCATCATGTGCGACTTATATTCCGGACGATTCGTGATGTCACCGTACATAATTTCATAGGTCGCATTATTTTTCCAGTCTGTAGAATGATAGTAATAAGTCACCATAGTCCCTATCCGTTTTGCATACACATTTCCATTGGCATCTTCCCAACGTTTTTGCAGAAACAGGATAGCTGCCGGATAATCTTTTCCGGGAACATCCGTAATCTTGCTGAAACCGGTAGCGCGAATACGGTTCTCCCGGTCGGACATCTTCACTTTATAGTCAAACTGAAGAGCCACCGGCTTTTTGGTAAACGGAATACCGGTCTGCAACATTTTCTGTGGGTTTTTAGTACCCTTAATCGGCTCATGCACCGAACCGGTAAAGACAGAGCCAGCCGCCAACACCGTAATATTAACCAGTCCCAACACTTTCACACTCTCCATGCGCGTATCCAAACGGGCGCAATATCCATCTCCCCGCTTCTCCGGGAATACCGAAGTATTAGTTTTCGTAATACCGGCAACTTTCGCCATCACATTTGAAGTAGCCCAAGGCGATCCGCCCATATTCTTATAAACCTGATCTCCCTTAATTACCGTCGTCGGCCCTATCGCATATACATTCTTTGTATTCCCACCGATAATGCTCGATTCCTTTATCTGACGGTCCACCCATTGATCCATGTCCCCAAAAGGAAGCATTTCAACTTTATGTTGCGCCATCAAAGACAAGGAAGAAATAAATGCAACGAAACCTGTCATCAACAGGCGATGAATGCTTTTCTGAATCATCAATACTTTTCCTTTCTTTTTCTTCTTATAAATTATAATCCCATTGTTTCAAAGCAAAATCCCAATTCTCTTCTACCAAACGAATCGTACGGTCGTCATATTTATATTTATTCTTCTTATATCCCTTCTTTCCGCCCACGTATTTTTCTATATCGCTACGTGCTTCAGCAAATCCGGGGATAGAAAGAGACTTATAAATAGTTTCCGTCATACCCATCGCATCCGCTTCGAAATCTTCAAATTTCACTTCCATCAGGTTACCTTCCGGAATAAACTTCTTATCCGATTCATACTTATGATAAAGCTTTGCATAGATAGAAAGGATATTTTCCTCCAATTGTTCATTGCTGACATCCTGCAACTTCAACGGCTGAATCGTATTTGTAAAGAAACTGCGTGTAGATTCGAATACAGTATACGGGTTACGCACCAGGTAGATAAACTTAGCATTCGGGAACATTTTCACCAATTCCTTCACCCTTCCGGTATGCGGAGGGTTCTTACTAAGAAATTGAGTACCATGAGTATTCCACAAAGAAATTTTAATCAATTTAGTGAACACCTCTTCAAATACCTTCAATTCGGCATCCGTTATGTCATCAAACAAAAGATATTTATCAGCGTACTCCTGCTGATACTTCGGCAGAAACCAGAAATTATAATAGGTATAAGGCATCATGTTCGACAAAGCAAACTCCTCTTCCTGGGGAAGATCCACTGCCAGTTCCATATTATCCGTCGGACGCTTATCCGGCATCAGCCAACTCATATTCTTTTTGAAGAAAGGTTGTCCCCACATCATCAGATGAGGAAATACAGTCTGATAAGTAGTGTTATACCCAAAATGCTTGTCACAAGAGAACACATTATGTACAAATGTAGTTCCACTCCGCCAGTGTCCCAAAATGAACACCGGATCATGCTCCAACGGCTGATTATCCAGCAACTTCTCGTAACGCCTGTCTTGTAATGACGCCAGTGGAGAAAGCAATCGGCACACAGCCTTCGTCAATCGGTATTTACCTTTGTAGGCTGCGTCAATTTCACGCCCGGCGGTGATAGCCTTGAATGTCTTCCAGTCGGCACCTACCAATGTATTAATCGGAAGTTTATTAAATTCGAGTAATCCCACTTTATGAATTAAAAATTAAAAATCGAAAATTAGAAATGACAGTAAAACCATCATTTCCAACTTCCAAATTATTGTTTAACAATCTATTTTATTAGTCGTACGGCCAAGCCCTGGCGTTCCAACTCCTTCACTGCTTTTTCTACCGCTTCATAATGTTCCGGAGCAATTCCCAGCTTCGTCATATCCAATACCGGCACATCTTCCGTGTCACTCATATCTTTCATTTCCACCCGGTCGATAATCATACCTACCGCAGAAGTATTATTGGTGATCGGATCGATCAAGATAAAGGAACCGCACGATTTATTTTTCTTATAAGGATCAAAGAACAGCTCTTTAGCCGTAGTCAATACCACGCGGGCAATCTGATTCAATTGCAAAGGCAAAGTCTCTTTGGTCAACTGACCATTCTCCAGAGACAGATGTTCCATTGTATTCACATCCACCTTATACTTTATTGTATCGATGCGCGTACGGCTCAAATTGGTAGTCTGTTTAATAAAGAACGATTTATTAATATCCATCGGTTCTTCATCCATCCAAACCATCATCGCTTCAAAATTACGATCCACAGTCGGCAGATTGTCAGGATGCACCAACATTTCACCACGTGACACGTCGATTTCATCTTCCAGCGTCAATGTCACAGACTGCGGTGGGAAAGCATAATCCAACTCTCCGTCATAAGTCACGATACTCTTCACCTTAGATGTTTTTCCGGAAGGAAGTGCCATCACTGTATCGCCTTTGCGAACAATACCCGACGCCACTTTACCGCAGAATCCTCTGAAGTCCAAATTCGGACGAAGCACATACTGAACCGGGAAACGGAAATCCGTAAAGTTGTGGTCATTGTCGATATGAACCGTTTCAAGGAAATCGAGCAAAGAAATCCCCTTGTACCACGGAGTACGTTCAGACTTATCCACCACATTATCCCCATCCAATGCAGAAAGAGGAATGCAGTTTACGTCCGGAATACCCAGCGGAGTAACAAACGTCTTATAGTCAGCCACAATCTCATTAAAACGCTCTTCCGAGAAGTCCACCAAGTCCATCTTGTTGACAGCCAATACCACATGCTTGATCCCCAGCAAAGACACCAGAAAAGTGTGACGACGAGTCTGGGTAATCACTCCCGTGCGGGCATCCACCAAGATGATAGCCAGGTTTGCCGTAGATCCGCCGGTAATCATGTTACGTGTGTATTGTTCGTGTCCCGGAGTATCCGCGATGATAAACTTACGACCATTAGTAGAAAAATAGCGATAAGCCACATCAATTGTAATTCCCTGTTCACGTTCAGCCTTCAAACCATCCAGCAATAACGCATAGTCGATATGCTCACCTGCATTTCCTACACGCTTACTATCACGTTCCAGTGCATCCAGTTGATCTTCATACAATTTCTTACTGTCAAACAACAAGCGTCCGATCAATGTTGATTTTCCGTCATCCACCGAACCCGCCGTCAACAGTCTCAATAAGTCTTTCTGTTCATCCTTGTCCAGAAAAGCTTTTATATCTAATTTATTATCTGCCATTACTAGTTACAATTAAAAGTATCCTTCACGTTTCTTTTGTTCCATACTACCCTCCTGGTCAAAGTCAATCACACGGGTAGTACGCTCACTCTTGGTGGTAGTCATCATTTCTTCCACAATCTCTTCGATTGTAGCAGCTCCGCTTTCCACTGCCCCAGTCAGAGGCCAGCAGCCCAACGTACGGAAACGCACCATCTTCATTTCAATCTGATCCCGGTACTTTTCAGGCAAACGCTCATCATCTGCCATAATAATATTACCATCCAAATTAATCACCGGACGTTCCTTAGCATAATAAAGCGGAACAATCGGAATATTCTCCAGACGAATATACTGCCAGATGTCCAACTCTGTCCAGTTACTAATCGGGAATACACGGATACTTTCCCCCTTGTGCACACGGGCATTATAAATATCCCACAATTCAGGACGCTGATTTTTCGGGTCCCATTGATGAAATTTATCCCGGAAAGAGAAAATACGTTCCTTCGCGCGTGACTTTTCCTCATCGCGGCGGGCCCCACCAAATGCTGCATCAAACTTATATTTATCCAGCGCATGAAGCAATGCCTGCGTCTTCATCAAGTCTGTATGCACTTTACTTCCATGCGTAAAAGGTCCTACCCCTGCATGAAAAGCCTCCATATTACTTTCCACGATCAGATTCCATCCGTACTTCTTCGCATATTCATCACGGAACTGAATCATCTCCTTGAATTTCCATTTCGAGTCGATGTGCATCAATGGGAATGGCACTTTACCCGGATAAAACGCTTTTTCAGCCAAGCGTACCATCACCGAAGAATCCTTTCCGATACTGTAAAGCATCACCGGATTCTCAAATTCCGCCGCCACCTCGCGGATGATATGAATAGACTCGGCTTCGAGTTCCTTCAAGTGGCTTAATTTATATTCTTCCATTATTTTTAAAATTATGAATTACGAATTATGAATTTGCTGATAACCGCATACTAATTCTTCATCCCTAATTCCTCATTCTTCATTTTATACTCTTCACTTTTGGCAAAACAAGCTCCAACAAACGGTTCACCGACTCCTCCAAAGTCAATTTGGAAGTATCCAGTGACAAAGCCGGATGTTCCGGAACCTCGAATGGTGCGGAAATTCCTGTAAAATTCTGAATCTCCCCTTTCCGTGCCTTCGCATATAAGCCTTTCACATCACGTTTCTCACACTCCTCCAACGGAGTGCTAACGAAAATTTCCAGAAAATCATCCTTACCGATAATATTCGCAGCCATTTCGCGAATATCATTATTAGGGCTGATAAATGCAGCAATCGTAATGATGCCACTATCCAAAAACAGCTTAGACACTTCAGCTATACGACGAATATTTTCCACCCGGTCCGTTTCGGAGAATCCCAGGTTATTATTAATTCCACTACGGATATTATCCCCATCCAAGATACGGCAAAGCAATCCGCGCTTATGGAGTTCACGTTCCAATGCAATAGCAATCGTGCTCTTTCCGGAGCCGCTCAATCCGGTAAACCAGATCATCACACTGTGTTGCCCTAAAAGTTCTTCTTTATCCTGCCGCGTCATCATGCGGTCAAATATCGGATATATATGGTTCTTTTCTTCCATTTACAGATTTATTTATTAAAAGTTCCAGATCAATGGGATCAGGATAATAGATATTAAGAAAGTTATAATATTAAGCGGCAAACCGATACGTACAAAATCCGTAAACTTATAGTTACCGATACCTTGCACAATCAGATTCGTTTGATAACCGATAGGCGTTGAAAAGCTGGCAGATGCAGCCATACAAATCACCACAAAGAAGGGCGTCGGACTTACCCCTAATTGCGCAGAGATTGACAATGCCAAAGGAAAAGCCAAAGCCGCTGCTGCATTATTAGTAATCAATTCCGTAAACAAATTCGTGATAATAAATACCATGGCGAGCAATACGTGCGGACCATAATCATCACTCAATCCGATAATAAACTTCGCAACGCTATCCGCCACACCGGAGTTCACCATCGCCTTACTGATAGCAAAAGCACAAGCAATAGTAATCAGAATATCCCACGAAATATATTTAGTATATTTACGGGCAGGGAACAGATTCGTCCATGCCATAATAATAGTAGTAATAGACACAAAGAAAAACATATCCAACTTGATATCCGGAAACATCTCCTTCGTTACCGGAAGCTCCCCTACCGTTGCACCCACAATCATCAGCACCAGCAACAACAAAGCAAACCAACGCTTCTTCTTCCCGCTAGTATCCGGTTCATTCCCGTTTGTCAACAAGACAAACACAGAAGATTCCCCCCACGTCGGGATAAAAGTATCATCAGCCATCACAACAAGCGTATCCCCTTCATGAAGTACCACATCGTCCAAGTTAGTGACGAAGCGCTGTCCGTTACGTGTCTTGATCTCTTTTACCTCTGCACCATAATGACGTTGGAAATTAAAATCCTTCAGTTTTTTATTGATACCGGGAAAACGGGCACCCAAAACAGCCTCTACCCGATGCAACTTCTCCCCTTCTTCTACTTCTTCATCCGGCACAGCCGTGTCCGGACGCGCATCCGGCAAAAGACGCTTGGAAAAAAGAAATATATAAATAATTCCGGCAATAGCGATGAATATTCCCACCTTTCCGAGTTCGAACATGGAGAAGCCTTCAAATCCGGCTTCCAATATCATTCCATGCACCACCAGGTTAGTAGAAGTACCGATCAATGTACAGATACCTCCCAAAATAGTCACATAAGAAAGAGGAATCAGGAACTTCGTAGCCGGGAGATTCACCGATTTAGCCCAATGCTTGATAATCGGAGCAAAAATAACCACGACAGGCGTATTATTCAGAAAGGCAGAAATAAAAGCCACCGAAGGCAAGATACGCAACTGTGCTTTAAACACCGTTGTCTTTCCCTGCGGAAGCAACTTCTTAATCACTTGTCCCAGTGTACCCGACTGACGAATACCTTCACTCACCAAAAACAGCAGAGCAACGGTAATCATCCCTTTATTACTAAACCCTTCCAGCATCTCCTTAGGAGTCAGAATGCCGGCACACAGAAACAAAACCACTACCGAAAAAAGTATCATGCCCGGACGCATCTTGTCTGCTACCAAAGCCGCTACCATTCCTAATAGGGATAATAGTACAAATACAATTTCAAATGTCATATAAACATTATTTAGTGTTCTCTTTTTGGCTCAACGATAAACCACGGATTCAATAAATCCTCCTTATTATATCGTAGAGGTTCTTCCTTTCCAGCCTGATATACTTCCATCCCTGCAGCACGGGCTATCGCATGCCCGGCAGCCGTATCCCACTCCATCGTCGGAGCGAAACGCGGATATACATCAGCCTTTCCTTCAGCAACCAGACAGATTTTAATAGAACTTCCACTCGAAATCAACTCCACACTGCCGTGTTTCTTCTTCAAATCTGCAATATATGATTCCGTTTCAGGCGACAGGTGCGAACGGGAAGCAACCACGATCAGATGATCGTGCACCTCCTTCAAAGGTATCTGTTCCGACTTCCCAATCAGTTGTTCCAATGCCACGCCGTCATCTTCCAAACTGACAATACCGGAACATTTATAAGCCCCTACACCTTCGATCCCGAAATAAAGTTCTTTTTTAACAGGCACATAAATAATACCGAATACAGGTACAGAGTTCTGCACCAAAGCGATATTTACCGTAAATTCTCCATTACGCTTAATAAACTCCTTCGTTCCATCCAGCGGATCTACAATCCATAAAGTATCCCATCCTCGACGGATCTCATACCCTAAATGCTTCCCTTCTTCACTAAGAACAGGAAAAGGAGTATCGTTCAGAATAGCCACAATCGCTTCATGCGCTTTTCTGTCTGCTATAGTTAGCGGAGAGTTGTCAGCCTTCCTCTCTATTTCAAAGTCCGATGCCGGATCATTATAAATAGAAAGAATCTTTTCACCTGCTTTTAAAGCCGCGTCGATAGCAGCCATTACATATTTTTGTTCCATTCAATCTCTAAATTAATGCCCTATTCACATTCAGGCAATGCATTCTCCAAATTAAGAATTGACAAAAGTAAAAACTTTCTTTGCTATAAAAGTTTCCCTCCTATCATTTATAACTTCTTTTAGTAGAAAGATAAAAATATCTAAACGAAGAAGTCACTCATTTTCAATAAAAAAGCAGTAACTTCCCAGTTACCGCCTTCTTATTCGGAAAAAAACGTTCGTTCTTTCCAATATATATTACCAAAAAGAAATCAATATACGCGATACAGCAACCAAGCACCCTGGAAATCCGAACGGTTCGGATATTTAGCCTTGAATGCGTCGCGAGCTTCAGCAGCAGCAGCCTTATCAGCAAATGAATTCACGATAACGCGATACATTGCCTTGTCAGCATTAAATGCAATCGTAGAGTGATATCCTTGTCCATCCAACCAATCTTTCAGGCCTTCAGCATTCGCTTTCACACCAAAGCTACCTGCTACAACGCTATAATCTTTCAATCCTTCGTTACCGGAAACCACTGTAACCTTTTCCTGACGAACGCCGGATGTATCTGCCACTTTAGTAGTTGTCACAGGAGCTGCAACCACCGGAGTTACTTCTACCGGAGCTTCCACCTGCGGTTCTGCCAATTCTTGCTGTTTCGCTTTTTCGTAAGCTTTCTTATAGGCACTTTCGCTGGATTTACAAGATGCAAATGCTAGCACCAAGCATACTCCCATTCCTAATACGACTAATTTTTTCATAATCCTATACTCTGTTTTAATTAATAATTCAATATTTTCGTCTATTACATTTAGTTTCGGGCAACAAAATAATAGAAATTTTATCATCCGGCAAAGAAATCCGTCAAAAAAACATCTATTCCGGCTTTTTCTTATACGAAATAGTACCCGTTGCCTGATAAGTAGGCATCAAAAGCACCTCCGCAATCTGAATATGCGCAGGAGCCGACGCGGCAAAATAAACTGTTTCCGCAATGTCATCTCCCGTCAACGGACGAATCCCTTTATAAAAATTATCGGCAGCTTCCTTATCTCCCCGGTAACGCACCACTGTAAAGTTTGTCTCCACCATTCCCGGTTTGATGTTCGTCACTCTCAACGGAGTATCCACCAAATCGATCCGGAGTCCGTCCGAAAGAGCCTTCACGGCAGCTTTCGTTGCGCAATACACACTCCCACCCGGATAAGCGGCATCACCGGCAATAGATCCGATATTAATAATATGTCCGCGCCCGCGTTCTACCATACCGGGAACCACCAAACGCGTCATTGCCAGCAATCCTCTTATATTCGTATCGATCATGATATCCCATTCATCCAGGTTACCCTCGAATTCCTTATCCACACCGATCACCAGCCCGGCGTTGTTCACCAACACATCAATCGCCTTCCATTCTTCGGGCAATGATTCCAAAGAGGCGGCAGCCAGCTTCCGGTCGCGCACATCAAAGGGCAATATATAAACCCGTACACCATGCGTCGCTTCCAGTTCAGCTTTCAGTTCTTCCAGTTTCGAAACGGTACGGGCATTCAGAATCAGATTCCATCCCTCCCTCGCAAATTTACGGGCAC
>OGDQ01002194.1_pt1 | contig 9446 bp, 6 predicted proteins | sample 1570451 | NCBI WGS metagenome assembly OGDQ01 (sample SAMEA2582171, study PRJEB24529) | metagenome | biome: Human gut stool | place: China | collected 2011 | reverse complement strand
CCATCATAAACTTCATACCGGCCATCTGGGGCTGCGACGAAGCCGTCTGCTGGTAATTGATATACGAGAAGGCGAACAGCGCAACGGTCATCAACAAGGCGAACAGGCTCACGTGATCTCCGTAGAAGGGGATGTTGAACGGCAGCGACAACACGCTGTCGTACGACGAAAGGTCGTCGGCCCAAAGGAAATGCTGGCCGCGCAGCTCGATCGAGGCGGGGAAGAAGCGGAACATCGCAATAATGATCGGCATCTGGATCAACAGCGGGATACAACCGCCCATCGGGTTGATACCGGCCTTCTTGTAGAGCTCCATCGTCGCCTGCTGGCGCTTCATGGCATCCTCCTGGCGCGGATATTTCTTGGCCAGCTCATCGACCTCGGGCTTGATGACGCGCATCTTGGCCGTCGATATGTAACTTTTATAGGTCAGCGGCGAGATGATGACCTTCACCAGCACAGCCAGGATCAGGATAATCAGGCCGAAACTCGGGATAAATTGACGCAGGAAATCGAACACCGGAATCACGAACCAGCGGTTCACCCAGCCGAAAATACCCCAGCCGAGCGGAATCAACCGTTCCAGATGCAGTTCGTCGTCCCCCTCGGTCGTCGCCACATGCTTGAGAATGGCGTATTTGTTCGGACCGAAATAGAAAGCGAAGTTGTAATGGTCGGTTTGCGCCGTATAGGGAACCGTCAATTTCGCCGAAAAATCCTTTATGTAACCCGAGCCTTTTTCCGCCGTCGTAAACTTCATATCAGCGTAGGAGAAGTTTTCCGGGGCGATCATCACCGACGAGAAGAACTGCTGCTTGAAAGCCACCCAGTTGAGCGACGACGAAACCGTCTTCTGCTTCTCCCCGTCGCTCATCCCCAGATCGTCGGCCGACGACTCGCCGGGAGCCCGGTAATAGATGGTCGTATAGGTATTCTCGTTCTGAAACCCTTTCTCGTTCTGATAGGAACGGTTGCTCCAATCGATGCCGACAGTCGTCTGGCTGGCCATCTGCGGTGCCATATTTTTCAGATAGACATTCAGATCGACCAGATAATCCCGCGCCGGCGACTGTATGTTATAAACGACATACTCGTACCGTAACACGGCGTCACGCGCCACCGGCAGATCCATCGTGATGCGCTGCGCACCGTCGGCATCCTTCTCCATCGACACCAGATTGAAGGTGTAATCCGCCGTATTGACCAACACGTTGTTATGGCCATTCTTCACATAGAACGTCAGGGCGAAATTGGCCGTTGCCGGGTCGAAAAGCCGCACCGGCTGATTCCGCTCGTCACGAGGTGCATACTTGGTATAATCCTTCAGCGTAACATCCTTGACCTGACCGCCGCGCGTCGAGAAATCGATCTTCAATACCTCATTCTCCACGGTGAACTCCTCGGCTTCGGCCTGCTGCGCCGCAGCCAGCAGCTCTCCGAACTGCATGATCCGACGCTGCGCCTGCAGGCTGTCCCCGGACAACCGCTCTCCCGCAGCCGCAATAGCTGCGGAATCCGCAGTCGGCAGCGGAGCGTTAAGCGCCAGGAGCGAATCCTGCTCGGCTTGGATACGCGCCTGTTCGGCGTTGTACGCCATGAGCTGTTCCTGATACTTTTTCTGTTGATGCGAATTATAGAACGTGAAACCCAGGAAGATCAGGGCCACGATGACAATTCCGGCGATTGATTTTTTATCCATGCGTAATCTAAATTCTTTGAGGATACCCCGAAGCAGGGTTGCAAACTATTTTTTCTTATCGTCTTTTCCCGCCAGCGCCGCAGCTACGAACGCGACGAAAAGCGGATGAGGCCGCTGTACGGTGCTCTTGTATTCGGGATGGTATTGCGTACCGACGAACCAGGGATGGTCGGGAATTTCGACCACTTCGACCAGCCCCGTATCGGGGTTCGCACCGACGGCTTTCATTCCGTGGCTCTCGAAATCCTTCAGGTATTCGCTGTTGAATTCGTAGCGGTGGCGATGGCGCTCCTGAATCTGGGTCGTACCGTAAGCCTGCGCAGCTTTCGATCCCGGCTCCAACGAACAGGGGTAAGCTCCCAGACGCATCGTGCCGCCTTTGGCGGTAATGCCCTTCTGTTCCTCCATCAGGTCGATGACCGGATGCTTCGTCGCCGGATCCATTTCTGTCGAGGTGGCGTCCTTGAAGCCCAGCACGTTGCGAGCGAATTCGATCACGGCACACTGCATACCCAGACAGATTCCCAGGAACGGAATACGGTGAGTCCGCGCAAAGTGCACCGCTTCGATCTTCCCCTCGATTCCCCGGTTGCCGAACCCCGGAGCCACGAGAATACCGGCCATTTTGCCGAGCTTCTCCCCAACGTTCGAAGCGTCTATCTTCTCCGAATTCACGTAATGCAACTTCACCTTGCAGTCGTTCACCGCACCGGCTTGAATAAAGGACTCGCAGATCGACTTGTAAGCATCGGGAAGTTCCGTATATTTACCCACCAGGGCGATGTCGATCGTCCGCTTGGGATTCTTCACCTTATCGACGAAAGCCTGCAACGAACTCAAGTCGGGTTCCTGCTCCGACGGAAGGTCGAGCTTGCTGAGCACCACCTCGTCCAGATGCTGACGGTGCATTACCAGCGGCACTTCGTAGATCGTCGGTACGTCGATCGACTCCATCACCGCGTTGGCATCCACGTTGCAGAAGAGCGCCACCTTGCGCCTGAGCTCCGCAGAGAGCGGATGCTCGGTGCGCAGCACCAGAATATCGGGCTGCAAACCGTTCTCGAGCAAGGTTTTGACCGAATGTTGAGTCGGCTTGGTCTTCAACTCGCCGGAAGCGGCCAGGTAAGGAATGAGCGTCAGATGAACCAGCGCCGTATTGCGGGCTCCGAGCTGGTAACGCAACTGACGCACCGATTCGATGAAGGGCAACGACTCGATGTCGCCCACCGTTCCGCCGATCTCGGTGATAATCACATCGTACTCCTTGCGCTGCGCCAACAGTTGAATGCGGCGCTTGATTTCGTCCGTGATATGAGGAATGACCTGCACGGTCTTGCCCAGGTACTCGCCCTTGCGCTCCTTGTCGATCACGCACTGATAAATCTTACCAGTGGTCACGTTGTTGGCATGGCTGGTCGTAATCGAAGTGAAACGCTCGTAATGGCCCAGGTCGAGGTCGGTTTCCGCACCGTCTTCGGTCACGTAACACTCTCCGTGCTCGTAAGGATTCAGGGTTCCGGGGTCGATATTGATATAGGGATCCAGTTTCTGAATCGTCACCGAATAGCCGCGTGCCTGCAGCAAGCGGGCGATCGACGCCGAAATAATGCCTTTACCGAGCGACGAAGCCACGCCGCCCGTCACGAAAATGTACTTGGGTTTGCTGAGTTTCATTATCTGTTTCGAATTATTTTGTTTGCACCGTCGTTTATCCGGCTCCGTTTCAACCCTTAAGCCGGAACGCCCGGTTCTCCACTTGCCTATTAAAACATCGTTCCGGAACCGCTTTCGAAGACCGCTCCGGAAACCTTCCCGCTCCGAGGGCCGGACTCACATAAAATACACCGCTATCCCCACAAAGAAGTTTCCTCACCGGAAAGGGATGTGTCAAATTGAGAAATTCGGCGCATCCCCTTTCAAGTGTGCAGGAACAGGTAAAAATACCAGGGCATCGAGGTTCACGGCGAAGAGTGTGCACTGGCGTACATGATCGAGCCGTGACACCGATAATAACGAAGTAGTTTACCTGTTATAGCACACCGTCTTCGGCGGGTTATTCCTTATTCTCCTCCTGATCGATGAGCTTCACTTTTTCGATAGCGGCCTGCATCTCCTGTTTGGCCCGCTCGATTTTGGCCCGCACCTCGGCGATCATCGCCTCGGCGTTCTTCGACTTGGAGAAGAACCCGATGTTGTTCTCCAACAAGGCGATGTCCTGCTCCAACTGACGGACTTTGTTGTAAAGCCGGTCGCGCTCCGTGCGCAGACGCCGGTCGCCCGTAGCCTTGAGCGAAGAAACCTTCTCCTTGAAGCGGTCCATCGAACGATCGCGCTCCGAACTGCGCAGGGTATCGAACATCTTATCGACCACCTCCTTGTAACGTTTTTGAATCGCCTCCTTCTGCTTGATAGGCACGAACCCGATCTCGCCCCAGCGACGCTGGAAATCACGAATCATCTCGAAGCCGCCCGCCAGAATATCGGCCGCAGCCATCTCCTCCAACAGAGCCTCTTTCCGACGGAGATTCTCCCCGTACTGATCGTCCACCGCAGCGAAATGTCGGGACTTGCGCTCGAAGAAAGCGTCGCACGCCGCACGGAACCGTTTCCAGATCTGGTCGGAATAGCGGCGCGACACGGCCCCCGTCTGCTTCCACTTGGCCTGCAATGCGATCAACTCATCGGTCGTCTTCTTCCACTCCTCGCTGTCGCGCAGCGCTTCGGCCGCCTCGCACAACTCGGTCTTGAGCTGGAGGTTGTGCTCCATCTCGCCCTTCAACCCGGCATAGTAGGTACGCTTGGCCTCGAAGAATTTGTCGCAGGCATTGCGGAAACGCTCGTAGATGGCATTGTTATCTTTCTTGGGAGCGAATCCGATCGTTTTCCAGACTTTCTGTATCTCGAAGAGCTTCTCGCTCGCCTTGTTCCACTCTTTGCGCGAAGTCAGCGGCTGCTGCGCCAACTCTTCGGCCTTGACACAAAGCTCGCTCTTGAGTTCCAGATTGCGGAGCTGCTCCTGCTTGATATTCTCGAAAAACTCCTGATGCTGCTTGTTGATACGGCTCGAAGCCTCCTTGAAACGATTCCACAGCACCTCTTTATATTCATTGGCCACAGGGCCGATTTCTCGCCACTCGTCGTGCAGCTTCTGCAGTTTGTGGAACGCCTCGACGATCGACGGTTCGAGCACCAGCGCTTCGGCCTGTTCGCACAGAGCCAGCTTCTGCTCGTAATTCTTCTTCAGGTCGAGATCGCGCAACTCCTTGTTGATCTTGATGAAATTGTAGAAATTCTCCACGTGCAGGTTGTAGGTTTCCCACAGATCCTTCACATTCTGCTGGGGCACCACGCCGGTCTCTTTCCAGCGATGCTGCAACTCCCGGAACTTGTTGAAAGTCTGGTTGAGCATCTCGTCCGACGAGGCCAGCTCCTTGAGTTCCTCGATAATCTGCAACTTTATCTTGAGATTCTCCTCCTTGGCCGCTTCGAGTCCGGCGACGAACTCGTCCCGCAGACGGCGGTACTCCCGGAAAAGATCCTTGAAACGCAGCTCCGCCGGATCCGGCTCGGACACGAAATCCCCCTCCGCTCCGCCGGCTTCGACGAAAGCCCGTCGCGCAGCATCGGACTCCGCCCGACGCAATTTGTAGAACGCTATCTTGAGGGCCTCCACATCCCGGCGCAGGGACTGCACCGGCCGCTCTTCGAGCATCTTGGCGAAAATCGCCAGCAACTCCTCCTTCGACTTGCCCGCCAGGTCGCTGCCGGCCGCTTCTCCGCCTGCAGCCTCCTCCTCGGGCGAAGCCTCGCCCAGGTCGAGCCCCGCATTTTCGGCAGCCAGCGCCGCATCTTCATCGGCGAAGTCCACCCGACTCTGCGTCGGTACGCCGGTATCGTCCGCAACTGCGGCATTCGTTTCCCCGCCATCTGCAGGCACGGAATTGTTCTGCGTATCCTCAACCACAGAAGAGTTGAGATGCTCCTCGGAAACAGGAAGAGTAGAATTTTCAGTAGCCATCTTGTCTGATTTTAATCTTACGGTTTGCAAAACCATATAAACCTTGCAAATATAACCATTTTTCCGGCCCCCGCACAGGATTTGCCGATAATTTTATTATCTTCGCAAAAATTACGCACGCTCTTATGAGTCATCGCATCCTGCTCATCGACGACGAAGACGACATCCTCGAATTCATCCGTTACAACCTGACAAAGGCGGGTTATGAGGTATATACGGCCCGTAACGGAGCCGAAGGTTTGCAACAGGCCGCGGCACACCGGCCGCACCTGATCCTGCTCGATATGATGATGCCCGTGATGGACGGCATCGAAACCTGCCGGGCTCTGCGCCGCGACCCGGCGCTGAAGGAAACGATGGTCGTCTTTCTATCGGCCCTCGGCGAAGAGGAGCAACAACTCGCAGGATTCGGCGCCGGGGCGGACGACTACATCCCCAAGCCGATCAAGCCCAAACTTCTGCTGAGCCGCATCCAGGCGATTCTCAAACGGGTCGCCGCCGACAAGCCGGCTTCGCTGGTCATCGACCGGGAACGACATCTGGTAATCCGCGACGGAGAACGTATCGAACTGCCCCGCAAGGAGTTCGCCCTGCTCGCCCTGCTCGCCTCCTCTCCCGGAAAACTCTTCTCCCGGGAAGAGATCTACTCCCGTATCTGGGGCGATACGGTGGTCGTCGGCGACCGTACGATCGATGTCCACGTCCGCAAAATCCGGCAAAAAATCGGAAACGGACATATCTCGACCGTAAAGGGGTTGGGCTACAAATACGAAAATTAACCACAGATAATCCAAAATTCATCACAAAAATTCCGAAAAACCTTACGATCCGTAATTAAATTTTGCGTAAATTTGCAAAGTCTTAAGTAAAAACGCATTTTCGACGAAATGATCCGCGAGATCGTGGCAGTAGGAATCGGAGGGGCCCTGGGCAGTATGTCGAGGTACCTCGTATCCTATGTATGGCTGGTCGAACAGTCCCTGTTGGGCTTCCCGGCGGGCACTTTCACGGTCAATGCCGCCGGATCGCTGTTGATGGGCTTTTTGCTGGAGATACTGGGCGCAGGTACTGCGTCGTGGCTTTTGAGCGTAGGATTCTGCGGCGGATTCACCACCTTTTCCACCTTCTCTTCCGACGTGGTGCGGATGCTCAAAAGCGGCGACTACACGGCGGCCGGACTTTGCGTTGCACTTAATTTCGCGGTATGCGTGTGCTGCATCCTCCTGGGCACCGCATTGGGACGGTTGCTGAAACGCTGACAACGAACAAGGAAACAACAAAATAATTTTTACAAAACAACTGAAATGGTCATTTTAGTACTCAACTGCGGCAGTTCTTCGATCAAATACCAGGTGATCGACATGGAAGCCCAGTCCAGCAAACTGCTCGCCAAAGGTCTGGTCGAGCGCATCGGCCTTCCTGAAGGCGATCTCACGCACGAACCCGTCGGCAAGGAGAAGTTCGAGCTCCACCAGCCGATTCCCGATCACACGACGGGCATCAGCCTGGTGCTTCAGGCCCTGACCGACCCCGTGCACGGCGTAATCCGGTCGCTCGACGAAGTGAAGGCCGTCGGTCATCGCGTAGCGCACGGCGGCGAATTTTTCCCGGAGAGCTGTCTGGTAACCAAACAGGTCCAGGAGAAGATCCGCTCGCTGTTCCAGATCGCTCCGCTGCACAATCCGGCCAACTTGGAAGGTATTCTTTCCATCGAAAAAGTCCTTCCCGGCGTGAAACAGGTAGCCGTATTCGACACCTCGTTCCACCAGACGCTTCCCGCAACCAACTTCATGTACGCCCTGCCCTACGAGTACTACCAGAAATACGGCATCCGCAAATACGGCTTCCACGGCACGAGCCACCGCTACGTGTCCGCCCGCTGCGCCGAGCTCATGGGCAAGCCCATCGAAGAGCTCAAGCTCATCTCCTGCCACATGGGCAACGGCAGCTCCATCTGCGCGATCGACGGCGGCAAGTGCGTCGACACGTCCATGGGCTTCACCCCGCTGGTCGGTCTGCCGATGGGCACGCGCTGCGGCGATCTCGATGCCGGCGTGATCCAGTTCATTATGAATAAGTACGGCATCAGCATCGACGAGATGCTCAACATCCTCAACAAGAAGTCCGGCGTGCTCGGCGTCTCCGGCGTCAGCTCCGACTTCCGCGATCTCGACAGCGCCGCTGCCGACGGCAACGACCGTGCCCAGCTCGCGCTCGATATGTCCCACTACTGGGTCGCCAAGGTCGTCGGCTCTTACGTCGCGGCCATGAACGGTGTGGACGCCATCATCTTCACCGCCGGCGTCGGCGAGAACAGCAAGTCCTCCCGCGCCGCCATCGCCGAGTACTTCGGCTATCTGGGCGTGAAGATCGACGAAGCCGCCAACAGCAAGCGCGGCGAGGACATCATGATCTCCACCCCCGACTCCAAGGTCAAGGTGTTCGTCATCCCGACGAACGAGGAGCTCGTCATCGCCCGCGACACGAAGGCCATCTGCGGCTGAGTTTCCGAGTTTTCAAAGCCACGGCGCTGACCGGCGCCGTGGCTTTTGCATGGGCAGAAAAAAGTTCGCCTTTCGCCCGGAAAACCGTTGACAAATACTTCCGTATCCGTCATCACCCCGTCAAAGACAATCCGTACCGTATGATCCTTATACGTTTTCGGCACCTTGAACGAATGCCGGTAAATTCCGGTTTCCATACTGGGATTCTTCACTCCTTTCTCCTTATACCAACGCCCGTAAGTATACGTTCCGAAGCCCTGCAACTCCCATTGTGAAGGCACTTCGATTTTGCTCCACCGCTGACTGTTATTCCCATCGGAACAATAAAAGTCCCATGTCACCGTGTGATTCAACCCCTCACCGGAAAGGTATTGCCGATGGGTGGACTGGGCAGATGCAGTCAGAAAAAGAAAAGCGAACAGGAAAGACAAGATAAGTTTCATGATGAATAATGAGTTATATTTGATGCATGTTTTATTATCGCTTCACATCCATGAGACGAACGTCTCTCAATTATGAAACGCACATCTCTCAGTTGTGAGACACGCGTCTCACAACTGAGAGACGATTTAAACGATTACTTGTTTCAACTCCGATTACCGGTTATCCACACGTTAATCCGGCTGTTTCCGGTAACGGATTGATTCTGTTATTTCAATAGTTTCTTCACAAACTTCGTTGTTCCTACTTCTACTACAACCATATAGGCACCCTTCGGCAAGCCTTCCAGCCCACTGATGTACAGTATTGCTCCTCCGTCCACCATATAGGCAGTCTGATACACAAGCGTACCCGCAGCAGAATACATCGAAACCATAGCACGTCCTGACACCTCCACCGGGAACTCGATTGTGATTTCATCCGTAAAGTAAAGCGGATAAACATTCACATCGGGACGGAGAGTTCTTTCCGTCGAAATACCCGTCGGTTTATTGGCTTCATAACGTTCCTTTGCTTTAGCAGCACTCATCGCTCCTTCATAAATCTGAAGTTCATCGATTGCACCGGTAAACGGGGTATTGAAGTTTACATTGCAGTTACCGATCACAAACATCTCCGATTCCGAGATATCACCGGTCTTATCAGTCACTTCGCCTTGGAACACACCGTTGATATACATCTTCAATGTCTTGGTTTCGCCATCACGAACACAAACCACATGATTCCATTCGCCATTGAAATACTGGGTAGCAGGAATGTCCAGATTGGATTTCGTAACATCGTC
>OGDQ01002184.1_pt1 | contig 9465 bp, 9 predicted proteins | sample 1570451 | NCBI WGS metagenome assembly OGDQ01 (sample SAMEA2582171, study PRJEB24529) | metagenome | biome: Human gut stool | place: China | collected 2011 | reverse complement strand
ACGCTTATTACCACGTCCACCAGTTCGATAAGAGAAGTAAGCAGGTACAATCCAAATATATCCAGAACGGAGCCTTCATTCGTCTGAAAGATGTGACTCTGAGCTATACTATTCCGAAAACACTGACCAGCCGCATCGGCATACAGCAATTGAAAGTATATGTCAGCGGTCAGAACCTTTGGGAAGCAACCGGATTGTATAAATATCTGGATCCTGACGTAGTCGGAAGTCGCCGCACTTCAACTGCTGATAATAAAACAGTCGGAGATTTGGCAGCAGATGCCGGTGGACGTGTTTATCCGTTTACCCGTTCCTATTCATTCGGTATTAATGTAACATTTTAAAAGAAAACAAAGAACATGAAAAAGTCAATTATATCACTGTGTGGCTTGCTGTTCTTCGCAGCACAAAGTTGTGACGTACTGGATAAAGATCCTGTCGAATTCGTCAGTACGGAAGAAACTTTCGCAAACGCCACCGAAGAAACGCTGCAATCCTACTGCAACAATTTCTATCCCGACTTGCTTAGCGGACATGGAGCTTTCAATGGATACAGTTTCGGAATGCTGGAAGGAGATTTCCAATCAGACAATATTCTGCCATGGAGTCCTAATACCGTAGCATTTAGTCAACATTCAATTTCCACAAAAGATGACCAGTGGAAATGGGAAATAATCCGTGCCTGCAATGCATACCTTGAATACTACGAACTTGCACCGGTCGCTGAAAGCATCAAGCAACATTATGCAGGAGAAGTTCTGTTCTTCAAATGCATGGATTACTTCAACAAGGTACGCCGTTTCGGGGATGTTCCTTGGTATGACCATATTTTGATCCCTGGTGATGAAGATTTGTATAAAGGACGCGACTCACGTACGGTAGTAATGGCTAATGTATTGAAGGATATCAACCAGGCGATCGCATGGTTGCCGACAAAAGCCACTACAGGTGTCAGTCGTGTCAGCAAAGACGCCGCTCTGGCTTTGAAAGCACGTATGTGTTTGTTCGAAGGGACTTTCCGCCGCTATCATAATATAGAAGGAGATGTAGAGTTTTTGCAGGCAGCTTACGACGCTGCAGGAGAATTGATGAAACCGGAATACGGTTATTCGCTTTTCCAAGGTTCAAAACCCAGCCAGGCTTATCACGAGCTGTTTATACAGGAAAATTACAATAGTAACCCGGAAATAATCCTTTCACGTGAATACGATCCGGCACTCGGAGGTGCGAACAATGTTTCCCGTATGATAGGTGTTGGTGAAACTCCTATCGGATTCAGTCGCGACGCTATAGAAGATTACCTTTGTGCAAAGACAGGAAAGCCCGTCACACTTTGTGGATGTGAAGGCCATACGAAACATACGACACTCGTTGCCGAACTGAACAACCGTGACCCGCGTTTGTTACAGACCGTAGCATCGCCGGAAGCCGGAGAGCACAGCTACCAATTGAACGGTAAACGCGCCGGTATCAGTTCACTGTTGCCAGGACTTTACAATTCATCTACCGGCTATGCAATAGCCAAATTCTTCAATCCGGCTGAATTCTCGACCGTACATCATCAAGGAACTCTTGATGCTCCTTTGTTCCGCTATGCTGAAATCCTATTGATACGTGCCGAGGCCGGTGCAGAATTGGGATTAGATCCGGAACTGGACAAAACAATCAATGCGCTGCGTGATCGCGTAGGATTCACTCATCATCTGACTGCCAATCCGGAACAGGACCCGAAATTAGTTAAGGAATACCCGACTATCAAGGGAACAAATGCCAATCTGATCCGTGAAATTCGCCGTGAACGCCGTGTAGAATTAATGGCTGAAGGTTATCGCTATTCAGACCTAATGCGTTGGGCTTGCGGTTTGCGCCTGAACGAACCCAAATTAGGTATCATCCCAGATAAAGCAGCAGGCAACGAGGACCCGACAGCCTATACGGAAGAAGAGTATAAGACTCTCGAAACCCAATTAGGTTTTGTCAACGGAGCACTCGATATTTATACCAAGCGTGTAACAAATCCGGTTCCAAACTTCATCGAACCGAAAAACTATTTGTTCTCCATCCCGACTGACGAAATCGGTCTGAATCCGAATTTGAAGCAAAACACAGGTTGGAATTTATAATTTACAATCCACACATTACCAGAAGGTCCGCTTTTCCCAACGGAAGGCGGACCTTCTTTGTAAAATACAGAGAACAGCATCCTGACAGATGGGAAAAGCTAAGGAGTAAACAAAGGGCTGTAGCCTTTTTTATTGTATCAAACTATATAGAATCGCAGAGATGCACTCACCGATTACGATTGCCTCCATTGAAAATAAGTCGGATACAATAATTATAGAGTGGCAATGGCCATACTTCTATCGTTAAGCTATAATGTTATAGAGCTTTTGACCTAAGTCGAATACCTTTTCGCCCTTAGTGAAAAAGGCTTTTGACAAGGGTCGAAAAGGTATTCGACTTAGGCCGATAATGGAAAGAGAGATAAGACAAGAGTTAATAGTCTGTATTTTAATTTATAAACAGTCCACTCATCCCTTTATTTTTTCACTTGCCAGTAAATATAATTACATCGGAAAAAGGCTGGAGATGGAGCATAGTCAACCCAAATCAGGGCAAGACAGGGTGAAAGCAAATTTTTAAGGGTGAAGCCAAATCGACAGTTTGAAAAAGAGTATAAACAACCACGTCAATAGTCTTTCTCATTCGCCAGATTCCACATATTCAGAAAAGAAGCTTTCGTTATGTCGACAATCTTATTCCAGTTGATCTTTTCCACATGGTCGCTTGGCAAATGATAGTCAGGATGACCGTCCGTATGATACCAGATGACTGGTATATCCAGGAGGGCGAATGAAGCATTATCACTCCCTCCTACCGGCTTATCCCACGGACGATAATCAGGAGCCAGATTCAAGCCATATTTCTTGATATCCCTTTTTAACCAGTCGCCAAACGCAGGATGCGCTTCCGTATAGAAATAAACAACATGCGTCGGCTTAGACTCGTCATTATTACGGCCAATCATGTCATAATTCAGATACCCTTTCACCTTATCCATCTCCGGGAATGTCTGCACAAAATATTTGGAGCCTAACAAGCCTTTCTCTTCACCATCCCAGAATGCGAAAATAACGGTTCGCTCCGGTTGGACACCTGTCGCTAAAAACGCCTTGGCAACTTGCAGGACAGCTGAAACCCCCGAAGCCTTGTCGTCAGCCCCGTTAGAGATCTGGTCGCCGTCCAGCATCGGGTCAAAACCGAGATGATCGTAATGGGCGCCGATAATCACATATTCGTTCGGGTTCTTACCCTCGATCTTACCCAGGATGTTGTTCATCGAGAGCTTCTGGTGAACACCTTGTTTCAACTTCGCGATCGAATCCGGATGAACCTGGAAGCGGCCTCTCTTTTGCCGTTCCTTATTATAGGCCTCGAAAGGTTGATAATAAGATTCGAACAGAGGCTCGATCCCCATCGTTTTCAAATTAGATACAATATATTCACCGGCAATACGTCCACCACGAAAACCAGCTTCACGCCCTTCCAAAGCATCGCTTGCCAGAAAACCGATATAGGCCTCGGCATTTGCCTTGTTAATGACATCCAGCCCTTTTTTTTCAGGCGACTCGGCCCATAACGTCGCACTTAGCGCAATAGAGGCTAAGAATAATCCCGTTTTTCTCATTTCGATATTGTGTTTTACAGATTATAGTTTTCCACATCACGCAAATATAGGAATATTTAGATCAACCCAAGATAACCTCATCCAAATAAATTATCAAAATGACACCTCTATCCCATCTAATTTGAATTAATAGGGCATATTTTGAAAATTACCCGCAAGGGTAATATTTTTTAACATTCCATTTGATAGCAAATACCCTGATTGGATTATCAAAATGACAATCAGTAAAAATAAGCCTAAAAAAGATTTTTTCTGTGTGGCCGGACGGGATAGGAATAGGACAGACTTCATTAAAATAAAAAAAGGCCAAACTCCGCTATCTTATAAGCGTCGAATGCCTCCTCGTTTATCTCTCACCAGTCTTTCAAAAGACTACGGTGGAGAGACTACATCTAAAATTATTTACTGTTTAATACTCAATTTTTAGAGCTTTCGCTCATTTGGCTCATCAATCTGCGGATCTCAGCATTTACTCGCTGACACATCGAACCATTTCCTACTGACTGATAACGATCAGCCTGATAACGCAACATCGCTAAAGTACGCATACTTTTTTCATTTTCTCTCATCATCATAATTTTACTCATTTAAATTCTCCACGCTTGGAGAACGATTAATAATAACTAAACCTAAACTTTCTTTTTCTTTTTGTTTACAGTGCAAAGATAAACATTTTATTTGGATTTATGCTGTAAAACATATTCAATATTTATCATTTAACCATATTTAGGTTTTGATTAAACACTTTTCATCTCGATTTACCTAAACGACAGTAGTCAATTCACCTGTAGTCGAATCGATTACAAATCCTCGAACCGTTATATCTTTCGGAATCAACGGATGTTTTTGCACTTGAGCTACTGTTTCACGAACAGAACCTTCCGGAGTGTCGAATCCGCGCAACCACGATTTGAAATCAATACCGCAGTAACGCATCATATCGATATGTTCCGAAGGGATGCCGCGCTTCTTCATTACCTCAATCATCTGCTCGCTATCCATATGCTTGGCACCGCAATCGGTATGACCGATAATCATGACTTCGTTCACCCCTAATTCATAAATGGCAACCAGCAGACTCCGGATCACACTTCCGAAAGGATGGGAAATAATCGCCCCCGCATTCTTGATGATCTTGACATCGCCGTTCTTTATGCCCAAAGCTGCCGGCAGTAGCTCCGTAAGGCGTGTGTCCATACAAGACACAATCGCTATTTTCTTATCAGGATATTTATTGGTGATAAACCGCTCATATCCTTTATTCTTTACAAATTCACGATTAAATTTCAATAACTCGTCTATCATAACTATCCTATATATATGTAACAGTTCAAAATCAAATAATGTTGAAATGTTTCAACGCATTGTATACACCATTCTCGTCGACAGAGGTCGTCACATAACTGGCCGCACTCATCACATCTTCGGCCGCATTTCCCATAGCAACCCCGATACCGACATGGCTAAGCATCTGAATATCATTGCCACCATCGCCAAAGGCCATACACTCGTCCAGACCGATATGGTAATGTTCCAGCATCTTGTCAATCCCTACCCGTTTACTACTTCCAAGCGGTACGATATCTGTAAAAAGAGGGTTCCATCGTGTGGCCTAACAATGAGACAGGCCCTTCATAATACGTTTTTCCTGCTCTGCCGTAAAAAAGGCGATCAGCTGGTAGACCGTCTTTCCATAAATATCCTCGATCGGACGGATTGGGGGAGCCGGGAAGTTCAACAGATGAAACACATCGTTGACCGCTTTATCCGTATAGTTCATAAAAATCTCGTCTTCCTGTACGAAGGCACAAGGGAACTCGCCTTCCTTTTCCTGGTAACGTACCAAGGCTTCGATATCCTTATCGGGAATACTGTGCTTATAAATCACATCGTCCTTTCCGGCAAACACATAGCCACCATTCAAAGTCACATATCCATCGAACTCAAGATCGCCCAGATTGTTAATCGAACGGCGATGACGGCCGGTTGCTATAAATACTTTTATCCCCTTCTTCTTCAACAACTCGATCGCATGAAGGGTGGATTTCGGGACTACATGTGTTTTAAAGCTGACCAATGTCCCATCGATATCAAAAAATACTGCTTTAATCATAACCTAAACTCATTACCTTTTAAATCTCAACAAAGGTAAGAATAATTACGGATTTCCAAAGGTCATATAAAATTACTATATTTGAACGCTGAAACATTTTATTTGCAGACATGAAAACACATCTCTACTTATTGACAATACTATTCATATTCTCCCCATCCGTCTTTGCACAAGAGATTGAGAAAGAAACCGTTCCCGGACAAGAACCGACTTTGGTCGAACGACTCACAGGAGGGAAAAAGGTGATCGAAAGCGCAGAAATGAATTTCCAGCTTTTTACTTCGGCAAACGCCAATTTCACTGGTTCCAATTTCGACGGCATGAACTTCAAGCTGAATCGTGTCCGGCTGGAAATAAAAGGGGATGTATGGAAAAACCTTTCCTATCATTACCGGCAGTCGTTCAATAAATATTCGGACCCTTATTCGCTTGACAACCTTTCGTCCTCGCTCGAATTGGCTTATGTCAACCTGAAAGTACATGACAAATTCGGCTTTACGATCGGTAAGCAGTTTGTCAATTTCGGAGGATACGAATATTTTGTCAATTCGATAAAAGTCCGTGAATTCAGTGAGTTCAATAACCTACTGACCTGCTATCAGGCTGGTATTTCAGGCAACTGGCAGATCAATCCTGACCACGAACTTTGCTTCCAGATCGTGAACAACCGGAGCGGACAGGACAACGAGATCTACCCGACCGGATTGCCTGACAACACACGGGAAGCAAAAGTTCCTTTCATGTATACGGTAAACTGGAACAGTTACTATTTCGACCGCGTCCTGCAACTCCGTTATGCCGCTTCCGTAGGACAACAGACACAGAAACGTTACTCTTATTACTTCACCTGCGGCAACACGATCGAGAAAGGCCCTCTGCTGACTTATCTGGACATCATGTACACCCGGCAGGGATTGGACCAACACGGTGTTATCAGCCGTCTGCCAGAGACAGCCCAGACAGCTTGCAATACCGAGTATCTATCGGTCATCGCCGATGTGGACTACCGGATTCACCCGCGTTGGAACCTCTATGTGAAAGGTGCTTATGAAACCGGAAGAGTGTACAAGGCGAACGGGCCGTTTGCCAAAGGCATGTACCGCCGTTCCTGGAATGCACAGAGCAGCCTCGAATTTTTCCCGATCAAGAACAGTGATCTTTTTATCTTCCTCCTTTACACATATCGCGGCGTGAAACTCGAAAAAGCAGCCTTGGATATGGGAGCAGTCGATCCCGACACGCATCGTATTTCGTTAGGACTGGTCTATTCGATTCCGGTATTTTAAACCTTCTCTTTCAAGTCTCTGTTTTTTATATATCTTTGTAAAAACATAAATAAATAGAGACTATGGAATACAGGCAATTAGGAGGTTCGGGACTTTTCGTGCCCGCACTTTGTTTAGGGACAGCTACTTTCGGTGGCACAAATGGTTTTGAAGGTTGGGGACACACGGAAGTGGCAGAAGCTACCCGAATGGTCAACCTATGCCTGGATGCGGGCGTGAATCTGTTCGACACGGCAGATGTCTATTCCGGAGGACTTTCCGAAGAGATATTGGGTAAGGCGATCCGCGGACTGCGCGATAAATTATTGATCTCGACAAAAGCGACTTTCAACCTAAACCCTGCCACCCGTAACGCAATGGGCTCTTCCCGCTTCCATCTGATAGAGGCTTGCGAGGCCAGCCTGAAACGGCTGAACACCGATCATATCGACATTTACCACATGCATGGTTTCGATGCCAACACACCGGTGGAAGAGACGCTTCGTGCCCTTGACGATCTGATCACTGCCGGAAAGATCCGTTATATCGCTTGCTCCAACTTCTCCGGCTGGCATTTGATGAAGTCGTTTTCTGTTTCCGAACGTCACGGATGGAGCCGTTACGTAGCTCAGCAGGTTTACTATTCACTTCTGAACCGTGAGTTCGAATGGGAGCTGATGCCGCTCGGCATCGACCAAAAAGTAGGGACAATCATCTGGAGCCCATTGTCAGCCGGTCGCCTGGGTGGCAAATATCGCTGTAATAACTCGATTCCGTCCGACGGCCGTGTAGCCCGCGGTGGAAGTCCGATTCCCGACGAAGCGACATCCTATGAACGGTTATACGATATCATGGAAGTGCTGGATGAAATTGCCGAAGAGACCAGCCGTACGGTTGCACAATGTGCTTTGAACTGGCTGCTGCAACGTCCAACTGTTTCCAGCCTGATCATCGGTGCCCGCACGGAGGAACAGTTAAAACAAAACCTGGAGGCAGTCGGCTGGAATTTGACACCGGAACAGGTGAAACGGCTGGATGCAGCCAGCCGCGTTACTCCGGTTTACCCTTATTGGCATCAGGCACAATTCCCGGAAATGAAATCACAATTACTTTTCCCTTAAAAGAAAAGCAACCAAAAACAAGGCTTAACCGGCCGACGGTTTCGGACAACAGTTCCGCTTTACGCCCGGCCAGTTAAGCCTTCTTTGAAAACTCCACTTTTCTTTAGAGCCAATACAATCTGCTTCGGATCATTCAAACAAAGCCGATCCGACCCGATTATACCGGGATGATATTACAATAAATAGACATCATTAATATCCAGCTTGAATTGCAGGCCAAGAAATTCCGCCGCTTTCCTACAAAGTAGCATCCGTCCGGTAAAAATCTCGAAATAGTCCATCACAGCACAGATTTCGGTGTTGATCTTCAAATCGAGAGTGATCGTTTTCGAATCCGGCTCCAATATAACATCCGATTTTTCGGCTGCATAATTTACCCGGTCATGGATATCGAAATTAATCGTGGAACGGTTACGGACACGGCTGCGACGCACATCCGTCTTATCTGCGATTATCAAAGCAGCCGCAACGGCATTTACGGCAGCGGCCGTCTGTTCATCATGATTCCCGATAGCAGTAATGACGGTCGCCACATCTTCGGGCGGCATCCCCATCTTATCCAGAATACGGAAAGCCATCATAGCTCCGCTTTGAGCGTGGTCGATGCGATTCACCACATTGCCTATATCGTGCATGAAACCGGCGATACGAGCCAATTCCACCTCATGCGCATCATATCCTAACTTTTCCAATAAATCCCCTGCTACTTTCGCAACCTTCGTGCAATGGGCAAAGCTATGCTCCGTGTAGCCGATTGCTTTCAACGACTCGTCCGCTTGTTTGATATAAGTCCGGATCTCTTCGGAATTGCGGACATCTTCATATGTTACATTCATATTTTTATCTTTACTATATACGTTAATTAAACACAGAAATATTCCATTTTGTTCTGCCGAAGAACCAGAAGGACATGAATTTCATATTGCAAAAGCCTTTTACCGGTCTTTATTGGAATAATAAAAAAGCGGAATCTCATGGTGAGACTCCGCTTTCTATTTTATTCGGGTGAAAAAAGGATTTCCACCCTTAGATGATCATAATCAAATTATTCTTCTACACTCCAGTTTTCAGCAGCCATACGTTTGTAGCTACGCAGACGCCACTTAGCGTTTTCTTCTGCGGCGGCAAACAACTCAGCAGCTTCAGCCGGATACTGTTTTGCAACAGATGCGAAACGAACTTCACCTTTCAGGAAGTCCTGGAACTTACTCCAATCCGGTTCTTTGGAATCCAATGTGAACGGGTTCTTGCCTTCAGCTTCCAGAGCAGGATTGTAGC
>OGDQ01002183.1_pt1 | contig 9475 bp, 10 predicted proteins | sample 1570451 | NCBI WGS metagenome assembly OGDQ01 (sample SAMEA2582171, study PRJEB24529) | metagenome | biome: Human gut stool | place: China | collected 2011 | reverse complement strand
CTGACCCCCGCAGCGGGCGGTCACGCCGCTGTCCAGACTGTAAAGCTCCTTCAGGGTCGAGACATCCCGGCTGTGGAGGTAGCTTGCGCCCACCGGCAGGGTGCGGGCCGAGAGGTTCTCCACCGAGAGGTAGACCAACACGCCGCCCAGCCCGGGCGCAGGCGCATAGCCCAGCAGCTCCACCGCCGCCTTGCCGTCCAGCAGGGCGGGCTGGCCCATCACACGGGGCTGTGCCGCAGCCGCCGAAACGCCTGTGAGCAGGGCTGCGGCCAGACTGACCGCGCCCGAACCGGCGCATTTCAGAAACGACCGGCGGGAAAGAGACTGAGACATCGGGGACCCCTCCTTGCAGCGAGAAAAATCATTCACTTTATAGAGTATCGGTTTCTCTGCCCCCTGTCAAGGGTTTGAAAGCGTTCTGCCGCAGGTTTTGCGTTTTCTTTGCCGATTTTGTACCAAAAGAGTGCAAAAATGCCGCCCGGCGGCAAAAATCGCAGGGCGGCAGAGCGTCCTTTCTTATTCGAATGCTTCATTCTCCTCGGCTTCGGCCTGACCCCGCAGGGTGTCGGCATAGCCGAAGGGGACGATGTCGATGGCCTCCACCAGACGGTCGCGCATCCAGAGCTGAACGTCGGTCTGGACGGTGTAGCCGCAGCCGGGGTCGGCCATCCACTGCTCGGGGTGGCGGGAGGGGAGGGCGCGCTGGCTCAGCATGCTCATGATGACGCCGCCGTGGGTCACGCAGGCGGCCTCGGTGACGTCCATCCGGATCATATACTCGAACAGCTTGAGCAGCGTCTCCGAGCAGCGGGCGTGGAACTGCTCCGTGGGCTCTGCCCCCTCCGGCACGAAGCCGGAGCCGGGGGTGATCCACTTCTTGAAGTCCTCGTTCTTCACCAGCTCCTTGACGGGATGGTTCTCAAAGACGCCGAAACCGGCCTCCCGCAGGTCATGCACCGAGAACTGGTGGGCCGCATTGGGGAACAGGATGTTGGCCGTCTCCACGGCGCGCATGAGCGGGGAAGAAAATACGGTATCCACCTGCGGATACTCGAACCGCTCTTTCAGCTCGGCCAGCTGGGCGCGGCCCTCGTCACACAGGGGGATGTCCGTGCCGCTGCCGATGTAAAGGCCCTGTAAGTTGCCGGAAGTCAGGCCGTGGCGGATGAGATGGAGCTTAAAGGTTTTCATGCAAAAACACCTCTTATGAGCTATCTATTCCTGTGCTGATTCGCACAAATCTTGCTTTTCTGCTGATTTTTCCGGCACCATCAGACACTAAATATATGCCGGTAAGGTTTATTTTAACATAGATATGGTAGAAAGAGCAACCCCTTTGACAAAAACACCGAAATTCCGGCGGAAAAACCGTCACTTTTTCGCTTTACAAGTCGTTTTCCATTGTGTATAATCAACGTGCTGTAAACCAAAAATCAAGGAAGTCCTATTTTTATCTGAGGAGCCAAACATCATGGAGTTCAATCGTATCATCAAACTGCTGCGCAAGGAGCGCGGCATCACCCAGAAACAGGCGGCAGAGGATCTGGGCGTTTCGCAGGCCCTGCTTTCCCACTACGAAAAAGGAATCCGGGAGTGCGGCCTGGATTTTGTGGTACGGGTAGCAGACTATTACAATGTCTCCTGCGACTATCTGCTGGGCCGTTCGGCAGAGCGCAACGGCATGATGCTCTCGGCAGAGGACATCCCCAACCCCGACAAGATGAAGGACAACATCTACCACGGCAGCGTCCTGCCCACGATGAACAAAAAGCTCATCTCCAACAGCCTGAACGTGCTCTACGCCAAGATAGGCGATTGCCACAGCAAGGCCCTGACCACCGAGGTGAGCGCCTACCTGATGACCGCCGTGGCCAAGATGTTCCGTCTGCTCTACTCTGCCGAGTCCCACAACACCTCCAGCATGTTCAGCGTGGACGCCCGGCGCTGGCCCGGCTACTCCGACGCTGTGATGCACTCGGCTCAGGCCAATGTGGAGGCCCTGCTGGCCGGCGAAGCGCTGCCCGGCGGCGAGGGCGTGGCCGACCCGTCCTGCCTCGCCATGACCACCGAGAGCCTGACCCGGGAATACCCGCTGTATACTCCCAGCCTGCTCAATCTGGTCAAGACCAGCGAGACCCGCGCCCGGGAGCTGACCGGAGAGGACCGCACTTAAGTCTCTGTGAAACTAGTGTAAATTCTGCCGTTTTTTGCTTGCATCTGCGTGCAAAAGATGTTATAAACAAAGCAGAGCATTTTCATCGTACTTCATCATAAAGCGAATTCAAGGAGGGACACATCCATGTCCAATAAAATTTCCCGCCGCACCTTCCTCAAGTGTACCGGTGCCTCCGCAGCAGCTCTGGGCGCTGCTGCCATGCTGGGCGGCTGCGGCTCCAGCACCAGCAACGCCATCGAAGTCAAGGTCGGCGACAAGGTCAGCAACTGGAACAATCTGGGCGTCCAGCTCACCAGCGTCTTTACCATGGCCAACACCCCTGACCTGCCCAATCACGAGTATGTCGCTGTGCTCGTCACCGCTGTGAACCGCTCCGGCGCGACTACCTTCAACATCGGCGCACAGAACCTCGCCGAACTGGATGCCGCCTATCCGCTGAATGATGAGGCCACCAAGCTCGATGTCGCCCGTCAGTACTTCCACGCTCTGGCTGCCTCCACCACCGATTTCACCGCTGTCTGCGACGGCGCTGAGGCCGAGGTGGGCGCTTACATCCAGCTCTATAATGCCGCCGCTCAGAGCTTCTCCGAGTCCACCAATCTGCCCCCGCAGGGCGCAGGCTACATCCAGCTGATCTGCTGCGTCCCCACCGGCTGGCAGAAGCTGAGCGTCACCTTCACCCCGACCTTCGTGGCAAACAAGAGCCTCACCTTCTCTCTGAGCTCTTCTGACCTGACGCAGGCCTGAGGCATTTTTCCGAGACGAAATTCCGTCATAAAGGGCAGAGCTTCCCCACAAAATTTTTGTGAAAAGCATTGACATCTGCTGATTTTTCGCCTATTGTATAGGCAAGACGCCCTTCGGGGCAGTACAATGATTTCTGTGTTTCTACATAAAGGAGGAACGATCATGTCCTTAGAATTCAACCGCCGCTCTTTCCTGAAGTACAGCGCCGCCGCTGCCGTGGCTGTGGCTGGTTCCAGCCTGCTCGTTGGCTGTGGTGAGGATGAGTACCAGAAGACCGGCAAAATCGGCAGCACCCTGAAGCTGATGGGTACCTTCAGGATGTACGATAACCCGGCTCCCACGTTCGCTCTCGATACCGGTAGCACCACTAATGGTACTTTTACCTGCAAGCTGAACATCAAGTGTACCACCAAAAAGGTTCCTCTGTATGTTGCAGCCGGCTGCTTCCAGCTCACTGTCATCCACGACGGCAAGAAAACGAATTATGCCGACTCGGGTTATGTTACGGTCGATAAGCCCAACTTTAAGCTGGCTGAGAAAGATGACGCAGAGGATTTCACCATTACCGTCAAGGGTAATGCGAGCAATCCCCTTAATATCGTTGCCGGTGACAAGGTCGAGTTCATGTACTGGCCCCGCATTCAGGCCAGCAGCGGCAACAGCGGCTACACCCGTGCTTTCTGCACTTGGAAGATGGTTGCCAAGCCCGGTACTCCTAGAGGCATCGTCCTTGAATAATCTTTTTCTGCACTCTGCGCCCAAGGCTCACGCCCTGGGCGTTTTTGTCTGCCCCCTCTCCGTCATTCTGCCAAAACGCAAGCGAAGATTTTTAGTGGTTTTGTGTCTTGTGCATAAGGTGCTTTTCCTGCTACAATAAGAGCATCCCAACCGGGGGAGCGCAGCGGCCGGACAGATGTGCCGCCGCGCGGTTTTGTTTTTCGGGATGGGCGTCCTGCCTGATTTCACAAGAACAGGAGTGTGCAGTTATGATCAATATGGTAAAGCTTCCCACCAACAAGAGCAGTCTGTTCCTGCGCGTGGCAAAGGGCCACTTCGCCACCAGCCACAGCCACATCAACTACTACATCGACGTCACCACCCAGAAAGCCCGCCTCTCGGAGGCGAAGGCTGTCGCCAAGGAGCTGGTGGCCGCCTATCAGCACAGCACCATCGTGGACACCGTGCTCTGTCTGGACGGCACACAGGTCATCGGCACCTGTCTGGCCAACGAGCTGACCAAAGACGGCTTTGCCAACATGAATGCCCACCAGACCATCTACGTCATCACCCCCGAGTACACCAGCGGCAGCCAGATCATCCTCCGCGACAATCTCGCCCCGATGGTCAGGGGCAAGCACATCCTCATCCTGTCGGCCTCCATCACCACCGGCTACACCGTGCAGGCGGCCATCGAGGCGGTCAACTACTACGGCGGCACCGTGGCGGGCCTGTCGGCCATCTTCGCCACCACCCACCAGTGTCTGGGCATCCCGGTCACCTCCATCTTCGACCCCTCCAGCCTGCCCGACTACGCCAGCTTCGACAGCCGCGACTGCCCCATGTGCAAGGCCGGCCAGCCCATCGACGCTCTGGTGAACAGCTTCGGCTATTCGGCCCTCTGAATCTGAAATTCTCCTCCCTCTTTCTCCCCGCCGTGCAGCTGCATGGCGGGGAGTTCTATTATAAAAAAGAGCCGTCAAAGGCATTTTATTGCCCTTGACAGCCATTTAAAAAATGATTATACTACAAATAAGAAAGGCGCTGGCCTGCAAACGGCTTGCTCCTTACCTTAGTGGATCAAGAAAAAAATGACCGCACAGATGTAGAGAGTCAGGCGGTCATTTTTTCTTGTCTTTATCATTACTGTGAGAAACAGTCCATGTGATTTGAAACGTCACAAAAATTGCTCCGCCGAGAAGCGAGAGCAGTAATACAACCTGTTCAAACGTCATGGTGCATCCCCCCTTTCCGCCCTTGAGCGTGCAGGGGAGCGAGAATCCAAGAAAATCGCCTTGCCGGCGCACTCAGGTGCCGGTAAGGAGAAAGCCGCCTGCGTTTGTGGCACAGCGCCCCGCCGCCAAAAGCGGCAGTTTCATGATAACATATTTTCTGACAAAAAACAACAAGGCTTTGCGAACGCAAGGCCTCGTTGTTTTTATTTTTTCATCTTCGGAAACACGAAGGGATCATGCCGGTATGCGATAAGCAGCTCTATGGTCATGAAGCACCAGATGACCGGCTCGCAGAGGATGACCGCGTTAAACCCAAAGCGGGGGATGAAGAGCAGGACGAAGACGATCTTGCCCAGAAACTCGATGACGCTGGACAGCAGGGGCAGCACCTTCTCGCCCATGCTCTGCAGAGCGTAGCGGGAGGAGAGCAGCATTCCCAGCACGGCGTAGAAGGGTGCGTTCCAGACCAGATACCGCGCGCCGTTTTCCAGCACCACCGGCTCCGAAGAGCCGGACACCAGCTTTACCATCCACTCCGCACCTGCCGCCATGAGCAGGACAGCAGCCACGGCCGCCACGACACTGTAGAGATAGATGTCCCGCATTCCGCGGCGGACGCGGTCGGGATGGTTCGCGCCGTAGTTCTGGGAGACGTAGGTCGAGCAGGCAGAGGCCATCGCCGTCAGGGGCATATCCGTGAACGCGAAGAGCTTTCGGGCTGCGGTGTGGCCCGCGATGACCAGCGTACCGAGGCCGTTGATGCCGTACTGCAAAACGACGGAGCCCGCCGAGACGATACTGCTCATGAGGCCCATGGAGATGCTCTGGCTGAACAGCTCCCAATAGAGGCGGCTCTCCACATGGAAGTGCTTTTTCCCGGGCAGGAGCAGCCGGGCGCTGCGGAAGACATACAGGATGCAGAGCGCCACCGACACGCCCTGAGAGATGACCGTCGCCACACCGGCACCGGCCACGCCCATGCCCAGCACGGCGATGAACCAGAGGTCGAGGATGACGTTGAGCACCGACGAGAGGACGAGGAAGACCAGCGGCATAAAGCTGTTGCCGATGGCCCGCAGCAGGCCGGCGCAGAGGTTATAGGCAAACATGACGATGACGCCGAGGTCGATGATGATGATATAGCCGTAGGCGTCCTCTAAAATTTCCGCCGGGGTGTCCAGCAGTTCCAGCAGCGGATGCAGGCCCGCCGCGCCCGCCAGCGTGATGACCACCGACGCGATGATGCCGATGACGATGGAACCCGCCACGGTCTGTTTGAGCTGGTCCTCGTCTCCGGCCCCGTAGGCGCGCGCTGCGACGATGGCGAGGCCGTTGCCGATACCGATACCGAATCCGACCAGAAGCTCGTAGATGGCCCCGCAGGCGCCAATGGCGGCAAGGGCGGTGTCGCCCAGCACATTGCCGACGATCATGGTGTCCACGGTATTATAGAGCTGCTGGAAGAGGCACGACACCAGAATGGGCAGCATAAAGACGAGCAGGCTCCTGAAGATGGGGCCGTTCATCAAATCGACGTTCCGGTTGAAGAATGATTTTTTCGCGGGGGACTGGGTCATAAGCGTCTCCTTTTTTGCCCACAAAAGGGAGCTGTTGCACACAACAGCTCCCTTTAAGCATTTCATCTGATTTTACAGCTCCTGCGTCTCGAAGCCGTTGACGGTCAGCACTTCCACACTCTTGAAGCCTGCGGCCTTGACGGCGGCGGCAGCCTCGTCGAAGCCGAAGGTCAGGCTGTCCACATCGTGGGCGTCGGAGGTGATGATGACCTTGCCGCCCATCTTCTGCCACTCGCCCAGAAGCCATGCGCCGGGATAGAAGTCCTTGCGGTAGCCGCGGTAGACACCGCCGGTGTTCACTTCCAGCAGGCAGCCGTGCTCTTTGGCAGCATTCAGCGCCTTGAGGGCTGCGGCCTTATAGCGGGGCGACTCCTCGTCGAAGAACTCACCGGCAGCGTTCAGCTTCTTGATGAGGTCGATGTGGGCGAGGATGTCGGGGCCCATGGCGGCCACCTTCTCCACCTCGGCGAAGTATGCCTCCACAGCGGCCAGCGGATCGCCGTCGAAGTCGTCGTAGATGCAGTCGTGGAGGTCCTGGGGACGGAAGTCGATCTCATAATACTTGCCGGTGTTCTTGCCGTAGAGGTGGTGCGCAGAGCCGATCCAGTAGTCGTAGCCGGTGCGCTTGTCCTCGCTCAGCAGGTCCCACTCGATGCCGCAGAGGATGTCCACCTTGCCCTTGTACTCGGTCTTGAGCTTGGCGATGGTGGCCTTGTACTGGGCCGTGCGGCTGGGGCTCATGCAGTATTCACGGTCGCGCTGGGTATAGCTATGGCCCGTGAAGCCCAGTGTGGTCAGCCCCTTCGCACACGCAGCGGAGGCCATCTCCTGCAAGGTGTTTTTGCCGTCGCACATCGTCGAGTGACAATGGACACTGGACTTCTTATAATCTGCCATAGTGAATCACTGCATCCTTTCCTGTTTGACCTTGTGGTCGATAACGTGTCGTTTTTCCAGCTCGCGGGTGATGTCCTCCACCGTGATGCCGGCCTGCACCATCAGCACCAGCACATGGTATGCCAGATCGCTGATCTCGTAGACCGTCTCGGCCTTGTCTTCCTTTTCGCCCGCGATGATGACCTCAGCACACTCCTCGCCCACCTTCTTGAGGATCTTTTCTTTGCCCTTCTCGAAGAGATAGGTGGTGTAGCTGCCCTCTTTGGGGCTGGTCTTGCGGCCCTTGATGAGGTCATACAGCCCCTGCCAGCTGAACTGCTTCAGCTCCGGGGAAACATACACTTCGTTGAAAAAGCAGCTCTCGGCACCGGTGTGGCAGGCGGGGCCGCTCTTGACGACCTCCACCACCAGCGCGTCGGCGTCGCAGTCGGCGGTGATGGACACCACACGCTGGACGTTGCCACTGGTCTCGCCCTTGCGCCAGATCTCCTGACGGCTGCGGCTCCAGAACACCGTCCGGCCCTCCGCGATGGTCAGCGCCAGCGTCTCGGCGTTCATGTAGGCGAGGGTCAGCACCTCTTTGGTGTAGTGGTCCTGCACGATGGCAGGGATGAGGCCCTTTTCGTCAAATTTCAGGTCCATAATGTTTCTCCTTCCCCGCAGGGGGACAGCTATAGTTTAGCGTATTCGGCGGGCAAACGCAAGGGCTCAGAGCTGCATTTCCACGCCATTTTCGTTTAAGTATTCCTTTAGCTCCCGGATGGTGAGCAGCTTCTGGTGGAAGATACCCGCCGCAAGGCCCGCGTCGATGCCTTTGTGATGGAACAGCTCGAGGAAGTCTTCCTTTTTGCCCGCGCCGGCCCCTGCGCCCCGCCTTTTCCCGGGCGCTTTTGTCTTATGATAAGGTTATTTTACTTTATCAAGATAAATTTATAAAGTGTGAAAGTGACCGCGTTTTCATTTTTATGATACGATTTTTCTGTGCGTTTGTACAGAAAGGAGAAATGATTTCACGAAAGCCCGCTTTGAGATGATGGGAGCGCAAAAAAGGAGCCGCCGCACAGCGTTTTCCGTGCAGCGGCTCCTCGCCGTTTTATTCTCAGCCCAGCAGTTCCAGCACGCCGCTCTTGGGACGTGCGCCGACGGCCTGACGAACCAGCTTACCGTTCTCGAACAGCAGCAGGGCGGGGATGCTCATGACGCCGAACTCGGCGGCCAGCTCGGGCTGCTCGTCCACATTGACCTTGCCCACCTTGACGTCGGTGCGCTCCTCGGCCACCTCGTCCACGACGGGGCTCAGCATCCGACAGGGGCCGCACCAGGCGGCCCAGAAATCGAGCAGGACGGGCTGAGCGCTCTTCAGCACCTCGGCCTCAAAGTTTTCTTTCGTGATGGTGATGACTGCCATATCGTTTCCCTCCATAAAGAGTGTTTTTTCATCTGACAGGGACAGTATACCCCAAACTCCGGCGTTTTTCCGTGAGCAAGTCACATAAAAAGCCCGGGGCAGGCATTTTCTGCTCCGGGCTCTGGAAATTATTTTGCGATTTCCGGCTCAGATGTCCTTCAGGGCGTTCTTGCCGGCGACATATCCGTAGTACATGGCCATGGAGTGGCTGACGCCCTTCAGGCCGATGGGGTACTCGGTGGCAAAGCGGCTGCCCTGGATGTTGCCGGCGACGTACAGGCCGGGGATGCCCTATTCCACACCGGTCTGGCGGATGGTGGAAAACTACGAATCGGTCTACGCCGAGCTTCTGGCCGGGCGGGGGATGTTCCTCTGCCCGATGATATACCCGGCCTTCCCTGCCGGGTGGCACATCCCGCTGCATCTGTCCCTCCCGGACACCCGCCTGCTGACCCTGCGGGATGACCCCCGCCCCGAGATATGCACCCTGCGCAAAGTCTTCGCCGAGGTGTACGCCGAGAGGGAAAAGCTGATAAAAGCTCTGTGAGATGCAAAAACGCCGCCGTGCAATATCCGGGTGGTCATAAAACAGTAAATCCTCCGTATGGTTCAGATCATACGGAGGATTTGTTTATGTCTAATCTTCAAACTTGCTGGCGGTAAACGGTTTGCCAAAACCGTTTACGGACGACAAGTCCACAGAGGATAGCCGCTTTAG
>OGDQ01002180.1_pt1 | contig 9481 bp, 9 predicted proteins | sample 1570451 | NCBI WGS metagenome assembly OGDQ01 (sample SAMEA2582171, study PRJEB24529) | metagenome | biome: Human gut stool | place: China | collected 2011 | reverse complement strand
GGTTTTCGGTAAAACTGGCCTGTTTGGAAAACCGGAGCAGGGAATTCGTCACTGCTATCCGCCGCAGGATAAGTGCTGGATACCTTACCATAGCCGCATTCCGCAGCTTTCCGTGCTGGGCTTGGGTATTGGCTTGATGGCAGGCTTTTTAGGCCTGAAGTTTGGCGGCAACGGCGCGCTGCTGGCGTTTGGTATTTCCGCGTTCTCACTGATTTTCCTGCATTTCAATACTCAGGTACCGGTGTCACATCATATTTCGCTGCCTGCCGCGTTGGTAGCGGTGCCATCAGGTAGCCTGATTTGGGCTGCTATCGTTGGCATAATTTGCGCGATATTGGGTGAACTGATGTCGCGTATCTTCCTGATCCACGGCGATACACATATTGACCCGCCGGCGATGGTCATCACCATTATGACCACGATGATTAATCTGTTGGCGACCATTGGATTATTTACCTTGGTTCCCCTGTTTTAATCCCGCCATAACAAAAAGCCAGCAGTGTCTGCCTGCTGGCTTTTTGTTATGTGCGCCGTGACTGGCGCTGTTCTTCAACTGTGGTGGCAGAAGAACGACTAAGAGGTGAAAGTCCTCCACACACCCGGTGAGGGGAAGTGTTAGCGGAAGGCAAGGGTGTTCATCGCGAGGTGAAATCTGAAGGAAGCTGGATGCAAAATGCTGGCCTGACGAACAGGAAGCGGTTAAGGCGGCGCAGCAGGGTAAGGTGGCACAAATCACCAAAGCCCGATACTCACACGGAACGCTGTGACGTAAAGCCGACAGGCATAAGCAGGAAAGTCGCGTGAATTACCCCGGGAGATCTGTCGCCCTGCCAGTGTGCTACCGGTGCCGTGAGGCGCCGGGATGGGGCGGCAGAAGTCAGCCGACGCCGTAGTAGTGCTGCAAAACCGGCAGCATGAAGGGCCGAACATGATTAACTGTGATTAGGACATCCGAACCCGATGATGATTAATGAAGCACAAGCGCAGGCAACTGCGACCAGCGGCAGAGGAGACGGACAGTATCCGTCAGGGCTGCATGATGGCGCTGAAATCAGCACGGCGGCGGGTGGGCAAACGAAAGCGGAAGTGCCGCTGACGATGGAAGCGGTGATAACGAGAGAAAACCTGATGCTGGCTTATCAGCGCGTGGTGGAAAACAAAGGTGTGTCGGAGTTGAAACCGTGGCTGAAGAAGAACTGGCGCAGCGTATGGCAGGTATTGATTGACGGAAACTACCAGCCGCGGGCAATACGCCGGATGGATATCCCGAAGCCGGATGGCGGCGTGAGAACCTCAGGCATCCCGACGGTGGTGGACAGGCTTATCCAGCAGGCGGTGCAACAGGCACAGCGTTACATACGGGGTGGCAAACGGTGGGTGGTGGATATGGATCTGGAGAAGTTCTTCGACCGGGTGGATCACAGACTCCTGATGACGCGTCTGGCCAGAACGATAAAGGACAGGCGGGTGCTGTGACTGATACGCCGCTACCTGAAAGTGGAAATGGTTAAAGACGGGCAAAGGGAGAAACGGCAGGCGGGCATGCTGCAGGGCGGCCCACTGTCGCCGTTACTGTCGAACATCCTGCTGGATGAACTGGATAAAGAACTAGAGCGTCGTGGACACAGCTTCTGCCGCTACGCAGACGACTGCAACATCTACGTAAGCAGCCGGAAAGCGGGCGACCATCTGCTGAAGAACATCAGGGCGTTCGTGGAGAACAAACTGAAGGTGAATGAGAAGAAGAGCGCGGTGGCGCGCCCGTGGGATCGGAAGTTCCTCGGGTACAGTGTGACATGGCACAAACAGGCGAAGCTGAAGATAGCCCTGACGAGCGTGAACAGGCTGAAGGAGAAAGTCCACAGTCTGACGACGGGAAACCGGAGCAAATCAGTGAAAGCGACAATCAATGCTCTGACACCAGTGCTGTGTGGATGGATAAGCTACTTCAGGCTGACGGAAGTCAGAGGAGTGCTGGAGGAGCTGGATGGCTGGATCAAACGGAAACTGCGTTGCTTGTTGTAGCGGCAGTGGAAGAGACCGCGAACCCGGGCAAAGAATCTGCAAAGAGCAGGACTGAGTAAGGACAGGGCAATGATCTCTGCGTACAACAACCACGGGCCATGGTGGAACTCAGGGTCAAGCCATATGAATCAGGCGATAAAGAATGCATGGTTCAGGAGGCAGGGTCTGATATCACTGCTGGAACAGTAGAGGCAGGGTCTGATATCACTGCTGGAACAGTAGAGGCAGTTCCAGAGTTAACATGAACCGCCGTATGCGGAACCGCACGTACGGTGGTGTGAGAGGACGGCGGGAGTGATCCCGCCTCCTACTCGATCAATTTTAAAACACCTCCTATGTAGGTGGTGATCGTTCATGTGGGGCTTTCTGACAGACTGCCTCGTCATTCCATTCGTATCGCCAGTAACTGGCGTTTGTATTGTGGCAGTTCTGGTATACGTTTCCCTGTGTATCTGCACTGGTTCAGCAAGGTTTGAAAAGGAGTATCCCTTGCAAATAACCGAAGCATTACTTTCAGAGCCGGAGCTGTTTTTGTTGCTGTGATCCATTTCAATTTTTTCGTGACAAATTATTTATAAATATATGATTATGTTTTTAAAAATGCAGGCTGAAAGTATGAAGAATAAATACAAATTAAATGAGTTTTTGGATGTAAAACGCCTTCAGACCCTGCAGGACAACTTTTCAAAATCAATGATGATCGCGCTCGTGGTTGTGGATGAGAATGGTATCCCGGTCACTAAGCCCAGCGGTTTTTCAGACTTCTGCATGCGTTCGCGTCTCAACCCGACACTGGCGCACCACTGTTATGAAAGCGACAACGCTGGTGGCCGTGCCGCGATGCACGCTCGCAAACCGGTGGTTTATCGCTGCCACTGCGGTTTTGTCGAATTCGCTGTCCCAATCATGATTAACGATCATTATCTCGGTGCTTTTATTTCCGGTCAGGTAAAGGTCGAAGAAGAGAAAGAACAGAGCATTTCCTATATTCTGAATAATAATGACGTCTGGAAAGATAATCCTTGGTTAATTAATTTGCACCAGAATACACGTCGCATGCCGTATGAGCGTTTTGAGTCTACTGCCTCGACGTTACTACACGTATCGTCTTATCTGGTCGAACAAGCGCACACCAATAATATCCAACGCGAACTTCGTAAAAAGGATCTTGCACTGGCTAATGAGTTAAGAAAACGTGTAGAGATAGAACGCTCACTACATGAAGCTGAATTTAAAGCGCTCTCTTATCAGATAAATCCGCACTTTTTATTTAACGTATTAAATACCATTGGCCGGTTAGCTTTTCTTGAAGATGCGCAGCGTACCGAAACAATGGTGCACGATTTCTCTGACATGATGCGCTATTTGTTACGTAAAAATAGTCACGGCCTGATTACTCTGCGTAATGAAATAAATTACGTCAACAACTATATGTCGATCCAAAAAGTGCGTATGAGAGACCGTTTCGATTACCTGTGCGATATCCCGGAAAAATATCTGGATGTAGTCTGCCCGTTTTTGATCCTGCAACCGCTGGTGGAAAACTTCTTTAACTACGTAGTGGAGCCAAGGGATAGCAATAGTCATCTGCTGATCCGTGCCACGGACGATGGCCTGAACGTGATTATTGAAGTCACTGACAATGGCGACGGCATCGCACCAGATACCATTAATCGCATTTTATCAGGCGACCAAAAATTGCAAAAAGGCAGTATTGGTATTAACAACATAAAAAATAGATTGAAGTTGTTATTTGGCGAGAGCTATGGCTTGGAAATAATGAGCCCTAACAAACCCAGGATGGGTACAACCATTAAACTTCGGTTCCCAATGCAGGAAGCCTGATACAGGAAAAAGACATATGTTTACCATTGTTATCGTTGAAGATGAGCCCATCGAATTAGAATCCCTGCGGCAGATTATCTCCCAGTGTGTGGAAAACGCTGCGATCCATGAAGCCTCAACCGGTAAAAAAGCGATTCACTTAATTGACCAACTGAGTCAAATCAATATGATCTTAGTGGATATTAATATTCCGTTGCCGAACGGTAAACAGGTGATTGAATATCTGAAGAAAAAAAACAGCGATACTAAAATCATCGTAATCACGGCCAATGATGACTTTGATATAGTACGCAGCATGTACAACCTTAAAGTGGATGATTATCTGCTCAAACCAGTGAAAAAATGTATCTTGACCGACACCATCAAAAAAACCCTAGCATTCGACGAAGGAGAAAATGAAAAATCCCGCGCCCTAAAACAGAAAGTGTTCGCCATGATAGACGATTGCGATTACACCCAGTGGCACAACTTTATTTTTGACACGATCAACGGTGCCTGTCCGGTGGATATGATAGAAGAGGATAAGCGCAAAGACGTGATCGATTTTCTGGAAATAGTTAGCCAGTATATGACCGCCAAAGGGGAAAAGTTAATGCCGACTAACCGTAAAGTCGCCGCGCTGATCAAAGACATCAACCAGTATGGCATGATGGAAAGCCGCTATTTCCGCATCATGATCAGCCTGCTGACCATTAGCGAAGAACTGTTTGATTACGCATTAAAAGGCTATACAGGCAATATCGATTTTATCGAACGAGCGAAATTCCATATTGAGAAAAATATTCTCAGAAACTTGACGCTCGATGACGTGGCAGCAAAATCGTTTGTCAGTGCCTGCTATTTGAGCCGTACCTTTAAGAAAATTACCGGGTTCGGGTTTTCGAACTATATTGCCACGCGTAAAATTACTATCGCCAAATCGTTATTGCGGTTCAGTGACTTACAAGTAAATACCATTGCGCTGGAACTGGCATACCAGGATTCAAACTATTTTTGCCGCATCTTCAAAAAAGATACTGGCATGACCCCCTCTGATTATCGAAAAGTCGTGTCCCCGGGAATTACACGGTGATGGCGTGATTTTGCATTGGCCCGATAATGAAAGCAAAATAGTCCAACACGCCCGCAAGATAGTTTACGCCCACTTGTCAGGTTCCTATCCTAAGATAGGAATAAACTTCCCAAACAAGTGGGCTCGCTTTGAACGATTACCTGTTTACCTCCGAATCCGTTGCCGAAGGGCATCCCGATAAAATGGCGGACCAAATTTCTGATGCCATTTTGGATGCGATACTCCTACAGGACCCGTGGGGTAAGGTTGCCTGTGAATGCTTGGTGAAAACTGGTGCCACTATTGTTGCCGGAGAAATATCTACCCATGCCGCCGTGGATATTGAGAAGATTGTCCGCAACACCATAAAAGAGATTGGTTACGACCATTCGCGATTGGGGTTTGATGGCAATACCTGCTGTGTATTAAATATCCTTGGCAAACAGTCCGCCAATATTGCTGACGGCATTCGCGGCCACTCGATGGAAGAACTGGGGGCGGGCGATCAGGGCATCACCTTCGGTTACGCCTGTGATGAAACGTCGGAACTGATGCCCGCCACGCTGGTATACGCCCATCGTCTGATGGAGCGCCAGGCGCAGTTGCGTAAATCCCAACGGTTACCATTTTTACTCCCTGATGCCAAAAGCCAGGTTACCCTGCGCTATCAGGATAATCGTGTTCATTCAGTAGATACCGTTGTGGTGTCTACCCAACACAGCCCTGACGTTTCTCTGGACGCGCTACGGGAAGCGGTCATCGAAGAAATTGTTAAACCTGTGATGCCTTCGCACTGGCTCACGCCACAAACCCGCTTTCTGGTGAACCCTGCAGGCAGTTTTGTGATTGGCGGGCCGGTGGGTGACTGCGGGCTAACGGGGCGTAAAATTATTGTTGATACCTATGGCGGCGCGGCTTGCCATGGCGGCGGCGCGTTTTCAGGCAAAGATCCGTCGAAAGTCGATCGTTCCGCCGCCTACGCTGCTCGCTATGTGGCGAAAAACATCGTCGCCGCTGGGCTTGCCTCACGCTGTGAAGTCCAGTTGGGATGGGCCATCGGCCTGCCCCGCCCTGTTTCCGTCAGGATTAACACCTTCGGTACACAAACAGTGTCATCTGAAGCGTTGCTGAGAGGCGTTAACAGCCATTTCGATCTTAGCGTGTTCGGCATCATTACTACGCTTGATCTGCTGGTCCCCCGCTATCGTAAAACAGCCTGCTATGGTCACTTTGGTCGCGACAGCTTTCCGTGGGAAGTTACGGACAAAGCGGCGCTATTATACGAAGACGTTGGACGTTAAGCCGACGACGCGCAGCACAGTTGAATTTATTACAGGAGAAATTTATGTCTGGGAAAAGTTTAGGCTTAATCGAAACCGTCGGGATGTCTGCGGCGGTAGAAGCCGCCGATGCCGCAATGAAATCCGCTAACGTTAGTCTGGTAGGCTATGAATTGACGAAAGGCGGCGGGATGGTGACCGTGAAGCTGGAAGGGGAAGTGGGCGCAATTAACGCGGCGGTAGCGGCAGCCATCAGCGCGGCAAGCCGGGTTGGCGAGGTGTATGCCCATAAGGTGATCGCCCGCACCGCGCAGCATATCGAGCAGATTATTCACTCTAAAGTGACCGCCGGCGTCGCAGAACCTCAACCTGAAGTGCCTGCTGCACAACCGACACTGCAGGCTGAAAACGCGCCTTCACAGACATTCCCGGTGGTTAACCTTGATACGTCAATCAGCGCATCCTGTATGGATGTCACTGATGAAACGCTGAAGTCCATGGAGCAGCATCAACCGGTTAAACCCTCAATAGAAAACACTAAACCTACAAAATCTGATGTACCGCAGGAGGCAGCAAAGAAAGGTCCTCGTTCCAGCGGCAAGAAAAAATAAGTAAATTGCTATGACGCTGCCGCGATAACAATTTCTTTATCGCGGCATTTTTTTGCTTAACAGATAAAGTAAAAAACCATCTGCATAGCGGGCGGCTTTGACACGGCCCCCTGAAAGGGGGCTTAAACACTACCCTTTCAGGCCCAGTTGTATTTGTCTTTCTTCTTCCTCTTTTGCTACCTTGTTCGAAAAGGGACGCTCGTCCTCGCCCACTGTTCTGTATGCATACCTGCTCCCACTGCAAATTATATTGCTGGGCTATGTTAACAAGCCTATATGCTATTAAAAACTCATGAGCAACATATTGATAATACCATTCTTATATATCCACGCTTAAGTAAATAACGCTTACATAACTAACTATTCCATCTCACTTCTTCCTTAGCGAGTTTTCGGTATGCAATAGGAGCTATACCAAAGCGGCGAGTAAATGCCCTTGTAAATGTCTGCTGAAAATCAAACTGATATTTAAAAGTGATAGTCGTGACCGATTCAGTAGTAGAACGTAGTTCTTCTGCTGCATTTATTAATATACCTACCAATAGAAATACCAATGATATGTTTAAACAATTTCTGTAAATACCATTTTGAATATCCAGCTTTTTTGCCTCAATATTTATTGAGAGTTCTACCTCAAGATTTTCATCAATTCATTTAGCAAGCTCATTGATATCAGCGCTGTTTTTTATAGTAGCGTTCATTTTTATCGATGCCTGTGAAGGTTGATTGGGTCAACTCCAGTACTATGCAACCCTCTCTGAAAAGGGATTTATTATCAGGTTGCAGAATGCAACTTCGCACCACCCCCGTAAACAAAGAAAAAAGCAGGAACGCCAGAGCCTCACTACGAATTTCCGAACATATTTCTCTATATAACTTACCTTTTTCGAAAATATAACATAGTAATTTCACAAAATTATTGACATCCACCATTTTTTGTAAGAAATTTATTCTTATATCATCCGGACATTCTTCACAAAAAAACACAATATAAATTACATTCCGTAAGTGTACATTATATTGTAATTTAATCAGGCTACGTGATAAGCAACGATACATCGCTTTAACCGGTTCAGAAACTCTCCCATTTTTGATGGCTGTAAGCTCATCAAATAATGATAGTGGTACCCGCTCGATGACTTGTCGCAGAAGATCTTTTTTTTCGTTGAAATACCAGTATATGGCCCCCCGAGTACAACCTGCGCGCACCGCAATCATCTCCAGTGTCGTCTTCGAAAAGCCCGTCTCACAAAAGCAGAACTCTGCCGCATCCAGGATTTGTTTGCGGGTTTCTTCCGCTGCAAATTTTGTGTGCCGCACCACTGTTGAAATCTCCATTGACATCTTATTTCAGGAAATATCTCTGGGGCATTTAGTACCAACCCAACAGCCATTTACTCAGGCGCAGTATGTTGTTTACTGCACCTGAATATTTACTCATGCTTATGATTGCTCAGCTTCAGTCTTATCCGATGATTTCTTATTTCTGCGGCTGAAGAACCCGGCAATTAACATATAGAAGAGAGGAATATAAAAGATTGCCAGTATCGTAGCAGTGATCATCCCTCCAACCACACCAGTACCGATGGCATGTTTACTTCCGGAACTTGCTCCAGTCGAGACAGCCAGTGGGATAACCCCCATTACAAATGCCAGCGAAGTCATAATTATCGGTCTTAACCTCACTCTCGCCGCTTCAACAGCAGCCTCTTTAATGCTTAGTCCTTCTTTCTCATGCAATTCACGAGCAAACTCCACGATAAGTATGGCATTTTTCGCAGACAGCCCTATTGTTGTTAATAAACCGACCTGGAAAAAGACATCGTTACCAAGGCCGCGCAACAAAGTAGCACAGACAGCCCCCAGGACACCAAGCGGAACAACCAGCATGACCGAGAAAGGAATGCTCCAGCTTTCATACAGTGCAGCCAGACACAGAAAGACGATCAACAGTGAAAGTGCATATAGTGCAGGAGCCTGAGAACCTGAAAGTCGTTCCTCAAAAGACAAACCTGTCCAGGAAATATGGAAACCTTCGGGAAGTCTTGCCGCAATATCCTCAATTGCTTTCATTGCATCCCCGGAACTGTATCCTGGTGCCGGTTCCCCCAGGATTTCGACAGCAGAGATACCATTATATTGCTCCAGTTTTGGTGAGCCATAAATCCATTTGCCTGTTGCAAAAGAGGCAAAGGAAACCATGTCGCCATCACTGTTACGGACATACCATTTATCAAAATCCTGCGGTGATATACGTGAGCCGGGTTCGCCCTAAATATAGACTTTTTTCACCCGTCCACGATCGTTAAAATCATTTACATACATCGAACCCCAGGCTGCTGACATTATGTTGTCGACGTCGCTCATGCTCAGTTTAAGCGCCTGAACTTTCTCGTCATCAATCAGAATCTGGAACTGAGGCTCATCGTTCATGCCGTTAGGACGAACCATGTTTAACGCTGGACTTTTCGCCGCTTCAGCAAGAAGCTGATTTCGGGCCTGGATCATTTTTTCATGGCCAGCTCCGCTACGATCCTCGAGGAACAGGTCAAACCCTGTAGCATTCCCCAGTTCTGATACGGCAGGGGGCGTTTTAAAACTAGACTAGCCCCCAGAATCTCCAGACAACCAATATCACTTAAATAAGTGATAGTCTTAATACTAGTTTT
>OGDQ01002175.1_pt1 | contig 9501 bp, 10 predicted proteins | sample 1570451 | NCBI WGS metagenome assembly OGDQ01 (sample SAMEA2582171, study PRJEB24529) | metagenome | biome: Human gut stool | place: China | collected 2011 | reverse complement strand
GGGGACATGTATAAATGGATGGAAGGAGTAGCCTCAGTTTATGCAGTCAACAAAGGAATGGACTATTTTCTCCGTTTTACCGAACGGTTTCCGGATGTGGCTTCGCTGGCTTCGGCGGAGGAAGATGAGGTGTTGAAATATTGGCAGGGGCTTGGTTATTATAGTCGCGCCCGTAACCTGCATGCCGCGGCAAAAGATATTATGGAGCGTTTCGATGGAATATTTCCAGGACGCTATGAGGATGTGATCTCTTTGAAAGGGATAGGGGAATATACGGCGGCGGCCATCGTTTCTTTTGTATGGAACCAGCCGTATCCGGTTGTTGACGGGAATGTCTTCCGAGTGCTTTCGCGCCTGTTTGCGGTAGATACTCCGATCGATACGCCCAGAGGGAAAAAAGCCTTTACGGAACTGGCAGGCTTGGTGATGGACCCGCGGTATGCCGGACAACACAACCAGGCCATAATGGAATTGGGGGCCTTGCAATGCGTGCCGCAAAATCCGGATTGTGAGGCTTGTCCGCTGAAAGAACGCTGTGCGGCTTACGGGACAGGCGATGTGCAGACCTATCCGGTGAAACAAAAGAAGACCAAGACGCGTGACCGGTATTTTCATTACTTATACATTATATATAAAGGAAAAACCTGGTTGGCCCGTCGGAAAGGGAAAGATATTTGGGAAGGGCTTTACGAGTTTCCGCTTATCGAAACGGACAAGGCGATGGATTTTGCAGAGTTACAGACGACGGATGCCTTTCGCCGTTTGTTCGAAGGAGCGGGACGGCTGGATGTTTCGGTGGATTTGCAGGGGGTGAAACATGTCCTGTCCCATCAGATCCTGTATGCGACTTTCTACCGGATAGAGATAGAGCGGGAGGGTGATGCGTTGCAGCAGTTTATCGCTGTATCGGGAAAAGAGATCGAACAGTATGCTGTCCCTCGTTTGATACAGATTTATTTGGAAAAGATTATAGGGAAAGTTTAGTTTCTTCGGCATGAAACAAAATTTTCCTGCTGGTGAAAATAAATTTTCCCGCCAGTGAAAATTTATTTTCATGCAAATGAATTAGCTGAAAACTTTTGTCGCGTTCTTCGGAAGCCACCAGTGAATTTTATTTTTCCTTTATAGGAAACGGAAGAAGTCGGTTTTTTATGTACATTTGTGGGATTAATAAAAAAATAGAGCTATGTCATTGAATAAAGTTATATTGATCGGCAATGTCGGACGTGATCCGGAAGTACGTTACTTTGATAGTGGCGCTGCTGTTGCTAACTTCCCGCTTGCTACTTCCGAGAGAGGTTATACGTTGGCCAATGGTACGGTTGTTCCGGAACGTACGGAATGGCACAATGTGGTCGTTCGTCGTGATTTGGTTTCCTTTGTTGAAAAATGGGTGAAGAAAGGTTCCGGACTCTATGTGGAAGGCAAGATTCGTACGCGTAGTTACGACGACCAGTCCGGCGTGAAGCGGTATGTGACGGAAATCCATGCCGACCGTGTCGAATTTTACAGCACCGGTTCGGGTATGAATCGTGACAACGCTTCCGGTACGGGAATGACAGGAACACAACCTCAGACCGCCCAGCCATCTACTGGATACCAGCAGGCGACAGGCTACCAGCAACCTGCATCCGGACAACCGGACACATCTTTAGATTCCAACAGTGCGGACGATCTTCCGTTCTGATATTGTTTAACTAATACTGTTCCCCTTGGACTCTGACTATTATTTATCGGGCTTATTCGACCAGGTTACCATACAGGCGCTCACAGCAGGCCCTGTAATAGCGTTAAGCCTTGCAATTCTTCTGCTGTTGGTTTCCGGCTTCGTGTCGGCTTCCGAAGTGGCATTTTTCTCGTTAACCCCGGGTGATATCAATGACATCCGGGAGGAGAATGCGCCTTCCGACCCATTAATCCAGCGTTTGCTGGACCGTTCCGAGTACCTGCTCGCCGCTATTCTGATAGCCAACAACTTTGTGAATGTGGCTGTCGTCATGCTTTGTACCTACGGTATCAACGCGATCGTCAATTTCTCATCCGCTCCGATGTTGGGCTTTATCCTGGAGACGATCGTCCTGACCTTTCTCCTTTTGTTGTTTGGCGAGATCATGCCGAAGATTTACGCACAGAAAAACTCGCTGCGGTTCGTGCGCAGTTCGGCTCCCGTGCTGAATATCGTGGAGCGCATCTGCCGGCCGCTTTCGAAAATATTGGTTACGTCGACCAGCGTCATCAACAAGGCGTTGGTCAAGAAGAAGTATGATCTTTCGGTCGACGAACTTTCCAAAGCATTGGAACTCACTTCCACTGAAATGCCGGAAGAAAAGGAGATGCTTTCGGAGATCATCAAATTCTACAACAAGACTGCCGACGAGATCATGACTCCCCGCCTGGATATGGAGGATATCGATATCAAGACGAGTTTCCGCACCGTGGTCGATTTTATCATCCGATCCGGTTATTCGCGTATTCCGGTTTATGCTGATTCGGAGGATAATATCAAGGGCATCCTGTATATCAAAGACCTTTTGCCGTATGTGGAGAAGCCTGACACGTTCCGTTGGCAGAGCTTGATCCGTCCGGCCTATTTTGTGCCTGAGACGAAGAAGATCGACGATCTCCTGGAGGAATTCCGTACCAGCAAGATCCATATGGCGATCGTGGTGGACGAGTTTGGCGGCACTTCCGGCATTGTGACGATGGAGGATATCCTGGAAGAGATTGTCGGCGAGATTTCCGATGAATATGACGAAGATGAAAAGCAGTTTATCCGCTTGGCGGACGGTAGTCTTATTTTTGAAGCCAAGATATTGCTGACCGACTTTTTCCGTGTGATCGATGCCGATCCTACCGAATTCGGTAAACTGACGGAGGAGGTCGAAACCCTTGCCGGCCTTCTGTTGGAGATCAAAGGGGACTTCCCGCGTCGCCGCGAGATCATCGAATATGACGACTATCGTTTCCAGGTTCTGGAGATCGATAACCGCCGTATCCTGAAAGTCAAGTTCAACCGTATTTCGGACCAAGGAAAGGGCCGGCAGGAGGAGTAATGCGTGCGTCGATCGGCATAGTAGGGGGGCTGCTGTTGGCCTTGTGTGTTTCCTGCACGGAATATACACCGAAGCCACGCGGCTATTTCCGCATCGAACCACCTGTCCCTTCCTATCAGACACTTCCGGTGGAGGATTTACCTTATACTTTCCGGCTTTCCAGATGGGCGGAGGTGGAGTTGCCTCCTGCCGGGAATCCGGCAGGGTGGATCAATCTTTCTTATCCGCAGTTGAATGTGAAGCTCTATTGCAGCTATTTTCCTGTCACTCCGGCTACGCTGGGTAGGGCGGAGGAAGAATGTCGTGCGTTGGTGGTCCGGCAGGCGAAATATCCGGAACGGATCAAGGTGCAGGCGTACAGCCATCCGGAGGCTTCGGTGTATGGCTCGCTTTTCATGCTGGATGGCGAATCCGCTTCGCCGCTGCAATTTATGTTGACCGACAGTGTCTCACGCTTTTTCCGGGGAGCTTTGTATTATGATTGTATCCCGAATGCAGATTCGTTGGCTCCCGTCACCCGATATTTGAAACAGGATATCGTAGAACTGATCCAATCTTTTAAGTGGAAGAAATAATGCCTCTCCTGATGAAACATACCGGTCCGTTGTGGGGTATCTGGAAGATCGAGGAACCTTCCGAGGTGCTTCTTGCCCTTTTGCAGAACAGGAAAGAATATCTGCCGCAGCTGGAGCTGATCCGTACGGAGCAGCGCCGCCGGGAATGGCTTGCCAGCCGTGTCCTTTTGCAGGAACTTACGGGTGGATCGGCCCTTATAGCCTACCATCCGAACGGTGCGCCTTACCTATCCGGCTCGTCTTTGCATATCAGCATTTCCCATACGAAAGGCTATGCTGCCGTTCTGTTACAGGATCATCCTGCCGCCGGCATCGACATCGAATACCGTTCCGAGAGGGTGTCGAGGATACGCAGTCGTTTTATGAATCCCGAAGAAGAGGCGGGTATCGACAAGGAGTACGAGACGGAACATCTGTTGCTCCATTGGTGTGCGAAAGAGACTCTTTTTAAAATGGTTGGTTATGAAGAGGTCGATTTCCTTCGCCATCTGCATGTCTGTCCGTTCCCGTATGCGGAGAAAGGGAGTTTTACCGTCTATGAAACCCGTACGGGAGAAAGGACAGTTTACCGGTTGAACTACCTCGTTACCCCCGATTTCGTATTAACCCGGAGTTGAATCGTTTTTTTTCAGTATCGGTATATATATCCTAACCCATAGGGTTACGCCTTCTAAAGCTATGGGTTAGGAGTCGTAAAGCAATGCTTTATTTCTGCCAGATCTCCCAAGCTGCGAACGCTTGCAGCAGGAGCATTTCGAGCCCGTTCTTGACGATGGCTCCTTTTTCTTTGCCTTTCTTCATGAAGAGGGTTCCATCCGGGTTGTACAAGAGGTCGTACAACAGATGGTCCGGAGTGAGCAGATCGTAAGGGATGTCCGGGCAGGCATTGATATTCGGGTACAATCATAGTGGTTACCCTGTCGTTACAACGGAATACTGTTCCATCGTCTTCGGAGTGATTTCTTCGTAGGTGATGCAGTGATCTTTCGGTTTACGGGAAACCAGCGTGGCGCCGACACCCAATTGTTTCAATCCGTGGAAGACAGCTTTCGATGCGCCTCCCGTCCCGAGGATCAAGGCTTTGCGATGTGTCTCGTTTAGGAGTGGCTCGATGGAGCGCTTGAAACCGATGATATCGGAGTTGTAGCCTTTCAGTTTTTTACCGAAGAGGCCTTTTGTGAATTTGATGACGTTGACGGCTCCGATCAGGCGGGCGTCTTCGTCCAGATCATCCAAGTAGGGAATGACTTGTTCCTTGTAAGGGATAGTGACATTCAGACCGTTCAATTCCGGGTTCTCTTTTAATACGGTCTTCAGATCTTTGATGTTCGGGATCTCGAAGTTCAGATAAGTTGCATCGATTTTCTCGGATTCGAACTTCTGGTTAAAGTAGTTCTTTGAAAAAGAGTGTCCGAGGGGATAGCCAATTAAACCATATTTTTGCATGATCTGTAAATTTAAGATGATTCATATTGTTAGGGCAGTTCATGAACCGCTCTTACTGCCCGTGTATAGTGAACAAATGCCGAAAGTGAAAGTGCGCGAACGGGCTTCGCTGAAACCTACCCGGCTGAGCAGGTCGGTCATTACCTTCCCTTGCGGAACGACTTTGATGGAGGCCGGCAGGTAACTGTAGGCTGTATGCTCTTTTGAGAGCAGGCGTCCGACGGTAGGGATCACGACTTTCGAATAGATGTTGTAGAGTTGCTTCATTGGGAAATGCACCGGCGAGGATAGTTCCAGGATCATCAGATGACCTCCCGGTTTCAGTACCCGGTACATCTCGGCGATCCCTTGCTCTATATTTTCAAAATTTCGTACTCCGAATGCGGCTGTGACAGCGTCGAACGAGTTGTCCGGATAGGTCAATGCCGTGCAGTCCTGGTACTCGAACGTGATGTGGTCCGACAATCCCGCTTCGGCGACTTTCTGCCGTCCGACTTCCATCATGCCCTCCGAGATGTCGGCTCCGATGATACGGTCGGCTTTCAGGCGGCGGTGCATGGAGATAGCCAGGTCTCCCGTGCCTGTGGCGATATCGAGGATCGAGGCGGGAGAAAAAGGACGCAGGAAAGCAATTCCTTTCCTGCGCCATATTTTGTCGATGCCCAGCGAGAGCGTATGGTTCAGCTGGTCGTATGTACCAGCGATGGAGTCAAACATGCGCCTGACTTGTGTCGTTTTGTGCTCCTCGTTGTTGTAGGGTAGAACCTGTTCTGAACCGTACTTCGTCATATCCGTTTACCTTATTTGTTGAGATATTCGGTTACGTTCTTTTCGATACGGGAAAGGAGGTTGTCCGTATCGCCTTTTTCGAACTTTTCGCCTGTGATGTGTTCATACAGTTCGATGTAGCGTTCGCTGATACCGTCTACGATAGCCGGAGTCATTTCAGGAACTTTCTGGCCAGCCTTGCCCTGGAAACCGTTTTCCATCAGCCATTCGCGTACGAACTCTTTGGAGAGTTGTTTCTGCGGTTCGCCTTTGGCAAAACGTTCTTCGTAGCCTTCGCTGTAGAAATAGCGGGAAGAGTCCGGTGTATGGATTTCGTCCATCAGGTAAATTTTGCCGCCGTGTTTGCCGAATTCGTATTTCGTGTCGACCAGGATCAAGCCGCGTTCGGCAGCGATTTCCGTACCGCGTTTGAAGAGTGCGAGCGTGTATTTTTCCAGCAGTTCGTATTCTTCCGGAGTAGCCAGGCCCTGGGCCAGGATTTCTTCTTTGGAGATGTCGGCATCGTGTTCACCGATCTCGGCTTTTGTCGTCGGGGTAACGATCGGTTCGGGGAAACGTTCGTTTTCACGCATACCTTCCGGCAGTTTTATACCGCAGATTTCGCGTACGCCGCTCTTATAAGCACGCCATGCGCTTCCGCAGAGGTAACCGCGTACGATCATTTCAACGGGGAATCCCTGGCACATCACGCCTACGGTCACCATCGGATCGGGAGTCGCCAGTTTCCAGTTCGGGCAAATGTCGGTAGTCGCATCCAGGAATTTGGCAGCGATCTGGTTCAGCATCTGTCCTTTGTAGGGGATACCTTCCGGCAGGACTACGTCGAATGCCGAGATGCGGTCTGTCGCAACCATCACCAATACGTCGTCGTTGATGTTGTACACGTCGCGTACTTTACCATGATAGACACTCTTTTGTCCTGGAAAATTGAAGTCTGTTTTTGTTAATGCCTTCTTCATACCTTTGTTTTTATGGGGCGCTTATGGGGCGTCCTGACTGTTATTAATATTGTTCGTTGTGTCGGCGGGGGCGGTTCGCGAACCGCTCTTACGGGGGTGTCTGCTGTCGGATTTGTCGTAGGCTTCTACGATACGTTGGACGAGCTTATGGCGGACGATGTCCTTTTTCTCGAATTCGACTTTGCCGATTCCTTTTACGCCTTTCAGGATTTGCATGGCCTGTACGAGTCCGGAGGTGGCTGTCGGCGGCAGGTCGATCTGTGTCACATCGCCAGTAATGATCATTTTGGCATTCATTCCGAGGCGGGTGAGGAACATCTTGATCTGGTGTGTCGTCGTGTTCTGCGCTTCGTCGAGGATGATGACCGCATCGTTCAGCGTCCGTCCGCGCATAAAAGCGAGGGGGGCGATCTGGATCACGTTGTTTTCCATATATTCCTTCAATTTGGCTCCCGGTACCATGTCTTGCAGGGCGTCATATAGAGGTTGGAGGTATGGATCGAGTTTGTCCTTCATCTCGCCGGGGAGAAATCCTAATTTTTCACCGGCCTCCACTGCCGGACGGCTTAGGATAATCTTGCGGATTTCTTTGTTTTTAAGTGCTTTTACGGCAAGAGCTATAGCGATGAATGTCTTGCCAGTCCCGGCGGGGCCTGTGGCAAAAACGAGATCGTTTTCTTCGAATGCTTTGACAAGACGTTGCTGGTTTTCCGTGCGGGCGACGATCGGTTTTCCGTTCATCCCGTGGATGATCAGATTCTCTTGCTTGGTGATCACCGGGGCTTTGCCTTTGATGATGTCCAGTATGACATCTTCGCTTAGCGAGTTGAATTCCTCACAATATTTTTCTACCTCGCGAATTTTCTTGAGAAAGAGTTCCGACTCGTCTTCGTCTCCGATCACTTTCATCACATTTCCCCTTGCCACAATGCGCAGTTTAGGGAACAATGTCTTTATCAACTGCATGTTGACATTGTTTACTCCGTAGAATATAACCGGATCTACGCTCTCAAGAATATAAATTCGTTCAATCATTCAATTTGTTTTAGTTTTGCCTTTGCCGTGAATTTTCTGCCACTCTCGTTCAGGCAGACAAAATTAGTAATATTCTTTATGTAAAAATAAATTGTGAGGAATTTTGTTGTCGCTTCATGAAGATTATTTGAACATTTCTTGCAGACGCCATCCTTCCTGACGACAATCCCATACGGCATGGATTTCGATTAGTTCGTCCGTAAATGTGTAAATCAACTTGTAATGTTTTTCGACGACAAGGGAGCGAAATTCGCAATCATATCCTTTCAGTAGGGTTCGACAGGACCCGCTTGCGGAAAAACACGTAAGGGTTCGGCAGAATCCAATAGTCTGTTGTATAAATGGATAGCTGCGGTCTGGCTCTTTTCACTGTAAAATCTGTAAATGTTGTCAAGTAAGGCAATGGCTTGAGGTAACCACTTTATTATTATTCGCATAGTGGATGTCGTTTGCGTAATTCTTCCGTTGTCATACCTAATCCTTTTTTTGATTCTTCTCTCGATTTCTTCAACACAGCTTTTAATTCGTCCAGCGTCATTTGTGCCGGATAGCGCGTTTCTTTCTTTTCTGTCGCAAGGCTGATCAGATTTTTGATCTGTGTCAACAGCTTTACGTCGTCAATTGTTTTCAATTGTTCAATAAGTGATAATCTTAATTCCAGTGCTTCCATACATTATATCCTTGTTTAGTTTATATTCGGATTCACAAAAATAGTCATAAATATTTTGAGATCAGTGAATCTTGGTTACTTTTGTTTCCATATAAAAGAGAAATAATGAAAAAGATAGTATTTAGTATTTGGTTGATAGTGGCTGCTTGCTCGGTGGCAGTGTTATGTTCGTCTTGTGGAAAAAAGGAAGAACGCGGCGAGTTGAAACGTATCTGGTATAATGGGAGCTATAACCGTGATTTCAAGGATCTGAACGATGTACATCTGGCCGAAGCGAAACGTATCGGTATTCAACCTGCATCGAATCGTGAAGAAGCGGAGAAAGTAAAAAAGGAGATGGAGGAGATCGAAACCAACGAATATTATGAAGTGGAAAAGCTGACGCATTCCATCCCATATCTGATCCCTTCGGCGGCACAGTTACTGGAAGATATCGGACATAATTTCCAGGATTCCTTGCGTAATCTGAATGCTTCGATCTATAAAGTCAAAGTGACCAGTGTCACCCGCACGGTCGATGATGTCAAGAACCTGAAAAAAAGAAATACCAATTCTTCCCAAAACTCGGCTCACCGCTACGGAACGACCTTCGATGTCTCCTGGGTTCGCTATACTAAAGTAGACGAAAGCGATACCCTGAATATAGACAAGGACCGGTTGAAAATGGTATTGGCAATGGTTTTGCGCGATTTGAAAAGGGAAGAGCGCTGCTATGTCAAACACGAACGCAAGCAAGGTTGTTTTCATATAACCGTCCGGGAAAAGAAATAAAAAGAGGCAACACAACGGCTTACTGATCGAATGGACAAAAAACTACTGAAATACTGGAAAAACTGCCTGCTGGATGCCGAACGAAGGAGCAGGTCGCTAACGAAAGAAGCGCGGGTAACATTGCGGATTGGTGATAAGCTTCCGGAATTTATACTTCGCAAAGATATTCCCTTGCTTTTCCCCAAAGGGAAGCAAAAGGAGAA
>OGDQ01002156.1_pt1 | contig 9575 bp, 6 predicted proteins | sample 1570451 | NCBI WGS metagenome assembly OGDQ01 (sample SAMEA2582171, study PRJEB24529) | metagenome | biome: Human gut stool | place: China | collected 2011 | reverse complement strand
CCGACAATCCGGGCAATTTTCCCAGCACTCTCCCCAAAACCGGCCAAAGAAGTATCGGCCCGGAAAGTTAACTGTAAATCACCGGTCTTTACATCCAGTGTCGTCTTCTTCAGATCGCTGGCCATATCGATATCCAGGCTTCCCAAGGTATAAGTCTTCCTGCTATCTGCCATGCTCAGGCTATCGAAGCGGGCTTTTAAAGCATAAGCGGAATGTTCCCCGATAAAACCTTGCAAATCTACTTTCAGCCCCATAGTCAAAGGTTCCTGCATCAAATGCAGGGCCTGCAGATCCACCTTGCCGATATAACCACCCAAACCGACCTGATACTGTTGTTGCAGCGAATCTCCCCGGAAAACCAAATCCAAAGGAGCATCGGGATCTTTACTAACCATAGTCCCCCGTAAATGCGTCTTATCCAAGGTAGCCTGTAAAGTAATATCTTTATATTCGTGCTCTTTATAAAACAACTGACGGATTCCGGCATTTACCGAGGTCTTTGCCTGAGGCCACGAAAAATACCGGCCTTCCAACCGGAAATTGGCCGAGGCGCTTCCTAACGAATCGACAGTCAAAAAGCGATCGAGTGGGAAACGGCTCAGGGTCAATTCGCCGTTATATGTCTCCCGGTTCAAATCATAACTCCCGTCGAAGGTCATACAACCAGCATCGGAACACAAGCGCACCAAAGCCTCCAAAGCTCCCTGATTAGCCTTCAGATTCGCCGACCAGGATACATCGGCCGGGATCTTCACGATTCCTTCTTTTAAGAAAACATTAGCAAAGGTAGCGTCCGGCATCTCCGCCCGCAAATCGATCACCCCACTTATTTTTTTCAGGTCCCGGTAGGATTGCAGTTGTCCTTTTCCAGTCAACCGGAATTTTCCGGTCATACCGGCATCCAGGCGGTCGAACCGGACTCTGTTTTCATCTATACTGAAAGTCGTATTCAAATCTACCTGACTATGTTTTAAGTCCTGAGGGATTCCGTCATAAAAGGGAGTAAGATCGGCCAGCCCAACCCTGGCATTCAGCTGAACGATCAAGGGTACCCGTTTCATCAGATTATTCATCGAAGTATCGGCCCGGGCTGTCAACTCGATCTTGCTATGAGCGGTGCGGATAAATGCCCCCCTCAATGCTGTCCGGGCCGAATCGAGATCCACCTGTGCCTGCATCTGTTGCAGCTGTATTCCGTTTTGCTGTACAGCCCTCAGATCTACCAGGTTTCCCCGCACAACCGTTCCCCGGTTATATACACTGTCGATTTGTACGGCAATACCGGACAGCACCAAATCGGTTTGCCCGGCATCGGCAGTCTTCATGCTAAAGGCACTGTTCTCCAATTGTAATCTCCCTGCACGTATCAGCCAAGGCTGGCTACCGGACGGTTCGGTGACCGGTGTCCCGGACGATTGTTCCGTTCCCATCTGCATGTCACACCAAGCCCCTCCGACAGCGACAGCATCTATTTCGACGGATTGCTCCCCCAACAAAACTTTTCCGCCAGTCAGCGAACCGTCCTTTATTCCGGCCCCCAGGTAAGGCAACCCCTCGGTATACATGCGATAACCGACGTCCCGGATCTTTATCTGCCTGACTTCGATCCCCCAATCCAAAGGATTACTCTGCACTGTATCTTCCACTGTTCCGGCTCCGGATTTCAAAAAAACATCCCCTTCTTCCAGGCTAATCTCAGCGACTATCAATTTTTTCCGTTCCAAATCGATCCGTCCCTCCTGCACCCCCAAATTCCCGACAGCCACCTTCAGTTGCATACCGGTAGTATCGCCGGCTAATCCTAACTTCACCTGTCTCAGACCTAACTGTTCGATACCGAGTTCTTTACGAAATATCCGATCGATATTCACCCTAAGCCGGATCGCCTCTGCAGCAACCAGGGTATCTCCGGCAGTTTTCCCGGCATACACATCGTCCAAAACCAGATCAAAAGGAAAACCCAAACGGAAATGCCCGATCCGGACTTCCAAGTCGTAATGCGAAGCAGCATAACGTTCGGCTTTGCGCAAAAGGAAATCTTGTACAGGAGGTAAATAAAGCAAAAACACGATAAGCAGTAGCAACCCTAAAATTGCTAAAATCGTTCTGCCCAGATATTTAAAAAATCTTTTCATGCTTAAGCTTTATTCTTCGCAATTACCATTATCCAGATCGTAAAAAAGCGCTGCAAGGCCTGCCTCCTGCTATTCCGTAAAGTCTTTAATTAACGAAAAAAGATCCTTACGGGTTGCACGAACCGATCAACATTGTTTCGGCTTCGGCAATCGCCTGAGGAGTCCCTAAATCTAAAAAACGTCCTTCGTAAAAATACATCAGTATCGGGTGAAGCCTGGCCTGTGACAGATATTCGTCTATAATCGAAAAGCCCCCTTTTCCTGACATACGTTCTAAAAATTCCGGGCTCACCACCTGCACTCCACAGAAAGCATAGTTCCGGGAATCCCAAAATTCTTCATCTACCGGTTTTTGTTCCCCTGTGGCCTTATTTTCCCATCCTTTCAGCATCCCTTCACGATTAAATCTCAATCCTCTGCCTTTCCCGCCGGTCCGGGTAACCAAGGTCGCATCTCCCTTATTTTGCCGATGAAAGCGGAGCAAGGCAGGTATATCGATATCTGAAAATATATCTACATTATGAATAAGCACCGATTCACCCGGAGTGAACAACTCCCTGGCTTTCAGAAGTCCGCCCCCGGTATCGAGTAATTTCTCCCGTTCATCGGAAATCACGATATCCCAATCGAAAAAATGTCGTTCGCACAGAAAAGCTTCTATCTGGTCGGCATAGTGATGCACGTTCACCACAATACGCTGTACATCCGCCGCTATCATTTTCCGTATGACATATTCAAGCAAAGGCTTACCGGCTACTTCCACCAATGCTTTGGGCCGATCGTTCGTCAAAGGCTGCAAACGGGTACCCAATCCCGCTGCAAATATCATTCCGTTCATCTAAATATTTATCATCTTATTTTTAATTGCATACATGACAAGCGCAGCAGTATTCCGGCATCCGGTCTTACTCAACAGATTCGCCCGATGTTTATCCACTGTCCGCTTACTGATAAAAAGTTTATCTGCAATTTCCTGGTTGGAAAGTCCCAGGCATACATGATACAAAATCTCGAGTTCTCTCTCGGATATTTCATTATCAGGGGTTTCAGGTTCCGGTTTATGTTGCCCGCCATCACGCATATTATTGAGAATATTCACCAGCAACTCCTCGGAAAAGTAATTCTCACCGGCGGCGACAGCCCGGATTGCCGCAATCACTTTTTCTATACCGGAATTTTTGAGAACGAACCCCTTTACTCCGACATCGACCATTTTATAGTAATACTGTTCATCCCCGTACATAGACAACACGATCACCTTCAAATCCGGCCTGATCCGCAGAGCCTGTTCCGTAGCTTCTATCCCGTTCATCTCGGGCATTTCTATATCCATCAACACCAGGTCACAATCTACAAAGGAGAGGTTTTCAATAAAGTCGCGTCCATTGGAAGCTTCGTAAATATGGTGTACGAAATCCTGGGTAGACAAAAGCAATTTCAATCCTTCCCTGAATAACTTATGATCGTCAACAATATAGATTCTTAATTTTTTCAAATTCTTTGTGTCCATGAATCGATAAACATTTACATCCGTAACTGATAAACAAAGATAAAAATAAAGTCAGAAAGTCAAAAGACTTTAATAAAAGCGTTGGCCCGCATCCCTTTTCCATGCTCGCTGACAATCTCGATATCCCCGTTACCGGATTGCAGCCGGTAACGCATGTTATCCAATCCCATACCGGTATGTCCGGAAATACGGTTTACATCGAATCCGATACCGTTGTCGGTATATTCTAAATATAATATTCCTTCTTCGAGTTGTAAATCGATCGTCACTTTCGAGGCTGCAGCATGCCGCAATGTGTTGTTGATCAACTCGCAGATAACACGGTAGACCACCACTTCGATATTATAATTGAAACGTTGATTTTCGAGATTAGTAGTAAAATACACCTTAAAATTATCGGCTTGCCGCATCCGTTTTATGAATGCCTCTACCGCATCTTTTAAGCCAAAATTGTTGAGGATATGCGGGCTGATATTGGCCGAGATGTCCCTGACCCCGCTAATCGCTTCATCCACAGCCTGCCGCAGATTCTGCTTTATCTTTTCATTGACTTCACTTTCTTTATTGGTATCCAACCCCGAGACCAGCATTTTAATCACACTCAGCAAAGGTCCCAGCCCATCGTGCAGCTCTTTCGCAAAACGCTGCCGTTCTTGCTCTTCCGTGCGGATAACCGCTGCCAGTACCCGTTTCTCTGATTCGCGCCGGATCTCATCCACTCTTCGCATAAATTGAAAAATTTTCCGGATATAAAATACTCCGATCAGGAGGACCAAAGCAATGATAAAAGCCAGAATCTTCTGTACAATAGCCAATTCATCTTCCATTTCGGGATAAATCGTAGGCCATAAATCGAAGACCCTCGACACCACCATCAACAAAAATCCGACGGAAATCAGAATCCAGGAAGCATTGAATTTTGTCCGCTTAAACAAGCTAATGGCAATAACGGCAGCAGCAACCTGTAAAAAAAGCGAAACATAAACGAGAATAGTGGACAACATAGTAAGTTCATTAAAATTAAAACGGATATCCGATAGCTATATTAAATACAGATTTATTAAAACCTCCATTACGATTCAACAACACAAAACGTTGCCCTTCGGCCTGCATCGGATCATGTAATTTCAAACCAAGATCAAAACGCAACAGAAAGAAATTGACATCCAACCGTAGTCCGGCCCCTGTTCCGACTGCGATTTGTTTATAAAATCCGGAGGACAACTTCGTACCCTGACGATTCTCATACCGATTGATATTCCAGATATTTCCGGCATCGATGAATAAAGCTCCTTCTAATAACCAGAATAATTTAAACCGATATTCCACATTGGCTTCCAACTTAAAGTCCCCTACATTATTCGGATATTTATCCGGCGGAGCATAAGATCCCGGTCCCAAAGTTCTCGCCTGCCAGGCCCGGATATCGTTGGCACCTCCGCAATAATAAGCCTCTTCAAAAGGCAAAGCCTTCATGTTACCATAGGGATAACCACAACCCAGAAACAGCCGGTAGACGACCGAATTGGCTTTATTCAGGTAATGGTTGAACCGATATTCACCGTCGGCTTTGATAAATTGGGCATACCGGACACCCAGAATTTTATAAAAACGTTCTTCCTCGGAACCGGATTTTCTGGCCCCTAAAAGTTTATCCATAGCCAAAAGAAAATTCCCGGAAGTCTCCAGATTACCCCGGAAATAATTAAAACTTTGTGCAGAATTGACCACCTGGTCGGTAAACACAGCCGAAAAATTCGCCGACAGAATCATATGGTTGGTATAGGCACTTTTGATATATTCATTTTTCAATTCACTGATAAAACTCGAATCGACACTCGGCATCAGCACATAATTCAGATCGATGAGATCGAAATTATACCGCCATTTATTATCTGCCCGCCGCCAAAGGTAACCGAACTTAGCACTAGCTACACGGCGTTTGTAAAACTGTGTATTTTCCTGACTGAAGGAGAGAGAGATCGAAGTTTTAGGAGCAAAATTACGGCGGAATTCATCCATACGAAAAACCGGCATCCAAAATTGAGGCGTCACTAACTTCAATTCCGTACCGACTTCGGTGGTACTGAAAATTTCATTTTCCTTCAATTTCTCTTTTTTTAAAGCCCCCCATACACTCAAGGTCAGATTCTCCCCCCCATGAAACAAATTGCGATGATTATAAGCAAAGTTACCTCCGACCCCGATATTCCCGGAATTGTTGGTCCCTTCGAGAAAGACATTATAAGACTGCCGTTTGAGCGGAGTAAGCTGCACTTCACAAAACAACACCGGCTCACCGTCTTCCTTTTGCTCTTCCCGGAAAATAATATTGATAAATTTAAACAGATTCAAGGCTTGCAGGCGGGAATAGGAATCAGCCACTTTACGGACATCATAAAATTCTCCTTCCTTGAACTGGATCGTTTCCTGGATCACCTTCGGCTTAATCTTCATATGGCCACGATAAACAATCCCATATTCACCGTAACGGGTATGCCGGTAAAGCGAATCGAGTCCATTGGCCATCAGCAGGGGATCATAATCCAAATTTACCTGAATGTGCTTTATTTTATATTTGCGGTAAGCCATACTGTCGGACACACTGTTGACGATGCTCAGCAAAAGATGAGCCTGTTCCGGATTACCGCTCCGCGAGGTATCGGCATAATAATGAATAAAATTCTTTGAAAAATTATAATACCCGTTTTGCCGGAGCATATGAGTGATCCGTTCCCGTTCATCTTCCAATATCTCTATATCCATCGGCATTTCCTGATGCAACAAAGTGTGATTGGTGTCCCGCAAAACCAATTGTACTAACGGAAAGCTTTCGGGTAATCCTCCGGCCCGGAAACTACTGTCTTCCCGGAAAGTAAAATCTTTTACCCGAGTCAGCGGACCGGGATAAATCCGGTACACAACATGGGCCTTTTTCTTTTTAAACCAAACGGAATCCGTCACCTCAGCTTTATAAAAACCTTTATTGTTCAGGTACAATTTCAACTGGGTCACACTTCTGTCGGTCAGGAAAGGACTATAAATCACAGGAGCTTCACCGATGGAACGCAACCATTTGTTAAAGCGCTTATTCTCATTCTTCCCACTCAGGTTATAAAGTCCCAGATGAAAACGAGCCACTCCCAATATCCGCGTATTAGGACGTTGCCGCACCGTTTTTTTCAATTCAGAAAAATTCACCCCTTTCTCTTCTACCCTCACTTTCACCTTATTCAACAGATATTCATCTTTCCCCACATAACGGGTAGGCGAACACGATACCATGACCAGCATAAAGCCCGTCAATAACAAAATTCCCCCTCGCTTTTTCAGTAAGCTGATGAACGGTTGGCTGATAAAATATTCCGAAACAATCTTATATGGAACCCACTTCTCCAAATCTCAAAAAATGTTACTACTTTTGCACAGCTTCTGAATTGCTCTTTATTCAGGATTAAAACCACGCTAAAACCGATGTAGAGGCACAAACCATGTTAAGCAAACAGGTAACAAAAATAGTCCAAAACCTTGAAAAAAAGAAATTCAGGGAAAAATATAATCTCTTTAAAATCGAAGGGGAAAAACTGGTCGGAGAACTGTTGCATTCTCCCCTGAAAAGCCATGCCCTGATCGCTTTCCCGTCTTGGCTCGAACAAAACAAAAAAGCGTTGTCAAACGTAAATATCATTGAAGCCGATGAACGGGAAATGCATGGGATATCCAACTTCCAATCTTTACCCGAAGTCATCGCACTGGCCGAAATACCTGTCCATATCTATCGGAAGGAAGAGATTCTCGATTCTTTATCCCTGGTATTGAACGGGATACAAGATCCGGGTAATTTGGGTACCATCCTCCGGGTGGCAGACTGGTTCGGAATCGGAAACATATTCTGTGATGCCGATTGTGCCGGTGTTTATAATCCCAAATGTGTACAAGCCAGCATGGGGGCCATCTTCAGGGTCAAGACGTTCTATACGGATCTCCCTGTTTTATTGAGCGAACTGAAGCAAGAAGGCCTTCCTGTCTTTGGCACGTTTTTAGATGGGAAAAATATTTATACGACAGCATTAAGTACCCGGGGCCTGATCGTCATGGGGAACGAAGGAAAAGGAATTTCAGCAGAAATAGAAGCGCTGACCGGACAGAAACTAACGATTCCGAGTTTCGCCCGGAATAGCGAATCGACCGAATCGCTGAACGTCGGAGTAGCTACCGGTATTATTCTGTCGGAATTCAAGAGAAGGATGTAATCAGCAATTTAAAATAAAACGAAATGAAAAAGATTTTTACGTTATTATGCATCTGTTGCCTGGGTTTCGGAGCGATGGCCCAATTACCGATCAATCTGGGTGTTCACGGCGGGATTTCCAGTAACCGGATAAAATTCAAAGATATCCCCCAGGCTATCGGGACACAAGCCAATACTGGCTATATGGTCGGCGCATTTATGCGCGTCAATCTGGGAAAACTCTATCTGGAACCTGCTTTAAACTATTCGCATAAGAGAAGTGTGATAGAAGAAAAGTCACAGGCACTAGGAGAAAATCCTGACAACTTCGATCTGAAACTCAACACGTTCGATATTCCGATTATGTTGGGTTTCCAAGTATTGGATTTATCTATCGTTAAACTACGGGCCTTCCTCGGACCGGTACTTTCCGTCGGGAAAGTAAAAAACCTGAAAAAACTAGGAGATATCAGTACCGATAAAACCAACTGGCACGGTAAAGTCGGCGTCGGGGTAGATGTCTGGAAACTGACCTTCGATATCGATTATGAAAAAGCATTCAAAAATTTAGGTCATGAACTGAAAGCTCCCCGGTCGTTCAATTTCACCCTGGGACTAAAGATTATTTAAGACCACATTTAAAAATAGCCCACTGCCCGTCCCTGTGGGCTATTTAAAACGTTAGCACATTTTTTCCCCGGCATTCATTTGTTTTTTCAAAATATTTCCTATTCCTTTGTTTCGTCAATTCAATCCTTAAGAAAGATTGTTTGAATTATAAAGAGGAGTTGAGAGACTGGGCTCTATGAAACTCCGACAACCTCCGGAACTTTCCGAAAGGTGCCAAAACCCGGCCTGATAACAGGAGTTATAATTTAAAACAAAAGTAAGATGAAAAAAGCAGATTATTTAACCCACATCACCGACCGGAGAAACCGGAATCTCAAATTCTTCTCTCTTTTTGTATCTTCTATGGACATGCGCTGCATGCGCTGATCTTTTATACCCCCTATTCCGATTTACCGGCTTACGATATTACCAGGCAGTAGTTGGCAAGCCCCGTTAATAAACATTCGGTTTAATGTTTATTTTATAGTGGTATAGTCGAATCCGAACTATATCCTGACCAATTTAAAGGGTAAACGCCCCAGACATGAAACGCTCATTAAAAAACGACAAAATGAAAACTTACGCAGAAATCAATGAAAAGATAAAAAAAGGGACTGCCGTAGTACTGACAGCCGAAGAAGTATCCGAATTATCCAAGACATTATCACCCAAAGAAATTGCAGAAAAAGTAGACGTAGTAACCACCGCCACTTTCGGAGCGATGTGTTCTTCGGGTGCATTTTTGAATTTCGGTCATTCCAATCCCCCAATCCGGATGGAGAAGATCGAATTGAACGGCATCCGGGTTAGTGGTGGACTGGCAGCGGTAGATACTTATGTCGGCGCTACAGATTGTAACCCATCCTCTCCGGCTTATGGCGGAGCCCATATCATCGAAGACCTGGTCAATGGTAAAGACATTACACTGGAAGCCTGGGGAAAAGGGACGGATTGTTATCCCCGCAAACATATAAAAGCTATTATCAACAAGAATTGCATCAATGAAGCTATCTTATACAATCCGCGAAATTGTTACCAAAATTATAATGTAGCGACCAACACCACCGATCAGATCAAATATACCTACATG
>OGDQ01002144.1_pt1 | contig 9649 bp, 8 predicted proteins | sample 1570451 | NCBI WGS metagenome assembly OGDQ01 (sample SAMEA2582171, study PRJEB24529) | metagenome | biome: Human gut stool | place: China | collected 2011 | reverse complement strand
CCCCCCCCCCGGCTTATCTTATCTGGAGGGGCGGAAGCCGATCAAGGCTGATGAAATCCCTGCCGATCTGGATGACTCTTCCGATGCGGAAATCAAGGCAACCCCGGTGGGCGGCTCCTCAGGGCATGCCGGGCCGTCGGCGCCCCCGTTGTCGGAGGAGCCTCCTGCGGCCCCCCTCACGCCGCGCCGGGGAGACTCCGATTACATTCCCGGGTTGCCCCAGCAGATTCCCCGCCATCTCAACCGCTCCACTCCCGTAAACGCTCCCGCGCCGCAGTCTCCCCTGCCGGAGGATGATATTCCCATGGCGGAACCCCTTTAATCCGTTTTTCAGGGAAATCCGGAGCGTTTTTGCGGTTCCCGGAAAATCCCGGGAAGATGCGGAAAGGGGCGGCGCGGAAAGGTTCTCCATGCGTCAACGCCCTGCGCGCCCTGAGTGGCGTTAATGCTTTGCATTGTGCTTGCGTCTCGCGGGAAAACGCCTGTATAATGAAGACGGTGCGCTGATGAGACTGTTGCCGCAAGGAGCGGCGTTCCTGTCAGATGACATCATGACCCCACGTTTAAAGATAATGAAAAAGCATTATTTCTACTCCATACCCTGTTTGGCGCTGACCTGCGCTCTTGCCGCCTGCTCTGACGATGATAAATCATCTTCCGCCAAGGCCGGCCAGGATACGGCCGGCCTGACTTCCGCCGCTTCGCCTGATCCTTTGACTTCCGTTGCTTCCGATCTGGTGGCAAAGCGTGCCGAACGCCTCGGAATAGCCGCCCTCTTTCCCAAGGATATGGGGGTGGTAGCGGGGGTTTACGATATCCCCGGCATCATGAAGAGCGTTCAGAATTTGAACATGGTTAAAACCTGGAGTTCCTGTTCATCCGGGGAGGTGGCCGATGAATCCATAGCCATTCCGGGAGAAGACGCTCCCGAACCCGTGCAGCGGAAATGTTCTTTCAGCAGTCCTGTCATTGACGCGATGATCGGCTTGGGCCCCGAATGGGCTCCGTGGCTGGATAGCGCGCAGTCCTCTTTTACCAGGATGGGCCTGAACCAGATGAAGGAAATTTTATCCGTTTACAGGCTTTTCCAGGGAGTAAAGAATGGAAGCGGGGATGACGATGGCGCGGAAGCGGAGGCCATGGGCGGCCAGGGGGTCGAGATGATTGCGCAGTGGGCTGAGCTGATGGATTTACGCCCTTCCCAGGCTGCGACGGCGCCCGTGATGATTGCCGCCAAACTGACGCCGGAAGCCCTGGCCCAGGCCAAAGCTTTCCTGAAGGACGCCAATCTTCAGGAGGATATGGAGCTGCATGGAATGGTTTCCCTGTACGAAAAGACCTACAATGGCCTGGCCTGCAAGGTGGCGGAAGTGGACTGCAAAAAGGTGCGCGCGAAGCTGGAAGAGCTTCTGGAGGAGGCAAAGGGGCAGATGGACATTTCCCAGGAAAATATGGACCGCCTCAAGGCGGCGCTCGTTCGTCTGGATGAATCCAGGCTGTATGTAGCCGTCTCTTTTGTGGAGGATACCCTGGTAGGCTTTATAACCACCAATCCTGAAAAACAGGTCCGCATAGCCTCTTCCCCCCAGGACTCCGTGCTGTCTCGTCCTGATTTTTCCATGGCCGATGCCCGGTCCCAGTATCCGGCCTACGGTCTGCTCTTCGCAGACAAAGCCTCCGTCAAAGGGGTTATTAACATGGATCTGGCCTATTACAAGGGCATGTTCACCGGGTTGAAGGACGTGATGCAGGCAATAGGCGCCGATTGGAAGATTGCCGATCCGGCTCCTTCCATGACGGCTCTGGATTCCATCAGGGGCAGCATGCTTGGCATGTATGAAGAGCTGGCCCGGAAGGCCACGTCCGTTTCCTACTATTCATGGCAGGATCAGGGGGTGCATGTGGAAGCATGCACATATCCGCTGGAATTCTACAAGTTGGACGCTCCTTCCGCCATGAGTGCCGTGCGTCCTGGCGCGTCCACGGTGCTGTATTCCTCCTGCACGGTCAATCCGCAGATGATGGATATGGGTTGTTCCCTGTGCAGTAACCTTGCCCAGATTGTATGGGACTACGGCAATGCCTATATTTCCAACCCGAAGCATGATGTGAGCGATCAGGTGCGCATGGCCGCCCCTATGATCCAGATGGCCAGGCCTACCATTGAAGAGCTCTGGAAGGCTTATAAGACTGCTCTTTCCGGCCTTACGGGTTCAGGCGTATTCATGATGGACATGCAGGGCGCTCCCAATCCCATGCTCAAGAATGTGCCGGCGCCGCGCTTCTCCGCTGCGTATGAAGTGAACAACCGCGCCGCTCTGGGCGAGGCCTGGCAGAAAGTGACTCATGCCGCCAAAACCGTCGTCACCCTGCTCAGCCAGGGTAAAATGGCGGAGCTTCCCGCTCCCCAGTCTTCTGTGGACGGGAATATCACTACCTACGATTACCAATGCCCTCTGGGCGCCGATCTGAACCCGGTAGTAAGCGTTTCCGACACCCGCTGGGCAATCAGCATGCCGAAGGCTTTCGGCCTGGAAGTCCTCAGGGAATCCGTGAAATCTCCGGCGCAGGGAGCCCCTCTCGAATTTCAGCTTAACCTGGTTCCGGTCCGTGACGCCCTGAAGAGCGCGGCGGAGGACAGCAAGAAGCTCCGGAAGACTGTGGAAACCCTGGATGTAATCACTTCCGATGTTACGGGAGTGCATGCCACGGGGCGCAAGGCCGCGGACGGCAGGGATGTGTACCACATCCATATTATTCCCGCCGCCAAGTAACGGCCTTCCTCCGCCCAGTTTTTCCTGCAGGCTTCCGGGAGTTTATTCCGGAAGCCTTTTTTGTTGATGGAGAAAAGGTTGTGTTCATGACGCAACGGTCATCCAGGTAGGCTTTAAAATTATGTACAAATGTATACAATTTGCGTACGCGCCAAGTTTTGGGCTTGCCAAAAGAAAGAGGGAAGTACATAATCAAAACCGTCAAATAAAGGGAATGGATTCCCTCTTCCAGTATTTACAGGAGTTGGCACAAGTAATGGTGAGAGAAAGACAATGAGCAGATTTTTCCAGTTCCTGTGGTTGGCGGCGTTGACCATGTTCGGCGTTATGGGCGGCAGCGCCTGTGCGGCGGAGGCAGGAGCGGAGCACGGATTGGAACAGGCTGCTCCCCATTTGTTTTCCATTCCGCTGCCCGGAGGCATTGAGCTCCCGGTGTCCAACTCAATGCTGATGCTGTTTCTGGCGGTTCTTCTGATAGGGGTGGTCGTATGGTCCGCCACCCGTTCCATGCGCATCCTGCCTTCCCATTTGCAGAATGCGGTGGAATACTTTTTTGAGACTCTGTACAACTTTGTGAAGTCCCTTCTGGGGCCGCGCCTGACACGCAAGTACTTCTGGTACTTCGGGACCATTTTCACCATTATTCTGGTCAGCAATTACATGGGGCTTCTTCCCGGGGTGGGAACCGTCACTTACCATGGGGTGCCGCTGTTCCGCGGCGCGAATGCGGACATGAACGTGACGATGTTCCTGGGTATTTTTTATGCGCTGATGTGGCTTTACTGGTCTATCCGGGAGCAGGGACTGAAAGGCTTCTTTATGCATCTGTTCGGCCCCAAGGGAAGGCTGCCGGGGTTCATGGGATTTGTACTGGTGTTCATCTTCATCTTTGTGGGGCTGGTGGACGTCCTGAGCATCACGATCCGCCCCATTGCGCTGGCAGCCCGTCTTTACGGCAATATTTACGCCGGGGAGACGATTATTGACACTATGGCTCACATGTTCGGGCCCGTGCTCAGCGCCCTGTGCGTACTGCCGTTTCTGGCGATTGAACTGCTTGTGGGGTTCATTCAGGCCCTGGTTTTCCTGCTCCTGACGGCGATTTTCCTGAAACTTCAGGTAGGGGACGATGACGCCCACGGCCATACCTCCAAAAATGAGGAAAAGGAACTTCCCGTTCCGGACAGCCCGCCTCCCGGAAAAGCCTCATAAACCGTACCGCCAACTTTCCGTTCCGGACCATGGGCGACCTGTGGGGGAACGTTCAACAAAAAACATAAACCATACCAATAACATGATCGATCCTATCGCAATGACCTCCCTGGCCGAATTGTCCGGCAACGTAGGTTTCGGCCTCGTCACCATCGGCGCCGGCCTCGGCATTGGCCTCATCGGCTCGAAAGCCGCGGAAGCCACCGGGCGCAACCCCGGAGCCTCCTCCCCCATTATGGTGATTGCCATCACGCTGGCGGCCCTGATTGAAGGCGTGGCCCTGATCTCCATTTTTGTGAAATAAAACGGAAGTTCCGTTCCCGGAGGGAGCTTTTCCGCTCCGGGGCGGCGCGCCCGTCCCCTGCCGGTCCGGAAAATTTCCGGCATGTTCAAACCGCTCATCTTATGCTGAATCTCATAGCTGACCAAGCCTGGAATCCTTTTGCTCCCTTCGGGGTAACGAGTTGGGAGCCTTTTGTTGCCAACCTGATCGCTTTCATTCTGATGGTGGCGATCCTGCGGTATCTGGCGTTCAAGCCCATCCAGAACGTTCTGGAAAAAAGACGCCGGCGGATTGAAGAAGGAGAGGAAATGCGTGAGGAAAGCGAGCGGCAGCTGGCTTCCGTCAAGGAACAGACGCATGAAATGCTGGTGGAAGCAGGGGAAAAGGGGCAGGAGAAAATAGACGCCGCCAAGGCTGCCGCCGCCCGCCTGTTGGAAGAACAGGAAGCGGAAGCCTCCCGGAAGGCTGAGGAAATCATAAAAAAAGCCCGGCAGCTTGCGGAACTGGAACAGCAGAAAGAGCGTGAAGCGTTAAAAGAACAATTTGGCCAGCTGGTGGCCCTGGCTGCGGCCCAGGTTACCGGAAAAATGCTGACGGAAGAAGACCAGCGGAGAATCAACCGGGAAGCGATCGACAGCCTGGATTCCTGAAACGTTTATGAAGATCGGAAAGGACACGCAAAATGCCGCCCGCAGACTGTTCCGGCTCTGTATGGACGGGAATGCCGTGGCGGAGGACCGCGTGCGTCTGATCGCCCGGAAGATTGCGGAACGCAAGCCCCGCAATTATGCCGCTCTGCTGAAGGCTTTTTCCGGCATGGTGGAATATGCGGTGAAGAGCCGTACAGCCACTATTCAAAGCGCCGTGCCCCTTACGGAAGAGGAACGTTCCCTGATTCAGGCCAAACTGGAGGTCAGATATGGCGGCGCCCTCTACTACCGCTGGGAGGTGGAGCCGTCTCTGCTGGCGGGGGTCCGCATCCAGGTAGGGGATGACGTGAGGGACGGCTCCGTGCGTTCCAGAATCGACCGCCTGGCTGCGGTGGCCCGCATCCTTTCCAATTAACTAACGAATTTTTTCCCATGAGCAACATACTTCAAGAACTCGAAGCAGAAATAAAAAAAGCCACGGCTTCCGTCAGTCAGGAAAACGTGGGCGTCATTCGTTCCGTGGGGGACGGCGTCGCCAAGATTGAAGGATTGAGCGGCGTCATGCTCAATGAAATGATAGAGTTCCCCGGCGGGGTGATGGGGCTGGCGATGAACCTGGAAGAACATGAGGTTGGCGCCGTGATTCTGGGGGATGATTCCAGGTTGAAGGAAGGGGACACGGTCAAGTGTTCCGGACGCCTTCTTTCCGTGCCCGTGGGCCGCTCCCTGCTGGGCCGGGTGGTGAACACGCTGGGAGAACCTATTGACGGCAAAGGGCCGATTGAGGCGGAAGCGTATTACCCGGTGGAAAAAATCGCCTCCGGCATCATCTCCCGCCAGTCCGTTTCCGTGCCCGTCCAGACGGGCATCCTTCCCATTGACGCCATGATTCCCATCGGCCGCGGCCAGCGCGACCTCATCATCGGGGCCCGTGCCACCGGGAAGACCGCCATTGCCATGGATACCATGATTGCCCAGGCGGAACAGAACCGTCTGGCGGAGGAAGGCAAGCTTCCGGATCACCAGCCCCTCTACAATATTTACGTGGCTATCGGCCAGAAGCGCGCCAACATCAGCCGCCTGGTGGCGAAACTGGAGGAAACGGGAGCCATGAAATATTCCATCGTCGTGGCGGCTTCCGCCTCCGATCCCGCCGCCATGCTGTACCTGGCGCCCTACGCCGGCTGCGCGATGGGGGAATACTTTATGGACAAGGGGGAAGACGCCCTTATCGTTTATGACGACCTTTCCAAGCATGCCGTGGCCTACCGCCAGATTTCCCTGATTCTGCGCCGTCCCTCCGGCCGCGAGGCGTACCCGGGGGACGTATTCTACCTGCACAGCCGCCTGCTGGAACGCGCCGCGCGCATCAACAAGGAACACGGCGGCGGTTCCCTGACGGCTCTTCCCATTATTGAAACGCAGGCAGGCGACGTTTCCGCCTACATTCCCACGAACGTCATTTCCATCACGGACGGCCAGATATTCCTGGAAACGGACCTGTTTTACCAGGGGGTGCGCCCAGCCATCAACGTGGGCATTTCCGTCTCCCGCGTGGGTTCTTCCGCCCAGACGAAAATTATCAAGAAGCTGGCCGGCTCCATTAAGCTGGATTTGGCCCAATTTACGGAATTGCAGGCGTTCGCCCAGTTCGGGTCTGATCTGGACCCCAGCACGAAGGCCAAGCTGGCCCGCGGCCAGCGCATCGTGGAGCTCTTTAAGCAGAACCAGTATGAGCCCAAATCCCTGGGGCTGGAGGCCGCTGACTTGTATGCCATGCAAAAGGGGTACTTTGACGATGTTCCGGTGGACAGGATCAAGGAATGCCAGAACGCGTGGGAAGCGGTGATGCAGGATCAGCATCCGGATCTGCTGGAAAGCATCCTGAAGGAAAAAGACCTGACGCCGGAAATAGACGCAGGGCTTAAAGCCGCCATCGAATCCTTCAAGCTCAGCTGGAACTAACGATTACGGGAGTACTGACACATGGGCAATCTGAGAGATATCAGACGCCGGATCAAGTCCGTCAAAAACACGTCCCAAATCACCAGGGCGATGCAGATGGTGGCTTCCGCCAAAATGCGCCGCGCCCAGGACCAGGCCGTCAAGGGCCGCCCCTACATCCGCGCCCTGGCGGAAGTGCTCTACCATCTCCAGGATGAAATTGACACCAGCACCAGCCCCTTGATGCAAACCCACGGCGGCGCGGATCTGGTGCTGCTGGTGAATACGGACCGCGGCCTCTGCGGAGGCCTGAACGCCAACCTGATCAAAATGGTCCGGGAACAGGCCCCGGAAAACGCCCATTACATCACCATCGGCCGCAAGCTGAATGCTGCGCTCGCCAAATTGAATGAACGGTTGGAGGCCACCTGGAGCCTGACGGATCCCCTTTCTCTGCTGGAACTAAAGCCGGTATTTGATTTCATCGTGCAAAAGTTCAAGGCGGAGGAATATGGGCGCGTCTTCGTGGCTTTCTCCGGTTTTGTGAACACAATGGTTCAGAAGCCTGTCTTTCGCCAGCTTCTTCCCATTGAGCCGGAACCCCTGATGAACATGGCGAAGGCCGGGGGCTCTTCCCTGGACGGAGCGGAAGCCCATAAGCAATTCCTGCTGGAACCCAGCCCCGCCGCCCTGTTGGATACCATCCTGCCTCTTTATGTTTTCCACGGACTGGTTCAGATTGTGCTGGAGGCCCGGGCATCCGAACATTCCGCCCGCATGGTCGCCATGAAGGGGGCTACGGAAAACGCCAAAAACATTATCGGCGGCCTCACCCTGGACTACAACAAGGCGCGTCAGACGCAAATTACCAACGAACTTCTGGAAATTACCACGGCCATGCGCGCTATGGAATAACATGGCTCCGCTTTCTTTCCCCGCCTTTCAAACAGAACATTCTTTCTTCTCCATTTCAACACCAAGTTTTTCCCATGATGAATAACACAGGCATTCTCGTTCAAATCATCGGCGCTGTGGTCGATGCGGACTTCTCCCAGGCAGAAACGCTTCCCGCCCTGCTCAATGCGCTGGAAGTGGACTATGAAGTTGACGGCAGGCGCAAGACCCTGGTTCTGGAAGTCCAGCAGCACATCGGAGACGGCTGGGTCCGCGCCGTGGCCATGAGTTCTACGGACGGTCTGCGGCGGGGGATGCCGGTGCGCGACACGGGGCGCCCTATTGAAGTGCCTGTGGGGCAGTGCGTGCTGGGACGTATTTTCAATGTGCTGGGGGAAGCTGTGGACGAGCGCGGCGAACTCTCCTGCGCCGGCATGAAGAGCATCCACCGCGGCGCTCCGCCGCTGGACGAACAATCCACCAGCACGGAAGTGCTGGAAACGGGCATCAAGGTCATTGACCTTATCTGCCCCTTCCTGAAAGGCGGCAAAATCGGCGCCTTTGGGGGTGCGGGGGTAGGCAAAACCGTGCTCATCATGGAGTTGATTAACAACATTGCCAAGGCGCGCAGCGGCCTCTCCGTCTTTGCCGGGGTGGGGGAACGTACCCGTGAAGGGAACGACCTGTACAATGAAATGATAGAGTCCGGGGTCATCAACCTGGAAAAACCGGAAGAATCCAAGGTGGCGCTGGTGTACGGACAGATGAATGAACCTCCCGGCGCCCGTCTGCGCGTGGCCTTGTCCGCCCTGACGATGGCGGAATACTTCCGTGACGAGGAGCATAAGGACGTGCTGCTGTTCATTGACAATATTTTCCGTTTTACACAGGCTGGTTCTGAGGTATCCGCTCTGTTAGGACGTATGCCGTCAGCCGTTGGTTATCAGCCGACTTTAGCAACTGAGATGGGTGAATTACAGGAACGTATCGCATCAACCAAAAACGGTTCCGTTACTTCCGTACAGGCAGTCTATGTGCCTGCAGACGACTTAACTGACCCGGCGCCTGCAACGACATTCGCACATCTGGATGCAACGACCGTTCTTTCCAGAAAGATCGTAGAGCAGGGTATTTATCCGGCAGTTGATCCGTTGGAGTCAAACTCCCGTATCCTCGAGGAGGATGTTGTCGGAAAAGAGCATTATGAGACAGCAAGACGTGTTCAGGAGATCCTTCAGAAATACACAGAGTTACAGGATATCATTGCAATTCTTGGTATGGAAGAGCTTTCCGAGGAGGATAAACTTGTTGTTTACCGTGCAAGAAAGATCCAGAAGTTCTTATCCCAGCCGTTCCACGTGGCAGAGAACTTTACCGGCGTGCCGGGCAAGTATGTGCCGCTTAAGGAGACGGTAAGAGGATTCAAGGCAATTATTGACGGTGAGATGGATGAGTATCCGGAAGCAGCGTTCTTCAATGTAGGTACGATCGATGATGTGATCGAGCGTGCGAAGGAGATGGGGGCATGAATACATTTAGTCTGAAAGTGATTGCCTGTGACCGTGTCTTTTTTGACGGAAGATGTGAGCAGGTCGTTCTGCCGCTGCATGACGGAGAGAAAGCAATCCAGGCGCATCACGAAAATATGGTGTTTGCCGTTGAGATCGGCGAGATCCGCATCACGGACGAAACAGGCGAGGAGATCGTGGGTGTGACAGGCACCGGATTTGCACAGATCATCAATAACCGTGCAATGGTGATTGTTGACACCTGTGAGTCCCCGGAGGAGATCGATGTGCGGCGTGCCGAGGAGGCAAAAGAGCGTGCACAGGAGCAGCTCCGCCAGAAACAGAGCATTCAGGAGTATTATCGTTCCAAAGCATCGCTGGCGC
>OGDQ01002123.1_pt1 | contig 9730 bp, 10 predicted proteins | sample 1570451 | NCBI WGS metagenome assembly OGDQ01 (sample SAMEA2582171, study PRJEB24529) | metagenome | biome: Human gut stool | place: China | collected 2011 | reverse complement strand
AAACAAGGAACAAAAATGTACCCAAAAAGAACTAATTAACAGAAAATAGCGAAAACAACTGAAAGAAACGATTTCTTTATAAATGTCTGATATAAAGCCTATTTACTTGTACTTATTTGGATTTTATTTTCATCTTTAATATGTCTGTTTGTTTATTGGAAAAAAATACAAAATCATACGTTTCCGGATTGACTAGATGTGTACAGCTCTGAACATCTATTCCTCTGATCGAAATAAACGTCCCTTTGGCAGTAGTATTATTAGTGAAAGTATCATCCATACAAGATAATATAGCTACTAATAATAAAAGGTTGAACAACCCAATATTCACTTTAAATCCCTCTAATCTCATTAAACATTCGTATTTACCTGACATTGGTACTTAGTCAAGCCTTAATCTGTAATCAGTCAAAATCTCATAATGCAAATGTCGGGATATTGCATGACTCTGCGAATTTCATTCATTTCTCATACAGACAATGAAAGTTATCTTATATGGCTAATAAAGAGGTCGTCCGAATGGAATATTGCGAAATCTAAAAATAAGGAGTAGTAAAACAGGCATTTTGCACTATTAGAATAAAAAAAAGACAAAAGTTTCAGCATTCGAAACTTTTAGTGTGAATTAATATAAATAAATTCCATAATAAAACAAGCCCCCGGATAATCTCATCCGAGGGCTATGTTATATACTATGATACAGGTGAAAAATCAGAGTGTTTTACGTTCTGTCTCCGTAGGTGCCACCTCATCCGGGATACTAAACTCCCGGTTGGCAAACAAATCCGCCAGTCCCGAAATCTGCTTCAAACGCAGCAGTTCATCCCGATCCATTCCGATATTTTTCATAATCCACTGGTCGGACATGCCGGCTCTGTCCAATTCTGCTACAATGTTACACATCAGCTCAATATTATGCATCCCACGGGCACGGTTGTGCCGGATGGTAGAGCTCATACGATTGGACAAATCCTTATCGATCACCACAATCGGAAGCAATCCGTTCTCACGCTTATAAATCCGTTTCGATGTCTTCAATACCGTATATCGGTGATAACCATCTACGAGGATATAATTATCTTCCTCTTTATTGTAATAACATACACAAGGCATTGTAAAACCGTCTTCCCAGATCGAAAGCTCCAGTAACTTCATTTCGGGAGGAGCTACGACATTCGGGTTATAATCGTTCGCTAATACTTTTTCTACGGGCACTGCTTTCACCTCGTAGACCGGACTTTTATCTACACTCATGATACTATGATTCTATATTGTTCCATAACTTGACTTCTCTTACTCATCTCCTCTTTGGTCGGCGAGAATCCCATGTATTTGCAGGCATGGTCATTCTTGAGGATACAGATACACATACGCTTGTAAGTCGGTATTTCCCTAAATTCCGGAATATCGATATCATCCTGATATTCCATGCGCACCGGCTTCTTGTATGTCTTATAGTTGCTATTGTCCATCACGATAATCGGCACTTTGGCATCAATCAGTTTCTGAATGGTGGAATCACTCAGACAGCCTCCTTTGGTTCGCCAAAAATGTACACTGACAGACAGTTTACGCAGATACCCCTTTCGGGCCCGTTCCGGCAAGGTAGAAAGCAGGAAGTACATAAACTCCCTCCAGGTGTACCCTTCCGGAAGTTTCACCATCTGCCATCCCATAGCGTGCGTACCGCCATACATACCGGTGAAGTTCACGCCATTCACCCGTCCTATCATCTTCCCCCAGGTGTTAGGGTCAAGCACCCGGTAGAGCGCCAGACTCTCCTGCGCTTCATTGATGAACGGGCTTGCTACCCGTTGACGTTCCAGATTGACTCCGGCACGATAATACAGGTCATACAGTACATTATAGTCCCACTGGAATTTTCCGTTTGCCGTCCACACATCCGTCGTCTTCCAGTCGAAGATGGGATAGGCATTATAGATGTCATTTCCGACCTTTGAAGTCCATCTATACTTATGATACATCTGGAATTTGCGGCTCATATAGATACATCGCCAGCGGTTAAAACTTTCCTGCGTACGGATACCGATCAGACAGCAGGTGCGTACCGCATCCTTTTTCTGATGGAGCCACTGCGCAAAACGCATCTGAAATTCATAATCCCACATGGTCGTATTGTAAAAAGGAAAATCCTCCTTCTTCATGGCCTTCTTAGGCATGGAGCGTACCCAGATATCTTTCTTGTTATCCTCCCAGGGCCGCCAGAAGGACTGGTACATAGATGTACACGTAGATACCCGGAAAGGCACGCACACACGGTATACATCCAGGATGTCCTTGTTCGCCTCCAGTATCCTGTCCACATAGTCGATGGTCATCTTGTATTGAATCTCATAGTCCATGTGAAACACTCCCAAACGTATTTTCAGATTATTCCGCCTGATGTAGTCGATACACATATTCAGCAGAACCCCACTATCCTTTCCTCCCGAGAAAGATACATAAATATTATCAAACTCGTTAAATATTACTTTCAGTCGCTCTTGTGCTAATTCATATACATTTTTTGTTCCTGTGATTGTTTTTTTTCCCATAATTCATCTGTTCATTTTTACATAGCGTGTCCACTTCTTGTCCATAGATGCAAACTCGAATTTCTCAAAAGTTTCCTGATCTTGTATCAGCGTGACAGAGTTAAGCGTCCAACCCGCAGGTATAAATGCCGTGACTACAGAAGATAGCAGAAGCGACAAGATCTCTTTTCGTTTCTCGTCCACCGCAGCTACATAATAATTATTAATGACAGCCTTTTTCCCGCTTTTCTGTTCAACCGGAATAAAGCCTATCACATCTCTGTTATCAATCGCAATGTACCAAACAAAATCTTCGCTTGTCTTGAACGGATAGTTATTATTTGCACGTATTACATCCGGATCCATTACTAGAGGCGCCAAAAGCTGATATAAATGTTTGTCTTTTCCTTTTAATTGTATTACCTGTATCATAGCATTCAAAAATAGACAGACAAAAATAGGTAAAATTTCCTCGTTTCAGCACAAAGCATGCGTAAAAAATTTATTTTTTAGCAATTCCCTCTCTTGTTTCATAATTATTTCCAATTCTCCCACCATCTGATGAGTGCATTAATCCAATCGTATTTTTATGTTCCGACAGCCGATTACTTTATACAAAGCAATATGGTTTCTTCCTTGTCCCTGCAATATTTTCTCAATCCTTCTTCCCCTTTCCAGTAAAGTCTCTTCATTATTTTCCACATGAAACTTTTTATTATACCTATTTCCATTATACTTATAAAAAACAATCCCTTTTTGCTTCCGGAAACGGAAACAAAGACTATTTTTTTCAATTGGGTATAGCCGTAACAGATCGGTAATTCTCTTCACGATTCTATCAAGAAAATTTCGTTACATCACTTGTACCGACCTCAATACAGATCTCAACGATATAGCAGTACGTATGTATCCAACTAACGAAACGGCAAACCTGAATAGCATCAATTATCTGCTGAATGGTATCCAGAAACAGACTTTTCACGACTCAGCACACCATATCTACAGTTGGGAAATTGCCGTTTACGATTCAGTAAAAAAAACCGGAAGAAAATAAAATCGGCGCACTATCTTTGAACCAAAGAAAAGAAAAAGTATAACTCAAAAAGTACAATTATGAAAAAGTTATCAATCTTATCAATGTTGCTATTATTCATTAGCATGGGAAACATTCAGGCACAAACTGTCAAAGAAGAATCCCGCAAACAAAAAAAAGCTGAACAAGAATTACTCGACCAAATGTTTTTCGATGAAGCTAAACAAGCTATAGAAATGAAAAACTTCATTTTGGAAGCAGATCATGTTATGTTTAAATATGGTACCACAGCTTTCGTTTCTCCCAACACAAATTTTGTAGCGGTAAAAGGTAATAAAGCTGTGGTTCAGGTAGCCTTCAATATTCCGATCAGCGGTCCCAACGGTCTAGGCGGCATTACTGTCAACGGGAATATATCCGGATATAAGCAGACTACCGACAAAAAAGGTAATATATCCGTTTCGATGAACGTAATGGGAGTCGGAATATCAGCACAGGTGAACATCCGCTTGAATAAAGGAAGTAATAACGCATCGGTAGACATAAGTCCGAACTTCAATTCAAACAACTTTTCATTAACAGGAAGTTTACTCCCAATGGCTAAGGCCAATGTATTCAAAGGCAATTCACTCTAAGGTAAAAAATGTGTGTTTAGTAAATAAACAAGTTAAAATATTTTAGCTGACTATAGGCATTAAATTAAAAACAACTATGGTTTAACACTTAAAAGAAAGAATATGAAAAAGTATCTGTTTATAGGATTAATGGCAGTACTTGCCACTTCGTGTGAAAAAGATCCGGATTTAAGTAAGCTTGACAATAATTTCACAGTTTACACCAATTATGACAGCAAAACTAATTTCAATGATTTCAAAACTTATTGTTTGCCCGATAGTATTCTACTGATAGGACAGGGAATGAAGGCGGAGTATTGGAAGGATGAGAATGCACAAGAAATTATTAAGCAGGTTGCTGATGAGATGGATACCCGTGGTTATACAAGGGTTAAAGTGATTAAGAATGCTAACATTGGGTTACAGCTCTCTTTCACGCGCCAAACAACCCAAATAATAGGAACCGGCGGATGGTATGGAGGCGGATGGTATAACGGCTGGTGGGGACCCGGTTATTGGGGACCATATTGGAACGACTGGTATTATCCGTATCCTGTAACTTATAGTTATAATACAGGAACATTGATAATGGAAATGGTAAATTTGACAGACCATCCCGAGGATACAAGTCAGAAAGTAAAGTTACCGGTAATCTGGCATTCATACGCAACCGGACTATTATTTGAGAATTCCAAATATAACATGCAACTAACGTTGGATGCGGTCAATCAAGCGTTTGACCAATCTCCTTATATCAAGAAATCCTAAAAAGCAAAATTATGAAAACAATAAAATTTATTCCGAAGAAAAAGTATATTCTGGCATTCATGATATCGGGCCTGTTTTATTTCAGTAGTTATGCACAGGATATCAGCGATAGATTGCATTTTAATGTAGACTGGCAGATGAATGCTCCTCTCAATACGAATTTTGCCGATAAAATCAGTGGTTGGGGTATGAACCTGGAAGGAGGTTATTTCCTTACTCCACACTGGAGCCTGGGGGCTTTCCTTGATTTCCATACAAATCATAAATATGTTCCGCGTCAAACCATAACTGAAGGTACTGCTTCGTTGACTACTGACCGACAAGAGTCGGCTTTCCAGCTACCATTCGGGCTTGCTGCTTCATACCGATTTATCAGCAATGGATGCCTGAAACCTTATGTTGGCACCAAGATAGGAACCATGTATGCCCAAAATACAACATATCTGAATACTATAAGTCTGACAGATAAACCCTGGGGGTTCTATGTCTCTCCAGAAATTGGAGTGAACATTTATCCGTTTTCCCAAAGCCGATTTGGTTTCCATCTGGCTGCATATTATAGTTATGCCACCAACAAAAGCGAGTTGCTGACCGGTTGTCAGGATGGAAATAATAATATTGGATTCCGCTTAGGTGTTTGTTTCTGACATGATCTAGATTCTCTCAAAAAGACAAGAGGAAGTACAAAATGTTATAGTTACTTTTGGCGACCTCTTGTTTTTTTGTTAAATTTGTAATATATAAAGTCTACGTTCAATATGCGGCAAAAGTTCAATTATCTGTTTATTGGTTTGCTATTCTCAGGATTGGCATTTTTCTCATATCTGTTTCTCTTGCTTTATTCCGACTTCACCCCGCAACATCTGGAAGTACTGATTTCTTTCAAGTCATTTATCCTGATACTTGCCGCCTTTAATCTAGTCGGTTTCGGAGTATTAATGATCCACAACTGGCAAAAGCGAAGCTTTCAGTTTCTGGTCAAACGAAAAGAGCGATTGATTATCGATTGCATTCTGACGGCAATTATTCTGTTTTTAATGAATTATCTGGTCTTGTCAATAGTCAAAGCCATATTTGAGGTTCCTGCACCATTTACTCTGAAAGGGTCCGGGCTGAGAATGATAGCCTTAGTCTGGCTGGTAGAAATGGTAATAACCAACCTTACTTTGACTATCAATTTTTACAGGCAGCTAGTTCTTCTGCACGAAAGAACGGAACAAGTCGAAGAGAATTCCATTAAGGCACAGTATGCAGCTTTGCAAAATCAGCTGAATCCTCATTTTCTCTTCAACAGTCTCAATACACTTATATCCGAAATAGAGTATGCTCCCAAAAACGCAATTCTATTTACCCAACGTTTGTCTGATGTATACCGATATATATTACAAAGCCAGCAACAGCGTCTGGTTACTATAGAATCCGAACTCTCTTTCATCGACTCTTATATTTTTCTTCATAAAGTCCGTTTAGGAGACTGCATCCGGATAGAGAATAGAATAGAAGCTGATAATTATGATTTGAAACTCCCCTCATTAACCCTGCAGCTATTGGTAGAAAATGTCATTAAGCATAATATAATTAATATGGATATGCCAATGAATATTTTGATCGATTATGATTCTGAGAATGGAAGAATATTGGTAACCAACAAAATCAGGATAAAGCCCAATGTGGTCAGCACCGGCATGGGATTAAAGAATCTTTCAGCCCGTTACCTCCTGATATGCAATCAGGATATTACCATAGAAAACAATACGAATTATTTTACCGTTAAAATCCCAGTACTGAATGAATAAAATTACAGCAGTCATTATTGAAGACGAAATTCCGGCCGCCCGTCGGTTAAACAATACATTAAATGAGTTACGCCCCGAATGGCAAATTACAGTATTACCCGGTAGTGTAAAGAAGAGTGTAGAATGGTTTGCGGAAAATCCCCATCCGGATCTTGTTTTTCTCGACATACAATTGACAGACGGCATTTCATTCACATTCATCGAACAGGCACAACCAGAAAGTACTATCATTTTCACCACTGCGTATGATGAATATGCCATTCGGGCATTTACAGTCAACAGTATCGATTATTTACTTAAGCCGATTGATAACATCCGACTGGAAGAAGCAATTGTAAAGTTCGAACATCTGACTACCAAATACCTGAATCAGGGGCAAAAGCCAATTGACTTAATGGAAATTTTACAAAACATCACCCAACCGGGAAAGAAATACCGTACCCGTTTCCTAATCTCAGGCGATGACAAACTTTTTACCTTACAAGTGGAAGACATTGCTTATTTTTATTCAGAAAATAAAGTAACCTTTGCCGTAACCAAGCAAAATAGAGAATTTATCATTGACCTTTCTTTAGACAAGCTTATGGAACAACTCGATCCGGATGTTTTTTTCCGAAGCAATCGGCAAACAGTAGTTAGCATCAATGCCATCGTAAAGGTTGAGTCATATTTTCTGGGAAAAGCAATCTTACATGTAAAGCCGCCTTTTAAAGATAAGATAATTGTCAGCCGTGACAAAATAGCTCCTTTAAAACTTTGGCTAAATTATTAAATTTCAGCAGAGTTAATTCTGCATGTCTCAATATTCATATTCCCAATCAATTGCTTTTTCACTCAGTAAGATTAATAAGAAAAGCTCCGATCCCGTTAAGAACCAGAGCTTTTCCTAATTATAAAAATCAAAAGAAGCGGTGCGTACGGGACTCGAACCCGTGACCCCATGCGTGACAGGCATGTATTCTAACCAACTGAACTAACGCACCAGAATTTCAATTTATTAATCTGCATCTCTCTCGATTGCGGGTGCAAAGGTAGTTGTTTTTTATAAATCTGCAAGCGTTTTGAGAAAAGTTTTTTTCAAGAAAAAACGATAAAAATGCTTAGTGTCTCATTTTGAGTACTTTTGTAATGAAAAAAATATTGTTTTTTTTCTCTTCGGATAGTGACGCTATCCGGTTGTTATAGTGACGCCATCACGATAGGATAGCGTCACTGTCCGAAGTCAATAGCGTCACTATCCTGAAGTTTGTCATTCTATTCATAGAAAATAACTCCCGATATCTTTCTATCTGTAAGAAATCACCGTTTTTATATCAACTTTCTGCTTGAATAATTCGTAATTTTGCAATAAATCGTTATTTTTGCGGACTAAAATAAGAAAGGTGGAAAATTATCCGCCTAGAATCGTTAATTAGTAAAAAGAATGATGACAACAGCCAAACTGTTATTGCACTGTCCCGACAAACCGGGAATCCTTGCGGAAGTGACAGACTTTATTACGGTAAACAAAGGAAATATTATCTATTTGGATCAATATGTAGACCATGTAGAAAACATCTTCTTCATGCGTATTGAATGGGAATTGAAAGACTTTCTGGTTCCCCAGGAAAAGATTGAAGATTATTTCAGAACACTTTACGGCCAAAAGTACGAAATGGATTTCCGCCTTTATTTTTCGGATGTAAAACCGCGTATGGCAATTTTCGTTTCTAAGCTGTCGCATTGTCTTTTTGATATGCTGGCTCGCTATACAGCCGGAGAGTGGAATGTGGAGATACCTCTTATAATAAGCAACCACCCCGATTTGCAACATGTAGCCGAACGTTTCGGTATCCCTTTCTATCTGTTCCCTATTACTAAAGAGACAAAAGAAGAACAGGAGCGTAAGGAAATGGAACTGCTTGCCAAACATAAAATTACATTTATCGTACTGGCACGCTATATGCAAGTGATTTCCGAACAGATGATTAATGCTTATCCGAATAAAATAATCAATATTCATCATTCTTTCCTTCCTGCGTTCGTCGGTGCGAAACCATATCACGCCGCCTTCCAGAGAGGTGTGAAGATTATTGGTGCAACAAGCCATTACGTAACGACAGAGTTGGATGCAGGTCCGATTATCGAACAGGATGTAGTGCGTATCACTCATAAAGATTCTATTGAAGATCTTGTAAACAAAGGAAAGGACTTGGAGAAAATCGTTCTCTCGCGTGCGGTACAGAAGCACATTGAACGTAAAGTTTTGGCCTATAAAAATAAAACAGTAATATTTAGCTGATGAAAGTAGCAGTCGTAAAATACAATGCCGGCAATATCCGTTCTGTGGATTATGCATTGAAACGGTTGGGGGTGGAAGCAGTGATTACTGCCGATAAAGAAGAACTCCAGTCGGCCGATAAAGTAATTTTCCCCGGAGTAGGAGAGGCGGAAACTACCATGAACCACTTGAAAGCGACAGGATTGGACGAACTGATAAAGAACCTGCGTCAGCCTGTGCTCGGAATTTGTCTCGGTATGCAGTTGATGTGCCGTTATTCTGAAGAAGGAGGAGTGGATTGCCTGAATATTTTTGATGTGGATGTGAAACGTTTTGTTCCGCAAAGGCACGAAGATAAGGTGCCGCACATGGGGTGGAATACAATCGGCAAAACGAACAGCAAACTCTTTGAAGGATTTACCGAAGAAGAATTTGTCTACTTCGTGCATAGCTTTTATGTGCCGACTTGCAACTTTACTGCCGCTACGACTGATTATATTCATCCGTTTAGTGCTGCCTTGCATAAAGATAACTTTTATGCCACCCAGTTTCATCCGGAGAAAAGCGGTAAGACGGGAGAGAAGATTTTGACGAACTTTCTGAATCTATAATAAACTCCACCATAATTTATAATAAACTCGTTCATCGTTTATAATAAACTTTTTGAGGGGATAAAAAGCGGTGTTGAACAGATTGGAAAGAGGTAGTAATAAGAGAACTGTAAA
>OGDQ01002117.1_pt1 | contig 9771 bp, 7 predicted proteins | sample 1570451 | NCBI WGS metagenome assembly OGDQ01 (sample SAMEA2582171, study PRJEB24529) | metagenome | biome: Human gut stool | place: China | collected 2011 | reverse complement strand
AAGGGTGTTGCTGTCCCCGCCAAAGTCGGCAGGCACACCGTCGATCTCCGTCACGCGGATGCGTCCGCCGCCCACAGAGGCCGCCTTCAGGACGAGGGTCCGGCCCGCCTTACTCTTTAAAGTAAGCACCGCCGTATTCGGGTGGGCGGCACGGAGCTCCACCGGATGGATGGTGAACTTCATGCCGGCCTCCTCGGCCAGCGCGAAGCTGTCGGGCAGGCGGGGGTCATCCGGGCGGAGGCCCAGCAGGCCCGCCACCAGCGCACGGTCGGTGCCGTGGCCCCGGCCTGTGGTGGCAAAGCTGCCGTAGAGCCCAATGTCCGCCGCGGCGGGGACGTCGCCCAGCAGCTTCTGGGCCGTATATCCAATGCGGGCGGCACCCGCCGTATGGCTGGAGGAGGGGCCGATCATCACCGGCCCGAGAACGTCGAACAGACGCATGAGGTGTACACTTCCTTTCGTTTTGCAGCGCCCGGGATCCCATTCGCTGACAAAAGAACAGATTTTCTTTCTTTTTATTATACCGCTTTTGAGCTTATTGTGCTATAATAACTTTATAATGCTTTGAATCTTGCCCTTTCAGGGGGCAGCACGGAGGGTAGAACCTATGAAACTGGTAAGCGTGGAAACTCCCGAAAAGAGTGTCTGCAAAATGACTTTCAGCGCTTCGGCTGAGGAGCTGGAAGCTGCGTCCAACGCCGTGTACGAGCGCACCCGCGCAACGTACACCATCAAGGGCTTTGCCAAGGGCGAGGCTGACCGCGCCCAGATCGAGGCCGACCGCGGCGAGCACACCTTCTGGTACGACGCCATCAACGATTTGATGGACAAGGATGTCCCGGCCCTGTACGACGCAGCGATGGCAGAACACGGCTTCCACGCTGTGGACGAGCCGATCTACGACCTGGTCAGCGTGAAGAAGGACGAGGGCTTTGTGGCCACTGCCACCACCGCCCTGCAGCCTGAGCTGAGCCTGACCCAGACCACCGGCTTCAAGACCGAGTGCGTCACCCCGGAAGTCACCGACAAGGAGATCGACGCTGTGCTGGAGCGCCGCCGCGCCATGGCCGCTGAGCTGGTGCCTCACAAGGGTCCGGCCGTCAAGGGCAACATCGTCCACATCGACTACGAGGGCCTGCTGGAGGGCAAGCCCTTCAACGGCGGCGCCGCCCAGAACCAGACCCTGCAGCTGGGCAGCGGCCGGATGATCCCCGGCTTCGAGGAAGGCATCCTCGGCCACAAGGGCGGCGAGGCGTTCGACATCTTCGTCACCTTCCCGGCCCGCTACCACGTCAAAGACCTGGCCGGCAAGCCCGTGGTTTTCAAAATCAAGCTGCACGACGTCTGCGTCCGCCAGCTGCCCGCTCTGAACAGCGATTTTGCCAAGAGGGCTGCCAATGTGGACACCATGGACGAGTTCCGCGCCCAGATCCGTCAGCAGCTCCACGACAGCAAACACGCCGCTGCCCTCAACCGCGCCAAGGACGCCATCCTCACCCAGCTGGCTGCAGCCGCTGAGGGCGAGCTGCCCAGCGTTCTCGTCGAGAGCGCCTATCAGCAGGAGATGGAGCGGGTCCAGCAGCAGCTGCAGATGCAGCGCCTGAGCCTCGACCGCTACCTGAGCCAGATCCATCAGACCCGCGAGAGCTTCACTGCCGCTGTCCGCACTGCCGCGGAGAAGAACACCCGCGCCCGGATGGCCCTGCTGCAGATCGCTCAGAACGAGGGCCTCGTTCCCACTGAGGAGGACATCGACAAGACCCTGTCCGAGCGCGCTGAGCGCACCAAGAAGACCCTCGAGGAAGTCAAGGCTGCATCCAACGTGGAGGCCATCCGCCGCAACGAGGGCATCCGCCGCGCTGCCGACTATGTCATCGAGCACTCCACCATCGAAGAGAAATAATTTATCCTGCTTTTGCGCCTGCGCCACTGTGCAGGCGTTTTTTATTGTTCATTTTTTCTCTCTTGACTTTTTTTCTCTGCTGCGGTATTTTTAGGGTGAGAGATTCTATCCGGGCCGCAGCTGCGGCCCGGACGGATAAAGTAAAATCTTCTGCGGGACATTCCGCTCATCTATTTTATTGCGACAGGAGGTTTTCCTTATGAAAAAGTTTCTTCTCGCTCTTCTGACAGCTGTCACGGCGGCTGCGCTCTTCTGCGGCGCGGCGGCATCTGTGGCCACTTACAGCGCCAGCTATGACGCACCGGCCGGCATCAACGCCATCGTGGTGCAGGACAGCAGCGCTGCGGTCATTCTGCAGGCCGCCGACATCGACCACATCCGCGCCGATTACACCTACACCTCGAGCTACGCCTTTGAAAGCTCCAAGCTCTACGACTTCACGGTGGCGGGCAGCACCCTCACCGTGACCAAGACCCAGGAGCCCAACGCTTCCCTCCTCATCCAGAGCCAGGACACCCGCAGCTGCACCCTGACGCTGCAGGTACCCCGCCAGACGCTGGCAACCATCACCGTCAGCACCACCAACGACAGCATCACGCTGAACGGCGTTTCGGCACAGACCGCCAGCCTCACCACCGACAATGGCCGCATCGAGGTGTCGAACTTCAACGGCTCCACCCTGAGCGGCACCACCCGCAACGGCAAGATCACCATGAGCGGCGTCACCTCCCAGAATGTGGCCGCCACCATCCAGAACAGCGGCACCCTCAAGCTGGAAAACATCTCTGCCAACGTCTGCAGCGCCAAGGTGCAGAACGGCAGCATCACCGGCTCCGTGATCGGCAGCGGCAGCTCTTACGGCCTTGAGCTGGCCGCAGGCGGCGGCAAGATCCGCGTCTCCGACGCCAGCGACAAGAACTTCCTCTTCTTCGGCAAGGACACCCTGCAGCAGAATGCAGATGCCCCCAACAAGCTGAACCTCGCCACCAAGAACGGCGACGTTGATGTCGAGTTCGTCCGTTAAAAGAACATTCAAAATGCCTGTGCGGCATCTGCCGCACAGGCATTTCTTTTTGCCCCGATACGGTCAGCTGAGCCAGTTGAAGCCCATGACCACCACGCCGAGGATAAAACGTTCATGCTTCTCCTTCCAGAATGGCGTCCAGATTCTCATTTATGATGTCCATCGTCTCGAAGAACGCCTTTCGCTGTGCTTCATTGGTGTGCTCCAGCAGACGTGCGCCAAATTCCTCCTGCAAGGCCCGGCCCTGCTCAATGATGGGGCAGGCTTTTTCGGCGCAGCGCAGCAGGGTGCGGCGGCGGTCGCCGGGGTCAGCCTCGCGGACGAGGTAGCCCTCCTGCACCAGACGGTCTATGTTCACCGAGACGAGGTTTGCTTTCAGTTTGCGCACCTCTACCACGTCGCTGGCGGTCTGGTAGCCGGGGTTGTTGGCGAGGAACATCAGGATGTCAAAAGCCGTCTGGGGCAGATGGAGCTTCTGGCACAGGGGCTTGCAGAGGGCGGCGTAAGCCGCCGAGGTCTTCCGCCCGAATTCGATGCCCGGGGTATTCATGGGGCGCCTCCTTGTGATTCAAAATTATATCATTCAAATTTGAAGTAATAATAGCACAAAAACGCAGCGATCGTCAAGAGAAAAGGAGCGGCCCGCATCTTGCAGGCCGCTCCCTGTTTCCGTTTTCTTTACAGCATCATGATGAGTCGCGTGCCGAAGGCCGCCAGCCATGCTACGATGCACTGATTTGCCACCATGATAAACGCCCACTTGCCGCCCAGCTCCCGCTTGACCGAGGCCACCGCCGCGATGCAGGGCGTATAGAGCAGGCAGAACACCAGCAGGGGTGCAGCCGCCGCCGGGGACAGCGCGGCGGCAAAGGCCGCAGAGGAGCCATAGAGGATGGTGAGGGTCGAAACGACGCTCTCCTTGGCCATAAAGCCGGTGATCAGGGCCGTAGACACCCGCCAGTCGGCAAAGCCCAGTGGCGCAAACAGCGGCGCGATACCGCTGGCCAGCCATGCAAGGATGCTCTGCTGCGGGTCAGCGGTGAGGCTGAGCCGCAGGTCGAAGCTCTGCAGGAACCAGATGATGATGGTCGCCACAAAGATGACCGTAAAGGCGCGCTGGAGGAAATCGCGGGCCTTTTCCCAGAGCAGCTGGACCACATTCTTGAGGCCGGGCAGGCGGTAGTTGGGCAGCTCCATCACAAAGGGGACGGCCTCGCCCTTAAAGACACTGCTCTTCAGCAGGATGGCCATCAGAATGCCCACCGCAATGCCGAGGAAATAGAGGCTGACCATCACCAGAGCCGCGTGCTCCGGGAAGAAGGCCGCCGCAAACAGGCTGTAGATGGGCAGCTTGGCCGAGCAGCTCATAAAGGGGGTGAGCAGGATGGTCATTTTGCGGTCGCGCTCCGAGGGCAGGGTGCGGCTGGCCATGACGCCGGGGACGGTGCAGCCGAAGCCGATGAGCATTGGCACGATGCTGCGCCCCGAGAGGCCGATGCGGCGGAGAAGCTTATCCATCACGAATGCCACGCGGGCCATGTATCCGGTATCCTCCAGCAGAGAGAGGAAGAAGAACAGGGTCACAATGATGGGCAGGAAGCTCAACACGCTGCCCACACCGGTGAAGATGCCGTCGATGACCAGCGAGTGGACGGCTGCGTTGACGTTCCACGCCGTGAGGGTGGAGTCTGCCGCGGCGGTCAGGGCATCAATGCCCACTTCCAGCAGGTTCTGGAGCGCCAGACCGATGACGCCGAAGGTGAGGTAGAACACCAGCGCCATGATGCCCACAAAGGCCGGGATGGCGGTATAGCGGCCCGTGAGGAACCGGTCGATCCGGGCCGAGCGGAGCTGCTCCTTGCTCTGGCGGGGCTTCACGACGGTCTGCTCCACCAGCTGGTGGATGAAGTGGAACCGCATATCCGCGATGGCGGCGGCGCGGTCCAGACCCCGCTCCTGTTCCATCTGGACGATGATGTGCTCGATCATCTCTTTTTCGTTCTGGTCGAGCTTCAGGGCCGCCTCGATGCGCTGGTCGCCCTCCACGAGCTTTGTGGCCGCAAAGCGCACCGGGATGCCTGCGGCCTTGGCATGATCCTCGATCAGGTGGATGATGCCGTGGATGCAGCGGTGGACTGCGCCGCCGTGATCCGCCTCGCCGCAGAAATCCATCCGGCCCGGCCGCTCCTGATACTTTGCAACATGGAGCGCATGATCCACCAGCTCGTCCACGCCCTCGTTCTTTGCCGCAGAGATCGGCACGACCGGGATGCCCAGCATGGCCTCCATCTTATTGATGCGGACAGTGCCGCCGTTGCCGCGCATCTCGTCCATCATGTTCAGCGCCAGCACCATCGGCGTATCCAGCTCCATGAGCTGCATGGTGAGGTACAGATTCCTCTCGATGTTGGTGGCGTCCACGATATTGATGATGCCCGTGGGCTTCTCGCCGATGATGAACTGCCGGGTCACGATCTCCTCGCTGGTATAGGGCGACATGGAGTAGATGCCGGGCAGGTCTGTGACCTCCGTATTCGGGTTATTCCGGATCGCACCGCTCTTGCGGTCCACCGTCACACCCGGGAAATTGCCGACGTGCTGGTTGGAGCCGGTGAGCTGGTTGAAGAGGGTCGTCTTGCCGCAGTTCTGGTTGCCCGCCAGCGCAAAGGTAAGGGTCGTGCCGTCGGGCAGAGGGTTCTCGCCTTTTTTGGTGTGGTAGCGTCCGCCTTCGCCGAGGCCCGGGTGCTCCACCGGCTTTTCACTTTCTGCCGCCGCCTTTTTCACCGCCGGGGCTTTGGCCAGAGTGACCCCGATGCGGGCGGCATCGTCCAGCCGGAGGGTCAGCTCGTAGCCGTGGATGCTCAGCTCCATCGGGTCGCCCATGGGGGCAAATTTGACCAGCGTGACCTCCTCGCCGGGGATCAGCCCCATATCCAGAAAATGCTGCCGCAGAGCGCCTTCGCCGCCCACGGTCCCGACCACGGCGGTCTCGCCGATGTTCAAATCTTTCAACGTCATATGGAATGCTCCTCTCGAGCGCGTTTGTTAGTTTGCATTAACAACAGTAATATAGGCTAACTTTCCGGCGTTGTCAAGAGAAACGGGGCTGTTCTGAACTGTTCTCTGAAAAAAATCATGCCGCCTTCCTCGAATATCCGAAAAAGTGCAAAAAATAAGAGCCTGTACCCGGGAATTACCCGCCGTACAGGCTCTTATCGTCTTTTATTCAGTTCGCGGTGTGGTAGCCGTCCGGGTTCTTCTTCTGCCAGTTCCAGCTGTCGGCGCACATCTCCTCGATGCCGTACTCAGCCACCCAGCCAAGCTCATTCCTGGCCTTGGTGGGGTCGGCATAGCACTCGGCGATGTCGCCGGGGCGGCGGGCCTCGATGACGTAGGGGATGGGCTTGCCGCAGGCCTTCTCAAAGGCGTGGATGACATCCAGCACGCTGTAGCCCTTGCCGGTGCCGAGGTTGCAGATGAAGAGGCCGCAGTTCGTTTCCAGCTTCTTGATGGCGCAGACATGGCCGCGGGCCAGGTCCACGACATGGATGTAGTCGCGGACGCCGGTGCCGTCGGGAGTGGGGTAGTCATTGCCGAAGACATGGACCTTTTCCAGCTTGCCCACAGCCACCTTGGCGATGTAGGGCATGAGGTTGTTGGGGATGCCGTTGGGGTCCTCGCCGATGAGGCCGGACTTGTGGGCGCCGATGGGGTTGAAGTAGCGCAGCAGAGCCACGTTCAGGGTGGGGTCAGCCTTGCAGACATCGGTGAGGATGCGCTCGGTCATGGCCTTGGTGGTGCCGTAGGGGTTGGTGGTGGCACCCACGGGGAAATCCTCGGTGATCGGCACACTGGCGGGGTCGCCGTAGACGGTGGCGGAAGAGCTGAACACGAAGTTGTGGCAGTTGTGCCTGCGCATCACATCCAGGATGACCAGCGTGCAGTTGAGGTTATTGTAGTAGTATTCGATGGGCTTGGACACGCTCTCGCCGACGGCCTTATAGGCTGCGAACTGGATGACCGCCGTGATGTCGGGACACTCGGCGAAGATCTTCTCCACATCCTCGTGTTTGGTCATATCGGCCTGATAGAAGCGGAAGTCCTTGCCGGTGATCTGCTTGACGCGGTCGAGGACCACAGGGGATGCATTGTAGTAATTGTCCGCCACGACAACGTCGTAGCCGGCATTCAGGAGCTCGATGCAGGTGTGGCTGCCGATGTAGCCTGCGCCGCCGGAAACCAAAATAGCCATGTCCAGTACCTCTCTTGTTCCAGATGTTGCTTCGCACAGAGCCCTTGTGCTCTGTCTGCTTAAAGGATACCGCTTTTTGCACAGAGAATCAAGTACCGGCTTTTTTATGAAAATGTATTTTTGTTGCATCTTTTCAGCCAGTCTGATGAACTGCAAAGATTTTTAGTCCGCAAGGCATGGAGAGGACACGCAAAAAACAGCAAAGGACAGCTCCCGCAAGAGAGCTGTCCTTTGCTGCGGCTGATATTTGCTTACAAACGGCCGCACTGACGGCCGGTGAAGAAGCGGAGCGTAGTGTTGGCCCGGAAGACTTTGCCTGCCCGCAGCACCGTCGTCGGGAACTCCGGGTGAGAGGGGCTGCAGGGGAAGTGCTGGGTCTCAAGGGCAAAGCCGCCGTACTTTTCCAGCGGGACGCCGCCCTTGCCGGGGGAGGGGCAGTTCTGCAGGAAGTTGCCGGTGTAGAGCTGGATGCCCGGCTGGGTGGGGTACATCTTCATGCTGATGCCGGTCTTATCGCTGGACGCCCAGGCGCAGAGGCTCTGGCTGGCACCCCGGGGCCGGTCGAGGACATAGCAGTGGTCGAAGCCGCCGCCCGCCATGGTGGTCTGGTAGAAGCCGGTGTCGAGGTCGCGTCCCAGAGGCTTTCCGGTGCGGAAGTCCATCGGCGTACCATCCACGGGCAGGATCTTGCCCGTGGGGCAGGTCTCGTTGTTGCCCTCGAGGTAGTTGGAAGCGTAAATGCGGAGCTTCTGGCCCAGCACATTGCCGCCGCCGTCGAGGTTGAAGTAGGTGTGGTTGGTCAGGTTGATGATGGTGTCCTCGTCGGTGGACACACGGTAGTCCATCCGCAGGGTGTTGTCCGGCGTGAGGATATACCGCACACTGACCTTCAGATTTCCGGGGAAACCGTCTTCGCCCGCCGGGCTTTCGGTCTCCATCAAAAGGGTGTCGCCGAACATCTTCACATCGTAAATTTTGCGGGGGAAGGTGCCGTGCAGGTGATTTTTGCCATTGTTGGCTTCCAGCTTGTAGGTCTTGCCGCTGAGAGAAAATTCCGCATTTTCAATGCGGTTGGCGTACCGGCCCACGAACGCACCGCAGCAGGTGCTGCCGGACGAGTTGAAATCCGCCTCATAGTCGGCGAGGGTGTCGTGCCCGACGACCACATCCACCATACCCGTTTTTGTAGGGACGAAGAGATTTTTGATCACACAGCCATAGTTCAGCACGCTGATCTCAAGTCCACCGGGATTGGAGATGATGTATTCATCCACCTTATCACCGTTTTGGGTCACACCAAAGGGCTTGGAGCGGAACTGTGCCATAAGGCTCGCCTCCTTCTTCATTATTTTCGGTCAGGGCAGCGCAGCCCCGGCCTCATCCATAACTATGATTATAGCACAGTTTTCCAACCTTGTGTGAGAATGATTTTAGATTTATCTTCCAAAATTTCGAGAGATTTTTTGGACATATTGCCTCCCTCTCAGGCGCTGACGCGCCAGCTCTCCCAAAGGGAGAGCCATTGGCATGACGGTCAGGTCTGAGCTGCCCGCTTGGGGGCCACTGTGGCGCAAAAGGGCGGGCCCTGCTATCCCCGATAGGCGGTGCTTTCCCGGCGCGCCCCGGACGCTGCTGCTATCAGGGAACAAAAGAAACCGCCGCACATCAGACTGTGCAGCGGTTTCGGGGCAGATACTTATTCTATGTGAGCTCAGAAAGCCCGGACCACGGTGGGCGGCTTATTTTTCGTAGATGACGATCATGTAGCAGTAGGTATCACCGCCGTCCTGCACACGGTGGACGGCCACCTTTACGCTCGTCCAGTCCGAAGAATAGTTGGTATAAACTCTCACGCCGCCTCGGGAGCAATGGAGCACATAGGAAGCCTGGGTGATGGCACTGCCCGCCGACTCGGGCATTTTTGCCGCATAAAACTGCACGCTGACGCTGGTGCTGTAATCCTTCAGCGCCTCTTTCAGCATGGCAACACCGGCAGCGCTGGAGTTGTAGAAATACTCGCCCGCAGCGTTGCTGGCCAGATAACCGGTAGATCCGTTGAACCATTTTGCCTTGTTTGCCCGTAAGTCCTCATCGATCTTCTCAAGGGCAGCCGGGGAGACATCGTAGGTCACCTTCAGGTCAGGTTTTCCTATCTGGCCCCGGAGATAATCTCCGTAGGCCTTTTCCATGGCACGCTCGGTCACCTTGCCGCCGCCGCAGCCGGTAAGCAGGGTCAGTGCCATCATGGCCGCAAGGGCCAGAGACAGGATACGGTTGAGTCGTTTCATAGTATGCGTCCTCCTTATAGTATGGCGGTGTTCCAGCGAAGCATCGACACCTTTTTCTTATTATACCCCCCCCCTACATAATTGTCAATAGGCTGTCCATGAATGCTCCCGCCACCGACATGATCCTACCCGGAGCGAGACGGAGAGGGCCTTCCGGGACAGTGCTCTATCAAAGAGCCTTCCTATCGCCGTGTGGGCGGCCCACCGGCAGCGGGCTAACCCTCTCAGGCGCTTTGCGCCAGCACCGGGTTGCGGCGTGACTGAGAGGGCTAGCCCCCAAAAAGAAACCGCCGCACATCAGACT
>OGDQ01002103.1_pt1 | contig 9841 bp, 8 predicted proteins | sample 1570451 | NCBI WGS metagenome assembly OGDQ01 (sample SAMEA2582171, study PRJEB24529) | metagenome | biome: Human gut stool | place: China | collected 2011 | reverse complement strand
GGTACCGACTCTCTGGGTAATAAAATACAAAACATAACGGAAGCTTTGGCCGCAAAAGGAGTTCAGACAGGAATCATCAGTAATGACGGAATCACGGGAGCTACTCCTTCCGCTTACTATGCTCATCAACCGGAACGGGACATGGGGCAAGAGATAGCGGAAGATTTGCTTACTTCGCCTGCAGATCTGGTGATAGCCGCACCGGTGGAGGCTTTTGCAGCAAACGATAGTCTGTTGACGAAGCAATTGCGGGAGAAGAATATAGCAGTCTGTAACCAATTGCCCCAGCTGAGTCAGGTTCCTTTAAACCAGCGTGTTATCTGTTTGCAAGGAGATGACTATGGAAAGAATTTTCGGGTGATAGAAGAATCTTTCAATACAGTGATAACCCGTCTTTCGGCAGGTAAGAAAGGTTTCTTCACCATGATAGAAGGAGCAAAAGTTGATAAAGGCGGCCACGCTAATGATTTGTATACAGTGGTGGACGAATATCTGTCTTTTGACCGCTTGGTGGGGAAAGCTCTCGAATATGCCGATCAAAACGGAGAAACATTAATACTTGTACTCTCTGATCATGAGACGGGAGGATTGACTTTATTGGACGGTGATTATAAAACCGGAACTGTAACTGGGAATTTCTTTACGAATGACCATACAGGGATTCCAACGCTTTTATATGCTTATGGCCCCTGTTCACAGTATTTCTGCGGTTTTGCTGAAAACTCATCCTTATTTGATAAAATTCTGGGTTTCTATAAGTAATAGATACTGTCGATTCTGATAATATGGATAATATCCCCGAATGTATCTTTTTGCATTGCCGAAAAGTACATTCGGGGATGTTTTTTAGTACATAATTTAATATGCAAGAACTGTTAAATTATCCATTATTTTAAGTTATTGCATAAATTATTCCTACATTCGCACCGTATAAACAATGGACTGACATGAAACAGAAGCTATTAACAGATATTGAGTTGGATGTTCATGAGTTGAAGTATCTCATGGATTCATTTACCAAGGAGCCGACTCCTACTTTGTCTGAACTGTTGAAGCGGAGCATTACACGGATGCAGGGACGTTTGGATGAACTGCAGCAGGAAGTGGATGCTGTTCAGGTGACTTCTGAATCTGTTGTTGTGAAAGAAGATGAGGAAGAAGAGATTATTGTTGCGGAAGAGAAACCAGTCGTAGCGGTAACAGAAGAAGGGAAAAAAGAGGAACCAGCAATTGTTGAGGAGTCTGTTGTTGAAACTGTTGTGAAAGAGGAAGAACCTAAATCGGTAGTGTTGGGAGAAAGTCTCAAACTATCTGCTGGCTTGCGACATGCTATCAGTTTGAATGATTCTTTCCGTTTTTCTCGTGAACTATTTGGAGGCGACACAGAATTGATGAATCGTGTTATTGAACAGATATCAGTAATGGGTTCCTACAAGACTGCGGTCGCATTTCTGTCCTCGAAAGTCGAATTGAATGAAGAAAAAGAGGCGGTGAACGACTTTTTGGAACTACTAAAGAAATTTTTTAATCAATCAGCATAAATCAAAAACAAGATGGGAAAGCTATATGTAGTGCCTACGCCGGTAGGGAATCTGGAGGACATGACTTTTCGGGCTATCAAAGTCCTGAAAGAGGTCGATCTGATTTTGGCGGAGGATACACGTACTTCCGGTATTTTGCTGAAACACTTTGAAATAAAGAATGCAATGCAATCCCACCACAAATTTAATGAACATAAAACGGTGGAAAGTGTTGTTAATAGAATAAAGGCAGGTGAAACGGTGGCACTAATTTCGGATGCCGGAACGCCTGGAATTTCCGATCCCGGATTTCTGGTTGTTCGTGAATGTGTGCGCAACGGCATTGAAGTGCAGTGTTTGCCGGGAGCAACCGCTTTTGTTCCGGCACTCGTTGCATCGGGATTGCCGAACGAGAAGTTCTGCTTCGAGGGGTTTCTCCCCCAGAAGAAAGGACGGCAGACACGACTGAAGACATTGGCGGAAGAACACCGCACGATGGTGTTTTATGAATCACCCCACCGTCTGTTGAAGACGTTAACGCAGTTTGCCGAATATTTCGGTGCTGAACGTCAGGCAACCGTGTCGCGTGAAATATCCAAGCTCCACGAAGAAACAGTTCGGGGCAGTTTGGCTGAATTGATAGAACACTTTACCGCTACCGAACCCCGGGGCGAGATTGTGATAGTATTAGCAGGAATAGATGATTAAATAACTTCATTAAAAAACGTAAAACGTAAACGTATGAAAAAGTTAGCTGTTTTATTTGTATGCGTAGCCATGTTAGCTTCGTGTGATAGCTTTAAAGGTGGAAGTAAAGACCTGAAAGCTGAAAATGATTCTCTTTTGATGGAACTGAACCAGCGCAATGCTGAACTGGATGATATGATGGGTACTTTCAATGAAGTTCAGGAAGGTTTCCGTAAGATCAATGCTGCTGAAAGCCGTGTTGACTTGCAACGTGGAACCATCACTGAAAACTCTGCCAGCGCCAAGCAACAGATTGCTTCTGACATCGAATTCATCTCCAAACAAATGGAAGAAAACAAAGCGCAGATTGCAAAGTTGCAGGCACAGTTGAAGAACAGTAATTACAATTCTGCACAGATGAAAAAAGCTGTTGCCGCTTTGACTGCTGAATTGAACGCTAAACAACAACGTATCGAAGAACTTCAAACTGAACTGGCTTCCAAGAACATCCGTATCCAGGAATTGGATGCTGCTGTCAGCGACTTGTCTGCTGCTAAAGAAACGTTGGCTGCAGAAAACGAAGCGAAAGCTAAAACCGTTGCTGAACAGGAAAAGAGCTTGAATGCTGCCTGGTTCGTATTCGGTACTAAATCTGAATTGAAAGCTCAAAAGATTCTTCAGAGCGGAGACGTGTTGAAGAGCGCTGATTTCAATAAGGATTATTTCACTCAAATCGATATCCGTACAACCAAAGAAATCAAGTTGTACTCTAAACGTGCTGAGTTACTGACTACTCATCCGTCCGGTTCTTATGAATTGGTAAAAGATGACAAAGGCCAGTTGACATTGAAGATTACTAATCCTACTGAATTCTGGAGTGTATCCAGATACTTGGTTATCCAGGTAAAATAAGGTAGATATCCCTTTTGAATTGCCAATGTGCTGATTCCTGGATTCAAGAAATTAGCACATTGGCTTTTTTATTTCCTATATACGCATAACTACTGATGAAATATAAAAATCTCTTTTTTGATCTTGATGATACCATTTGGGCTTTCTCTCAAAATGCCCGTGATACTTTTGAAGAAGTATATCAGAAATATTCGTTCGACCGTTATTTTGATTCGTTCAATCATTATTATACCCTTTATCAGCAAAGAAATACCGAACTTTGGATTGAGTACGGCGAAGGAAAAATAACGAAAGATGAATTGAACCGTCAACGTTTCTTTTATCCTTTACAGGCTGTGGGAGTGGAAGATGAAGCGCTTGCCGAACAGTTCTCGAAAGATTTTTTCGCGATTATTCCCACTAAAAGTACTTTGATGCCTCATGCAAAGGAGGTATTGGAATATCTTGCTCCTAAATATAACCTCTATATCCTTTCCAATGGATTCCGTGAATTGCAATCACGCAAGATGCGTTCGGCAGGAGTGGACGGGTATTTCAAAAAAGTGATTCTTTCGGAAGATCTCGGAGTGTTGAAGCCTTGGCCGGCAATATTTAATTTTGCCTTGTCTGCCACTCAATCCGAATTGCGCGAATCCTTGATGATTGGTGACAGTTGGGAAGCGGATATAACCGGAGCGCACGGAGTAGGGATGCATCAGGTTTTCTACAATGTGACAGAACGGACAGCTTTCCCTTTCCTCCCTACTTATCACATCCATTCCTTGAAAGAATTAATGGATTTATTATAGGTTTTCTGGATTAAGTCGTATTTTTGTTGCGTTTTAATTTTGCATAAAATACGATATAATCATGGATAGTACTCTTCTGCCTTTTGCCTTACTTTGTTTCACTTCATTCTTTACATTGACCAACCCATTGGGAACGATGCCTGTCTTCCTTACCATGACCCATGGTATGACGGATAAGGAACGTCAGTCTATCGTACGTCGCGCCACCATTGTGTCGTTTATTACAATAATGGTATTTGTCTTTGCCGGGCAGTTTCTTTTTAAGTTTTTTGGTATTTCTACCAATGGCTTCCGTATTGCCGGTGGGGTGATTATCTTCAAGATCGGCTTTGATATGCTTCAAGCCCGTTATACACCGATGAAACTGAAAGATGAAGAAATCAAAACGTATGCGGATGATATCTCCATTACTCCTCTCGGCATTCCTATGTTATGCGGCCCCGGAGCGATTGCCAATGCTATTGTCTTGATGCAGGATGCACATTCTTATGAAATGAAGGGAATTTTGATCGGCACTATTGCCCTGATTTATCTGCTGACTTTCTTTATTCTTCGTGCTTCTACGAAATTGGTAAACGTATTGGGCGAGACGGGAAACAATGTAATGATGCGCCTCATGGGATTGATTCTGATGGTAATTGCGGTGGAATGTTTCGTCAGCGGATTGAAACCGATTTTGGTGGATATTGTGAGAGAGGGGATGCTTCCTTGATGATAAAAGATAGAAGGGTTGAAGAGTCCTTAAAATGAAATTTATCTTTGCTGTAAAAAATGAACTACCCTTATAGAAGTTAATAAGATATATATAAATAAAGCCGTAAATGGATGACAACTATCAGGAATATTTTATTTTAAATTACTTTTGTAAAAAATAGATTCCCGAGTTTTTTTATAACCCCCTTAATAGAAATGAGACTAAAACTCCAAGGCTTGCCAAAGAGTTTAGTCTCATTTTTACCTTTATAAATCAGTATCTTTTTTATATCTTGGAATTGGATATATTGTATCTACTCTTTTTTATTTCATTAAAAAGAAGTGAATTGTTTATGGATTCTGATCAGTGGCAATATTTAAGCTTTCATTACCGTCGAACTCTGTCATTGGAATCATCATCGTCATTTCCCAGTCTTCCGGATCAATATAACGTCTGTAGTCTAATAGACGTGCTCCTTCTCCCCATTATTCGATACGATGTTGAAGTAAATGTTTCTTACGTAAAACTATTTATGTATATATTTATAAATAATAAGACCTGCAATTTCGATTAATTCTAAAATTGCAGGTCTCATCTACTTATTTAAAACTTATCCTTATATGGAGGCAATATTAAAAAATGTTTTATCGAGGTAGATTATCACTCCATCCCTCTGTTTGTATAACTCCAAAACCTGAATTAACTTCAAAAGAAGGTATTGGGTACACAAATTTGGCAATGTTGAAATTAGTATACGCTCCATCTGCCACACTAATAATTTTGCCTAATCTTCTTGCATCAAAGAAGCGATGTCCTTCTTGAACCAGTTCTAATTTTCTTTCTTTGTCAATCACATCAATAATCGTCTGATCCTCTGCAATTTCACTATCATCCAAATCCGGGTTTCTTTTTGCCGCTACTTCCAACAGTTTTTCTTTAGCTTTACCATAATCAGGAGTTGATTGTTTTGCATATGCTTCTGCCTGTATTAAATACATTTCAGGCAGTCTGAAAACCGGCAAGTTAGAAATCTGATTATTGGTTGTGATACCACGCATTTTTCCACCAGTCCACGTACCGCCAAGAAGTGCCAGACGAATATCATTAGATGAATATTCTGCTATTGTTGCGCTGTTAATAGACAAACCGTATTTATTCCATAAAGTATTCAGAGCATTAGCAGATAAATAATCATCTTCGGCTTTTGCTATAAAGAAAATGTCTTCTGTCGAAACAGCCAATGTCGTGTACATATTCTTATAGTCTTCTTTGGTTGATACAATTGTACCACCACTTAGGGTTATTGCCTCTTGAGCCGCCGTAATAGCCCCTTCGTAATTTTTCATATAGAGTTTTACGCGAGCTTCAAGTGCAGCAACTGCAGCCGTATTCATATACTGTTTACCTACATTTTCAACACCTTCTTTAGCATAATATTCTTTAGCCTTCGTTATATCATCAAGAATCAGGCTATAATTTTGTTCTACACTAACTCTTGACACCTGTGAATAGGCAGGGACGGGCTCAGTAACGTTTACGATACCTAATGTCGTTTTGTTGGCTTCCGAATATGGCAAACCAAACATGTTAGTCAAATAGAAAGAACAGAGGGCTTTAATTGCATAGGCTTGAGCGATGCATCCTTCCACTTCTGTCAGATCCCCCTTTGTTACTTCTTTAAATGAAGCACCTTCTTTAATGATACGTGCACAACGGTCGATAGCCCAATATCCGTATGCCCATATTTCTTCTATGTATGAATTAGTATCCAGTATCTGATAGCGGAAGATGTCATAGAAATGGGACGTTGCAACGGAATGTGAAGTGATATCCGTTGGCGCATCTCCAATTGCTAATACATCACGTCCCAGAAAACGATATGAACCTAATGTGTAATATACACCATTTAAAGCATTCTGAAAATCTTGGGTAGTAACCAAGGCTTCTTCTGTCGGAACAGAAGTTGATGGCGTTTCTGTCAAGAAGTCATCGCATGCGGTGAATGAAATTGCCATCCAACCGGTTAATAAAGCAAATAATATTTTCTTCATTGTCATAAATTTCTAAAGTTATTTTTTAGAAGCTAAGATTAAGACCGAACATGATATTTCTAGGTACAGGATATGCCCAAGACTGCATACCGGTAGATCTAGTTTGTGGATCAAATCCTATAAAATCTTTAGCAGTGATAGTGAACAAATTGTCAGCAGAGATATAAACTCTTAAATTGTCAATAGCCACTTTATTCATAAGGTTCTTCGGAAGAGTATATCCTAAAACCATGGATTTCATTCTCAAATAAGAACCGTTCATTAAGAAACGGCTGGAATTAGTTTCTGCTCCCGAGTTGTCTCCAGCTACAAATTTGGGTACGTCGGTTATATCTCCCGGCTTTTGCCAGCGGTTGTCATAAACATAGTTAGATACCGGACCTAAGAAATAATGTCCAACCTGCATATCAAATGCAAATCCGGAGTTATATACTTTATTTCCCAAGGTGAAACTGGTATCAAAAGAGAAGTCAAAACCTTTGTATTTGAAATTCATTCCAAAGCCACCATAAAATTTAGGATCGGCAGAACCTACAATTCGCTGACCGGCCTCATTTACATTTTTTGTTTTCTCATCCCCTTCTTGTCCTTTATACCACATTGCTTCTCCTGTTTCAGGATCCACTCCTGCATATTCCGGCATATAGAATGTATTATACGCCTCGCCAACTTTTCTGATATTTAGAGTATTTTCAATTGGTTTTTCTGTGGCAAGTTTTATGATTTTATTTTTATTTGCCGTACCAGTGAAACGAACATCCCAACTGAAATCCTTATTTCTAAGTACGTTAGCGTTAATCAAGAATTCTATACCTTTGTTTTCCATCTCACCTACATTTTTTAGGATAGACCCGAATCCAGTTGTGTAAGAAAGTGGTACATCAAATATCATATCTTTTGTCCGTTGGTTATAATAATCTACTTCGAGTGTCAGTCTTTCAAAGAAAACAGCATGGATACCGATATCGGCTTTTGCAACAGTCTCCCATTTTAGATCTGGATTGGCTATTTGGTAAGGAATAGCTCCTGGTTTACCATTATAAGAATATCCATAATTATATAATCCCATTGCTGCATAATAACCAATATCCTGATTACCTACAGTTCCATAACTACCTCTGATAGTCAAATCTGTCAACCAACTTTTGGTATTTTCCATAAAGCTTTCGTTAGAGATGCGGTATTTTGCTCCTATAGACCAGAAAGGAGCCCATTTGTTGTTTACACCAAATCTTGACGAGCCGTCATAACGGAAACTGCCTGACAGATAATATTTATCATTCAAGTTATATTCTGCATTCATAAAGAACGAAGAAAGAGTGCTTGCTTTGGTTGAAGATCCCGCCCCTGTTGGCTTGGAAGCATTGTCCAATTCAAAAACAGCATCACTAGGATATCCACTGGCAGCTGCATAAATTGTTCTATAAGATATTTTCTGTGCTTCTTGTCCCAACAATACATTCAAATGATGCATGTCTTTGAAAGTGCGGTTGAAGTTTACGGTATTGGTAATGGTCAAGGTTGTTGCCCTTTCCTGATTTCTTTGACCAAGCATACCGCTACCGGAATATTGAGGATTATAAATTGAACTGTAAAAGAACTCGTCCAAGTCAATTAAGCTCAATCCTGCATTTGTCTTCCATGTTAAGCCATCAATAATATTATAAGTAAAATATGGATTCACAACCAATGTAATCTGCTTTTGATTGCGTTTATCACCTTTTTCTTTATCGTTAATGGCTACAGGATTATAATTAACATTTGTATTATATGTTCCATCTTCATTGCGCACCTGTTCAAACGGACGGATGTCATATACTGCTACAATAGGATTAGTATATTGGCTTTCAGTCATAGTATTGTTTATATCGGAGAGTGCTCCATTCACAGAAAGTCCATATCCTATCCGCCCGCTTTTTCCATCTAAACTAATACGTCCGCTATAGCGTTTCATTCCAGTTCCGATGACGATACCTGTATTCTGAAAATATCCTCCACTAATATAATAGCGCAAATTTTCATTCCCACCTTGAGCACTGATATCATATTCTTGTGAAAAACCATTTTGCAGAATCTCCTTCAGCCAATCCACACTCTTGATATTTTGCGTCAAGTCCACATTATACCAATCCATAACATAGGCATTCAGCCATTCAGCAGAAGTCATGCCATCCTCACCGTCATATCCTGCATTTGTTAGTCCTTCGGTCCAGATCTCTTTGTATTTATCCAGATTTGTCGTACGATAATTATGATCTATCTTACCTACAAAACTAGTTCCGACTTTTGCATTCACATTAAAACGCGCTTTTCCCAGACTACCTTTTTTAGTAGTAACTACAATTACTCCATTCGCTGCACGAGCTCCATAAATAGCTGTAGCTGTAGCATCTTTCAAAACTGTGATGGACTCAATGTCGTTAGGATTGATATTAGCCATCGGACTTGCCGCCATATCCCCTGTCCCGGCTTTGTTATAAGCCCCCATTTTGTCTGTGTAAATGGCAATACCATCAATTACGTATAAAGGTTCGGTTCCAGAATTCATTGAACCAACTCCACGAATAGTAGTAGAAGCGTATGCACCAGGTTGTCCAGTCAAGCTATTTACTTGTAAACCAGCTACTGATCCTTCCAAAGACTTCATAAAGTTTGCATCTGTTTTTTTCATCAAGTCCTTGTTATCCACCGTTTGGGCAGATCCCGTAAATGCCGCTTTTTTAGTTACCCCATATCCGGTTACCACAACCTCATCTATTAGCTGTGCATCAGATTTGAGAACCACTCGCAAATTGGGCTTTATCGCCACTTCCTGCGTCTGCATACCAATGTACGAAATCTGCAAAGTCTTTGCAGAACTAAATACAACTATAATATCTTGATTACTAATAATATACACGATGTTTACTTTCCTTCGGCAATAAATCTTTTGTTGTAGTTATTATGCAGATTATCAATATGTTAAATACCTACCAAACATATTAATTTGCTGATTTATGATACCAGATTTCTATCAAAAATAAGACATAATCATCTATTAATTAATCATTTAAGTTCTTGTCTTATATGATATAAGCTAAAACTTATTTCCATCTTAACTGTTGAAGATGGGTTTCTTGTTCTAAATTATATGAAATAATTATTGACTATAATAATATATTCATTAGCAAACGATAATCTAAGAAAAAG
>OGDQ01002098.1_pt1 | contig 9871 bp, 7 predicted proteins | sample 1570451 | NCBI WGS metagenome assembly OGDQ01 (sample SAMEA2582171, study PRJEB24529) | metagenome | biome: Human gut stool | place: China | collected 2011 | reverse complement strand
TGTTGCTGACTGGTTGTTACAAGATCTGAATGATTATGAAAATGATGATTACTTTAAAGACAAGTTAGTGAAAAGAATGGTTGACTATGTTTGTAGAAAATATAAAAATCAACCACTGGGATACGGATTTAGTTTTTGGCAATGGTGCAACAAAGCCTATCTGATTGATGAATACGAACCTTATAACAGTTTTGGAAACGGTTCTGCAATGAGAGTAAGTCCCGTTGGGTGGTTTTTTGACACTATGGAAGAAACTATGCGTTTTGCAAAATTATCTGCTGACATAACCCATAATCATCCTGAGGGCGAGAAAGGCGCAATGTGTATAGCGGCTGCAATTTTTCTTGCGAGAAACGGAAAATCTAAAGATGAAATTAAAGAATATATTATCAGAGAATTTGGCTATTCAGGACTTGACTTTTCGGTTGAAGTATTGCGTGAAAAAAGTAATTATAGTGTAACTTGCCAGGATACAGTTCCTTTGGCAGTTGCTGCTTTTTTAGAAAGTACCGATTTTGAATCAGCCATAAAACTTGCAATTTCATATGGAAGTGATTCAGACACAATGGCTGCAATGGCAGGAAGCATCGCAGAAGCTTACTATAAAGAAATTCCTTTATATATTGCGAATTTTTGCAAGTGTAAACTTGATAAACATGCCGTTTGCTTGTGCAAAGAATTTTTTGATTTTGTAAACAAGTAATCTCAAAAAAACATATGAAAAACAATATCAGAACATTAAGGCAGATGCAGAACTTGCCTTAATGTTCAAAGTAGGTTGAAAAATGTATCAACAGCGGTTTGATTGCAGCACAGTGGGGCAAAGTTAAAACGCAACTTAAACATAATAGACAAATATTCATAAACCGCAGGTAGTTGAATTCCTGTGATTTTTAGTGTGCACGCAGTAGAAACTGTCAGCCTAAGGCAAGGGTTCGGCGTGGGGCGGAGTGTGGAGAAAGCCGGATTACACCGCAGTCCGCTGTTTTGTTATTGCTTGAAGGATTATTATTTACACAGAATTTTATGGGGTGCCGTTTGTTTACAACATTCCTTACTGCGGTGACTTACAAATATCTACTTCAATGAACATGATATTCTTAAAAAATGGTTTCAAAGTGCTATTGCAATTTACATCCATTAATTTTTCCTCCAATCAATCTGAATTTTTTAATTCAGATCGATTGGAGGACTTCTGTTTCTACAAATCATAATTGCCCTTTCTGCTTTCAACGCAAAAGGGCAAAAAATAATGCCGACAGTTTATAGCATTAACAGCTATAACTTGTCGGCTTTTCGTAAGCTCGTTCCTACTGATTAAATCAGCGTTTCCGGCTGTAGGCTCGTACTAAGTTTTATATTTTGTTTTATGAATTCATATCAACCGCAACAAATGATTTGCATATCGGACATCTTGTTTCTGTATTATGTATCCCTAATTCCCCTCGCTCCAATACGCGTACTTGCGGTCTATTAAAATTTGACAGATTTAATATCATTAATTTTCTATTGCAACTCGGACATCTGATATCAAACTTAAACAAAGTTTTTTCTTTTACATTAACCACTCTTATTTCTCCTTATGTTTGTGTACTTGATTGTACACATTTGTTCCAAAAGAAAATCCAAGTCAAACCACTTGGACTTTCTTTAGTTATAAGTACTTTTCAGTTATAAATTCAATGAGAATTTGCCAATCTTCACCGTTTGCACCACATCGTTTTGCTAATCTCAACGCTTTGTGTACATTTGTGTTTTCCCTTATGTATAAAAGCAAATCAGGAGCTAATGATAAATATGATTTTGATTCCGCCGCTAAATCATAAAATATTTCTTTTTCTTCTGCTTTTTCTTTTTATAAGAGGTTCGAACACGGTATATATTACAAACCTATTACATACATTTACAAGGACTTGTACCGTCTTTCTGAAAAAAACTTGTAATTTTGTGAACGTATCTTTTAAGTACGCATAAAATAGCTCACATATTTATTTTATTAAGATATGAATATAAACACACACATTCGACTATTACTTGTTCCGATTCTATCGGTTGTATTGTTTTCCTGTGGTGAATCTCACTTTCTGAAGGAGGAGGCTTACCGGAATCAGGTGTTTCAGGATTTTGAACAGAAGCAGAGGGCACTTCCTCATGGAGATTTGTTCACAATCTTTTCCGATTCGACTTTGACTCTTTCCGAGCGTGAAGCTCTGATGTTTTTGTATGCCTATATGCCGATAGGGGATATTACGGATTATTCCGGAAATTACTATCTGGAGAATCTTCGTCTTTCCGAGCAGGCCCGTAACGAAATGTCTTGGGGAAAAAACGTCACCGATGAATTATTCCGGCATTTTGTTCTGCCTATCCGGGTGAATAATGAGAATCTGGATGATTCGCGAAAAGTGTTTTATGGAGAATTGAAAGAGAGGGTGAAAGACCTTTCGATGAAAGATGCAATTCTGGAAGTGAACCACTGGTGTCATGAGAAGGTGGTGTATCGTCCGAGTGACGCCCGCACTAGTTCGCCTTTGGCTTCAGTAAAGACGGCATACGGGCGTTGTGGGGAAGAATCCACTTTTACTGTTGCTGCATTGCGTTCCGTTGGGATTCCTGCGCGTCAGGTTTATACTCCCCGTTGGGCACATACTGATGATAACCATGCGTGGGTAGAGGCTTGGGCAGACGGTGAATGGTATTTCTTCGGGGCTTGCGAACCGGAACCGGTCTTGAATCTGGGTTGGTTTAATGCGCCTGCAAGTCGTGGAATGCTGATGCATACCAAGGTATTCGGACGTTATAACGGTCCGGAGGAGATTATGCTCGAAACTCCTAACTATACTGAAATCAATGTAATAGGGAATTATGCTCCGACGGCAAAAGCCGTGGTGACGGTGACAGATGCGAATGGGAAACCTGTTTCCGGAGCCAAAGTTGATTTTAAGGTGTACAATTATGCCGAGTTTTATACGGTAGCTACCAAATACACTGGTACCGACGGCCGGGCATCGTTGACAGCCGGTAAAGGAGATATGTTGGTATGGGCTTCCGCTGGCGGGGCATTCGGCTTTTCTAAGTTGTCTTTTGGTAAAGAAGATACTTTGAATTTGGTTTTAGATAAGAAAGGGGGAGAAGCATATACATTGGATTTGGATATCACTCCTCCGGTTGAAGGAGCCAATTTGCCTGAAGTAACTCCGGAACAGCGTGCCGAAAATGATCTTCGTCTGGCTAAGGAGGATTCTATTCGTAATGCGTATGTTGCCACGATGCTGACGGAAGAACGTGCAAAAACTGCGTTGGCTTCGTTTCAACAAGAAGGTATTGCCGATACGGAACAGTTTGTGAAAATGTTGGTCGCTTCGCGGGGAAACTATCAGACGTTACTTGATTTCCGGAAGTCGGCAACCGAATGTGATAGAGAAGGACTTGCTTTGCCCTTATTACAACAACTTTCTGCAAAGGACTGGAGGGATGTCTCTTTGGAAGTATTGGAAGACCATTTGAAGAATGCTCCTGATCCTCAGGAAACGGATTTATGGGCATGTGCGGAGATTGCCAATCCACGTGTAGAGAATGAAATGTTGACACCTTACCGTTCTTTTTTCAAGAAAGTCATTTCAAAGGAAGAAGCAGGGGAGTTTATAAAAGAACCGATACGGTTGGTAGAATGGTGTAAGAAGGAAATCCAAATCAATAATGAGTTGAATTCGCAGCGTATACCTATGTCGCCGATAGGAGTGTGGAAAGCGCGTGTAGCAGATGAAAAGTCGCGTGATATCTTCTTTGTGGCAATGGCACGTACTTTAGGTATACCTGCCCGGATAGATAAGGTGACAGGGAAAGTGCAGTATACTGATAAGGAGGGACATACTTTTGATGTGAATTTCTCTACAAGTTCTCCTGTACAGGCCACTACCGGCATATTGCGTGCTACTTATAAACCTATTGCCTCATTGCCCGATCCGAAGTATTATTCTCATTTTACGCTTTCCAAGTTCAAAGACGGGGTATTCCAACTGTTGAATTATGATGAGGGGGATGTAGATATGGGAAAAGGTGCTACGTGGGCGAATCTTCTAAAGAATGGAGCAAAACTGGATTCCGGGTATTATATGTTAGTCACCGGAAGCCGTATGGCAAGTGGTGCAGTGCTTTCCAATATCACTTTCTTTAATGTGAAACCGGAAGCGACTACCGATATTGAATTGGTGATGAGAGAAAGCAAAGAACAGGTACAGGTGATTGGAAATTTTGATTCGGAATCGCTCTATCGTCCGTTAGGAGATGAAGAAATACAATCAACATCACAAAGTATTCTACAAACTTGTGGAAGGGGATATTTTGTTGTCGGTGTGTTGGGAGTAGGGCAGGAACCTACCAACCATGCTTTGAGAGACATTGCCGCTTTGGGCAGTGAGTTTGAGAAATGGGGTAGAAAGATTGTTCTTCTTTTCCCCTCCGAGGAACAATACAAGAAGTTTCATCCTGCGGAGTTTCAGGGACTACCTTCTACTATTGCTTATGGGGTAGATATAGACAATCGTATCCAAAATCAGATTGCTAAGTCGATGAATCTTTCTAATTCGGATATTCTTCCTATGTTTATTATTGCCGATACGTTCAACCGGGTGGTCTTTGTATCTCAAGGATATACTATCGGACTGGGAGAACAACTGATGAAAACCATTCACGGGTTGTAGAAAAATGTAGGATAGGAAGGTAGTAATGTAGTAATGTAGTGTGACAGAATGCAATATTCGTTAATTCTCTCTATCGGGCGCACTTTTATGCGAATTAATTGTTACGTTTGTAGGAGAGTTATTATGAAGTATCTATTGTGCATACTGTCACTTGCATTTTTACTTGTTGGAGTAGGTTTGTTCTCCAATGAAGAAGACTTGCAGGGATTTCGGGAAGAAACCGGAGTCCCGGTTCTTTGTGACGTCTCGCCTACCGGATTTTCTTCGGCACCTGCGGAACATTATGATTTCGGCATATTGACTGCTTTTTCTCTTCCAAGAAACGTATCTCCTGTCCGTACACTGAAATTTAATGATATACCTACGATTGTACAGTTGTTGAGTTCTAGAACTTTCCGTCTATCCGAAGATAAAAGGAAAATTATATATTCAGATACTGACTATTTAAAGTATTCCAATAGGTATTATATCTATACCTTAGCCCATATCTTGATTTAGCCCTTCTTTGCCATAAGTATTCCTGAGAATTTGTGCAAATATGTTTAGCAGGTTCGGATTATATTCATTTTCCGGACGTGTCTTGTTTGTGCATAAATGATTGTACAACTAGTTTTTATATTACTATGATTCATTTATTATTATCCACATTGGCTATGATGGGGTTAACCTTTCTCATAGGCTTCTTTGTCGCGGCAGTTATCAAACTGATTGCTTATGCTGCCGATTCGTTTGACTTTTATAGTTCCCACAAGCTGGAGCTAATCCGCCTTCATCGCTGGCGGCAGCATCGTCAGAAAGTGGAGAAACTTGTCAGACAGATATCGTTTGAAGCAGAAGAAGCATTGGGGGATTATCGTGAAGACTTCAGTCGTGGTATCAACCGTAACTTTACCGGTTACGCCGGTTATTATCATGGTGTAAGTCACGGAGCTTCGGATGAAACTCTGCTGGACTATTATTATCCGCGGGATACCCGTGAATTCTTTCTCAAGGAAGAAGAACGGGCACATATCAACAAGAAAAATTCAAAGAAACCTACTGCTAACAAACAATAAAAAGACACTTATTTATGGAAAATATAGATTTCGCGACCTTATTTCAAGGCATTGGCACAATGATGGCGAGCGGTTGGTTCCTCGCTTCTGCCAGAATCTTTCTGGTACTTCTCGGTTTACTGCTTATCTATCTAGGCTGGAAAGGAGTGCTTGAACCTATGGTTATGATCCCAATGGGGTTGGGAATGGTAGCTATCAACTGCGGAACACTGATTATGCCCGACGGCACATTAGGCAACCTTTTTCTCGATCCGATGCTTTCGGACACGGATGCACTAATGAATACGATGCAGATAGACTTTCTACAACCTGTATACACTCTTACATTCAGTAACGGACTGATAGCCTGTTTTGTCTTTATGGGGATCGGAACCCTGCTGGATGTAGGCTTCCTGCTTCAGAAACCCTTTGCTAGTATATTCCTTGCTTTGTGTGCCGAACTGGGTACCTTCCTGACGGTGCCTATCGCTGCTGCTCTCGGACTGACCTTAAAAGAAAGTGCTTCTGTTGCTATGGTAGGAGGTGCTGACGGTCCAATGGTATTGTTTACTTCGCTGGCATTGGCAAAGCATTTATTTGTTCCCATTACCGTAGTTGCCTATCTGTATTTGGGGTTGACGTATGGGGGGTATCCTTATCTGGTGAAATTGTTAGTACCAAAACGGTTCCGTGCCATTAAAATGGTAACGAAAAAGGCTCCGAAGAATTATGACGCTAAAGTGAAACTGGCTTTTTCGGCTGTTCTTTGTGCTGTTCTCTGTTTCTTGTTTCCGGTTGCTTCTCCTTTGTTCTTCTCTTTGTTTCTGGGGGTTGCCGTTCGCGAATCGGGCATGAAACATATATATGATTTTGTTAGTGGTCCGTTACTTTATGGTTCTACCTTTATGTTAGGACTTTTGTTGGGTGTACTTTGCGACGCTCACCTGTTGCTTGATCCTAAAATCTTGAAGTTACTAGTTCTGGGTATTGTAGCACTGTTGCTTTCCGGCATCGGAGGGATTATCGGTGGTTATATCATGTATTTCATCAAACGCGGCAATTATAATCCGGTGATTGGTATTGCAGCTGTTAGCTGTGTTCCCACTACGGCTAAAGTTGCCCAGAAGATCGTGAGCAAGGATAATCCGGACTCATTTGTTCTGGGCGATGCTTTGGGCGCTAATATTTCCGGAGTGATTACTTCGGCTATTATCACAGGTATTTATATCACGGTCATTCCCTATTTGTAGCTTGAATCGTATCCATAACTCTCCGGGCGGTAGTTACGTTTCGTTCGTATTCGTCGATATGTACAGTGCCGCCCATGGATACTGATTCATTTTTATAATTCATTCCGCTTTTGATGTTTTCACGGGCAGAGAAATGAAATTCCCGTATCCCTGTTTCCGAGGCGATTCGATGAATATTCTTTTCATTGACGCCGCATCCTGCAAGTAGGATAATCCTTCCTGCCGCTTGCTCTTGTAATTCTTTGAGCAAAGGGATGCCTGATTCGGCAGTTGGTTGTTGACCGGAAGTGAGAATACGATTGCAGCCAAGTGCAATGATTTGTTCCAGTGCTTTCTTCGGATCACGACAAACGTCAAAAGCCCTGTGGAAAGTAACGGACAATCCTTGTGCTGCCTTCATTAACTCTTGCATGATAGTAAGATCAATTTCTCCTTCGGCAGTTAAACAACCAAATACGACCCCGTCAGCTTTCAGCTGTTTGGCCATTTCTATATCTTTCAGCATTGCCTTTACTTCGATAGGAGAGTAGAGAAAGTCACCGCCCCGGGGACGGATAATGACGTGCAAACGAGTTGTATCGAGAACCTCACGTGCTACGGAAATTTCTCCATAAGAAGGAGTTGTTCCGCCTTCCGGAATGCCTGCGCATAGTTCTACCCGGTTGGCTCCGCCTTTTTGTGCTGCCAGACAGCTTTCTACTGAATTGGCACAAACTTCGAATTGAAACTTATTCATAGATTGATGTTTACGGGGTAAAAATGAATAATCTGCTAAGTATTAATTACAGTGTATATTAAAAGAGGGCGAATTGCTTCGCCCTCTTCATCTATTGAATCCTTTTTGTATTCTGATTTTTATTTAGCGAAGCTAACCGCACGTGTTTCACGAATTACGGTAATCTTCACTTGTCCCGGATAAGTCATCTCATCCTGGATTTTCTTAGCGATTTCGCCGGACAGGCTTTCTGTCTGCTTGTCGTCAATCTTATCCGCACCAACGATAACGCGGAGTTCGCGTCCTGCCTGGATTGCATAAGTCTTGGTTACACCCGGATAAGACATCGCCAATTGTTCGAGATCATTCAGACGCTTGATATAAGCCTCTACGATTTCGCGGCGTGCTCCCGGACGTGCACCGGATATAGCATCACAAACCTGTACGATAGGAGCCAACAGACTCGTCATTTCCGTCTCATCGTGGTGAGCACCGATAGCGTTGCAGATGTCCGGTTTCTCTTTGTATTTCTCTGCGAGTTTCATACCCAGCAATGCGTGTGGTAATTCCGGTTCTTCATCAGGCACTTTACCTATATCATGCAACAATCCGGCACGTTTCGCCTTCTTCGGGTTCAGACCCAGTTCCGATGCCATTACAGCGCAGAGATTGGCTGTCTCACGTGCATGTTGCAACAGGTTCTGTCCATATGAAGAACGATATTTCATTTTACCGATAATACGGATCAGTTCAGGATGCAGACCATGGATACCAAGGTCGATCGTTGTACGTTTACCGGTTTCTATGATTTCTTCTTCTACTTGTTTACGTACTTTAGCCACTACTTCTTCGATGCGTGCGGGGTGGATACGTCCGTCGGTCACAAGCTGATGCAGTGCCAAACGGGCAATTTCACGGCGAACCGGGTCGAAGGCAGAAAGAACGATAGCTTCCGGAGTGTCGTCAACAACGATTTCAACGCCGGTAGCGGCTTCCAAAGCACGGATGTTACGTCCTTCACGTCCGATAATACGTCCTTTAATTTCATCTGATTCAATATGGAATACCGTAACAGAGTTTTCGATGGCAGTTTCCGTAGCTACCCGTTGGATAGACTGGATAACGATACGTTTCGCTTCTTTGCTGGCAGTTAACTTAGCATCATCCATAATGTCATTAATGAATGACTGTGCCTGCGTTTTAGCTTCTTCTTTCAGTGATTCTACCAGGCGTTCTTTGGCCTCTTCGGCAGACAATCCGGAGATTGCTTCCAGTTTATCGATTTCCTGCTGTTGCAGTTTATCGAGTTCTTCTTTTTTCTTGTCAACAATCACAAGTTGCGCTTCCAGATTCTCTTTTACCGCTTCGGCTTCCATCTTTTTACGTTGGATTTCTTCCTGACGCTGGCTAAGTACCATTTCACGTTGCTTCAACTTGTTTTCCGCTTGCTGAATCTTCTGATTCCGCAATGCTACCTCCTTTTCAAGGTCTGCTTTTTTATTCAGGAATTTCTCCTTCACTTCCAGCAGCTTGTTTTTCTTAATTACTTCCGCTTCCGTCTCCGCTTCTTTCAGGACATTATCGTATTTGGATTTCAGTACATACCGGAATAGTATATATGAAAGGACTCCTCCTACGATGAAGCAAGCAATTGCTGTTGCTATTATTGCTATCATTCTACATTTAATTTAAGTATATAAATAAAAACGCACCGCCAAATATCAAAGCAATTATTTTTGCTTGGATATTGTGCAGTGCGTGGTTGTTTTATCTCTTATCAGCGAATAGCCAGTCGGGATTTATTCTTCCTTAAAATAATCCTCCAGCAATTCTGTCAGTTCTTTTACCTTCTCCACATAGGGGCTGGTATCATTACGTTGCATCAATTGCAGTCTCTCTAACGAGAACTGATAGGCTACCATGGCAATAATTTTTTCGGGTTCCAGATTTTTATAGACTTCCCGATACTTATTAAGCCTGATATTTACCTGCTTGGCGGCTTCCCGTACCATTTGTTCTTCCTCACGGTTGATGGTTAACGGATAGTTTGAATCTGCTATCTGCAGGTTTATCTTTATTTTATCGTTCATACATCTTCTTCTTATTCATTCAACAAAGCGATGCATTTATCGACTTCACGCACTAATTTTGACAATCGCAGCTTCGTCT
>OGDQ01002094.1_pt1 | contig 9878 bp, 9 predicted proteins | sample 1570451 | NCBI WGS metagenome assembly OGDQ01 (sample SAMEA2582171, study PRJEB24529) | metagenome | biome: Human gut stool | place: China | collected 2011 | reverse complement strand
ATTCGGCCGGGTGATCGTTCCTGGACGGGTAGTTGTCGTATTCGGACGTGTCGTACCTGTCGGCCGGTTGATACCGGAAGTATTGGGGCGTGTTGTGCCCGGACGGTTAATCGTTCCGGTTGAACTGCCCGGACGGGTGGTTATTCCTGTTCCTGGCCGTAAAGAGTTGCTGGTGCCCGGGCGTAACGCACTTCCTGTACCCGGACGGGTGCTGTTCGGGCGGTTCAACCCATTGTTGCTGTTGGGCCGATTTCCGTTTGGGCGTATGCCGCTTACTCCGCCTCCGAATCCAGGCCGTTGTCCTGCCCAATGAGGCCGGTTGGGCCTGTTGGGATAATGACCGCTTCCACCGCCCCAGTGCGGATAATCCCAACCGGGATGTCCCCAATGTGGGTGATGCCAGTGTGGATAACCCCATCCCGGATAGTAACCACCGTACCAGGGGCGATACCAGGGATCGTACCAACCTCCGTACCAAGGATCGTACCAACCTGAATTCCATCCGAATCCGATGCTCCAGCCCGGACCGCCCCAACCCAGATTCAGACTCCAGTTGAAACGGTTGTTGAAAGTAGCGTCGAAAGCCCAACTGTCGAAGCGGGGATTGTTCCATACGATGGTCCAGATATATTTCGGATAAGTACCGAAAAGCAGGGAAGAATATAAATTGATATTCGTATTGGACGGAAACCACCAGTAACGTCCGTTATCTGTATAGACATTCCAATCCGAATCGAACGAAAGGTTGAGGGCTATTTCCTGCCCATTGCTGAAATTGGCGAATCCTTCGGGATACATGTTGATGATCCGTTGTATTTCTGCCAAATCGCTGGCCGGGCCCCGGTAGCCTCCGATCCAGTATCCGGTATTTTCGTACAAGGTCATATCGATCTCTTCATTGTTGGCAAGCTTCTCTTCTGCTTCCCGGGTCAAGCTTTGGATATTCACTTGCTCCAATTGCCCGCTACGGGCATTGATCTTCGTGTTGTTACTACTCGAGAAGGTGGCAGGCGGTGTACTGCTACCTGCTGAACGGGAGATTTCCCCGGCTAAGACAGTCGGATCGACCGGTTGTTCGGTCCCGATATCATGTCCGGTAAGATTTTCTACTTCCCGGATAGCCAGCGCTTTTTTCCCGGGGACGTAATAGATATCGTCCTCCATGATAGAGCTGAAATTCCGGGTAGTGGAACAGGATACTATTATAAAAGCAAGACCTGCTATGTATAAAGAAAATTTCATGTTGTTTTATTTATTCGTTTTATTATTAATATCAAAAAGTATACCAAGAAAAAATTTGCTATTGTTTTTATAATTCTTTTTTAACCTGTTGCCGATCATGGAATAAAAATAATCAAATTCGGTCACATCTACTATTTTTTTCTTTAAATTTGCTCCCGTTTTATCAAATAATAAGAAGATGGGCAAGTTTTTAACATCAAGAAGCGAAGATTACTCACAATGGTATAATGAATTAGTGGTAAAAGCCGGTTTGGCCGAACAATCCGTAGTGAGAGGATGTATGGTGATCAAGCCTTACGGATATGCGATCTGGGAGAAGATCCAGCGTCAGTTGGACGATATGTTTAAACAAACAGGGCATGTCAATGCTTATTTCCCGTTGTTGATTCCCAAATCTTTTTTCTCTAAGGAAGCCGATCATGTCGAGGGGTTTGCAAAAGAATGTGCTGTTGTGACGCATTATCGCTTGAAAAATGACCCGAACGGAGGAGGAGTTGTTGTCGATCCGGCAGCAAAATTGGAAGAAGAGTATATCATTCGTCCGACTTCGGAGACCATCATCTGGAATACTTATAAAAACTGGATACAATCCTATCGGGATCTGCCGATTTTGTGTAATCAGTGGGCTAATGTGATGCGTTGGGAAATGCGTACCCGGATGTTTTTGCGTACGGCTGAATTTTTGTGGCAGGAAGGACATACAGCCCATGCTACGAAAGAAGAGGCGTTGGAAGAGGCCAATAAGATGGTGAGGGTGTATGCCGATTTTGCACAAAATTGGATGGCTGTTCCCGTCATTATGGGCTCGAAGAGTGAGAGCGAGCGGTTTGCAGGTGCCCTGGAAACCTTTACGATCGAAGCTCTGATGCAGGATGGAAAAGCTTTACAAGCCGGAACTTCGCACTTCCTCGGACAGAATTTTGCCAAAGCTTTCGATGTACAGTTCACCAATGCTGAGGGAAAACTCGAATACGTGTGGGCAACTTCGTGGGGGGTATCGACCCGTTTGATGGGCGCTCTGATCATGGCTCATTCGGATGATAACGGTTTGGTATTGCCTCCGAAATTAGCACCTTTGCAGGTGGTTATCGTGCCGATCTATAAAGGGGCCGAAGGATTGAAAAAAATCAGCGATAAAGTACAGGGGCTGATCGAAAAACTGAGAGCTAAAGGAATCTCCGTAAAATATGACGATCGCGATACCCAGAAACCGGGTTGGAAATTTGCCGATTACGAATTGAAAGGTGTGCCTGTGCGTTTAGCGATGGGAGAACGGGATTTGGAAAACGGTACCATCGAAGTGGCTCGCCGCGATACTTTGACGAAAGAAACTTTGCCTTTGGAGGGTATTGTCGGACATATAGAAAAATTGTTAGAGGATATCCAGGAAAATATTTATAAGAAAGCATTGGATTTCCGCAATAGTATGATCACTAAAGTGGATTCGTACGATGAATTTAAAAATCTGCTGGAAAGTAAAGGCGGATTTTTCCTTTGTCATTGGGATGGTACTGCAGAAACTGAAGAAAAGATAAAAGCCGATACCAAAGCGACGATCCGTTGTATTCCTTTCGATAGCCCTGAAGAAGAAGGAAAAGATATGGTGACCGGTAAACCGTCTCATCGGAGAGTGTTGATTGCGAAAGCCTATTAATGTAATATGTAAAAAGCTAAAAGCTGGCAGGTAAGTTTGCTGTTTTTAGCTTATAGCTTTTTACTTTTAGCTTTTTTGCTTTTTATGATGAATGTTACTGACCGTTTTTTGAAGTATGTAGGTTATGGTACTCAGTCAGACCCGAATACGGGATTGAATCCCAGTACACCGGGACAGATGGAGTTTGCCCATGTATTGAAGGAAGAGATGGAAGCTATAGGTATCCAGGAGGTGGAATTGGATGAATTCGGCTATGTGATGGGAGTTATACCTTCTACTGTGGAACGGGAAACACCGGCTATCGGGTTTATCGCCCATATGGATACCAGCCCCGAAATGAGTGGCAGGCATGTGAATCCCCGGATTATCGAGAATTATGCGGGCAATGATATTGTGCTGAATAAAGAGAAGGGAATCGTACTTTCGACGGAGGAATTTCCGGAATTGATGAATTATGTGGGGCAAACATTGATCACTACAGATGGGAATACCTTGTTGGGTGCTGACGATAAAGCCGGAATCGCCGAGATTTTGACCGCAGCCGAATATTTGATCGGACACCCCGAAGTTAAACACGGTAAAATATGCATCTGTTTCACTCCCGATGAGGAAATAGGGGAAGGGCCCGATCATTTTAATGTAAAAAAATTCGGGGCTAAGTTTGCCTATACGATGGATGGAGGAGAGATCGGAGAATTGGAATTTGAGAATTTTAATGCCGCTAATGCCCGGATCGTTTTCAAAGGACGGAATATTCATCCCGGGTATGCGAAGAATAAAATGGTCAATTCGATTGCTTTAGCCAATGAGTTTATGGCTAGTCTGCCTAAAAAAGAAGTGCCTGAAAATACTTCCGGTTACGAAGGTTTTTTCCATGTGTATTCGATAAAGGGAGATGTGGAAACTACCGAGATCGAAATCCTGATCCGTGATTTTGACCGGGAACGTTTTGAATGGCGCAAAAATACGATCGAGAACGGCCGCGGCAAGCTTGGACGGGTCTTTTTTCGCCTGTCCCATGAGCATGCCGATCTGCTTCGACAGGGTGTTGCGCTCGGCGCGCAGGTTCGACGCCTCATTGATGGCGGCGCGGTTGGCCTTGTCGAGCTCGATCACCTCGTCGACGAGCGGCAGCTTCGCGTCCTGAAACTTTTTGCGGATGTTCTCCCGAACGAGCTCGGGGTTTTCACGGATGAGTCGAATGTCAATCATGTTGTCTCTGTCTCCTCAATGTTCTAATTAGTGTCAGTTTCTGTGGCCGATGCCCTCGAGCGCCTGCAGCAGCGCCTCGCGGTCGTCCGCGTCGTAGTATTCTAGCTCGATGCGCCCGGTCTTGCGTCCCTGCGTCATGCGCACCTTGCGCCCGAGCACCTGCTCGAGATGGCGCGCGCATTCGCCGAGGTAATCGACGCCGGCGGGCTTTTTCGCCGTTTTTCCCTGCGTTTCCTTCAAAAGCTGCGCAGCCAGCGCCTCGGCGCGGCGCACCGAGAGCCCCTTTTCGATGACGGTTTTCGCCGCGGCGAGCTGCACCTGCGCATCGCTGAGCGGCAGCAGCGCGCGTGCGTGGCCGGCCGAGAGCGTCCCGTCCTCGACGAGCTTCAGGACCTGCTCCGACAGCGCCAGCAGCCGCGTCGCATTGGCGACGGCGGGGCGCGACTTGCCCACGCTCTGCGCCACATCGTCCTGCGTCATGCCGTAAACATCCTGCAGGGCGCGGTAGCCCTTCGCCTCTTCGATGGGGTTCAGGTCCTCGCGCTGCAGGTTTTCGACCAGCGCCATCTCCATGGCGCGCTGCTCGTCGGCCGTGAGGATGCGCACCGGCACCTCCTTGAGCCCGGCCATGCGGCTGGCGCGCCAGCGGCGTTCGCCCGCGATGATCTGATAAAAGCCGCCGTCAAGCGGCCGCACCGTGATCGGCTGGATGAGCCCGTAGGTGCGGATAGACTCGGCGAGCAGCTCCAGCGCCTCGGGATCAAAGCGCTTGCGCGGCTGGTCGGCGCGCGGCTCGATCTTCTCGATCGGCAGCAGATCGGGCGCCGTCTCCGCGCGCTCGGGCTGCGCGGTCGGATATTCCTCCCCAAACAGTGCCCCGAGCCCCATGCCGAGACCTTTTTTCCCGTCTTTACCCATGTTCCGCCTCCTTTGCGGCCGCTGCCGCAGCTTCCTGCGCCGCCTTCGCCGCTTTTTCCTCGCGCTTGATGAGCTCCCCCGCCAGATGCAGATACGCCCGCGCGCCCTTGGACTCCTTGTCGTAGGCGATGGCGGGTTTGCGGTGGCTCGGCGCCTCGGATAGGCGCACGTTGCGCGGGATCATGGTCTTGTAGACCTTTTTGCCGAAGAATTTGCGCACCTCGTTCACGACCTGATCGGACAGCTTCGTGCGCCCGTCATACATGGTCATGACGATGCCCTGTACGCTCAGCTCCGGATTGAGGCGCTTGTTGCACATTTTGATGCTGCGCATGAGATCGGCGATGCCCTCGAGCGCATAATACTCGCACTGCACCGGGATGAGCACGCTGTCGGCCGCGACGAGCGCATTGATCGTCAGCAGCTCGAGCGACGGCGGACAGTCGATGAGGATGAAGTCATAGTCCGCCTGCACCGGTGCAAGCGCGTTTTTCATGATGTATTCCCGCTGCGCAGAGCCGACAAGCTCGACCGAGCAGCCGGAGAGATTCATATTTGCCGGCAGCACGTCGCCGTATTTCGTGCTGCGGATGCAGTCGGCAGCGGCCGCGCCGTTCATCAGCAGGTCGTAGCAATTGGGCGTCACGGTCTTGTCCACGCCCATGCCGGAGGTGCTGTTGCCCTGCGGGTCGCAGTCGATGAGGAGCACGCGCCGCCCGCGCTTTTTGAGCGCGCAGGTCAGGTTCACGCACGTCGTCGTCTTGCCGACCCCGCCTTTCTGGTTGGCGACGGCAATGATTTTGCCCATGGTTTGCCTCCCTAAATCGTGTTTGCAGCTATTATACCAGTGCGCGGCGTCGTTTTCAACCGCTTGGGGGCGTCGGGGCGAATTTTTGTGATGTTTCACGTGAAACAATGTCGAGCGCGGCGGGAAATGTTTCACGTGAAACACGGCTCACGACAGCAGGAGGTCGAGATCCGCCACGGTCAGCCCGTCGTGCAGCGCGAGGTCGATGCCGTAGCCGATGAGTTTGGCGGCGTCGCGCACGACTGCGTCGATATCGCGCGGCGTGACGAACATCCGCTCGGCGCGCGGGTCGTCTGTGAGGCTGCCCGCGTCGATGACCGTCGGCAGTCCGATGGCCGCGACCGGTACGCCGAGCGTGGTGCGGTCAAGTCCGGCGCGGTCGTTGCCAACGCCACTGCCGGGCGTGATGCCGGTGTCGGTGAGCTGGACGGTGCAGCCGAGGCGGTCAAATTCGGCGCAGGCGAGGGCATCCACGACGATGACGGCATCCGGGCGCAGGCGGTCGGTCATGGCGCGGACGAGCTCGGCCGATTCCACGCCCGTTGTGCCGAGCACGCCGGGTGTCAGTGCCGCCACAGGGCGAAAGCGGCCGAATTGCTCCGGCAGCTGCGCACGCAGGTGGCGCGTGACGAGCACGCTCTGCATGGCGTCCGGTCCGACGGCGTCGGGCGTGATCGCCCGGTTGCCGAGCCCGACGACGAGCACGGATGCCTCCGGCATCAGCGGCAGGGCGGCACGCAGGAGCTCGGAGAGCGTCTGCGCGGCGTTTTCAAAGGCATCGTCCGCGCGGCGCAGCAGTGGGGTGAGGTCGAGCGTGTCGTACCGCCCGATTGGTTTACATAACGCCTCGGAACCGGCGGCATCGAGCACCTCCACCTGCGTCACGGCAAAGCCGCGGCGCTCGGTCTCCTCGGCGCGCACGCCGGGCAGCTCCGTCACTGCGGCGGCACTGCGGAGGGCTTCGGCCTCGACGGCGAGGTCAGTACGGGGAAAATTCGGCATGATTTGCTCCTTTCTGACGCCACATCTTGTGGCACACAGCAAGCGTTGCCACAAATGGATACAATTATAATGAAAATTGAAAAAAAGACTTGCAATTTGAAAGGTTTGATGATATCATCAACACTTGCAGAACATTGCACGGTCATATCCATGACTGAATTTTATAGGAGGAGGTGGCGATTGAGAAATGCCGAACATCAAGTCCGCAATGAAGAGAGACGAGAAGTCCAAGCTGCAGAACATGAAAAACAAGGCTGAGAAATCCGCCCTGAAGACCAACCTGAAGAAGTTTGATGCGGCTGTTGCCGAAGGCAACCGTGACGCAGCCGTCAGTACCTATAAAGTTGCTGTCCAGGCTGTTGACCGCGCGGCCGGCAAGGGTCTGATCCACAAGAACAACGCAGCGCACAAGAAGTCTGCAATGGCTCAGAAAATGAACGAGCTTGGCTGATCACAGAATCTCGGGGGCATGGCAGTACGCCATGCCCTTTTTTGCTATCCCGACAGGAGGCTGACTATGAAAAAACGCATGATGCTGATCATCAACCCCATGGCCGGACGCAGCGGCTACAAAAACGGCTTTGGCGAAGTGATGAACATTCTCGACAGCGGCGGCTATCTGACGACGGTGTACTTCACGCAGGGGCGCGGCGACGCGACGCTATTTGCGGCGCAGCACGCGGCGGAGTATGACACCGTGGCCTGTATCGGCGGCGACGGCACGCTCAGCGAGGTCGTGTCCGGTCTGATGCAGGTGCCGAATCCGCCCCCGCTCGGCTACATCCCGATGGGCACGACCAACGACGTTGCCTCGACGCTCGGCCTGCCGAAAAACGCGACCGACGCAGCCCTGCGCATCGTGACCGGTACGCCGACGGCGTTCGACGTCGGCAGCTTCGGCGACAAGAGCTTTTTCACCTACGTGGCGGCCTTCGGCGCGTTCACGGCGGTGAGCTATGAGACGCCGCAAAACGAAAAGCAGGCGCTCGGTCATCTGGCCTACGTGCTCGAGGCGATGAGCCGCCTCAACAGCATCGACCACTACTGCGCGCACGTGGAGTATGACGGCGGCACGGTCGACGGGGACTTCATCTTCGGCGGCGTGTCGAACTCGACCTCCGTGGCCGGCATGGTGCGTCTGCGCAAGGATCTCGTAAGTCTGGGCGACGGTCTGTTTGAGACGCTGCTCATCCGCCGTCCGAAGCAGTTCGGCGACCTGAGCCGCATCATCACGGGCGTGCTCAACCAGTATTACGACAACGAGAACGTCATCCTCGTGCAGTCGAAGAATCTGCGCTTCACGTTCGAGGAGCCCGTGGCGTGGACGCGCGACGGTGAGGCCGGCGGCGTGACAACGGACGTCCGGCTCAGCAACAACCACGCGGCCATCCACATCATTGCCTGACGCGCGCAAAAGCGGTTGAAAATATCGCCGCAAATGCGTATAATAAAAGAGTTACCTATATAAAATCCATCGAAAACGAGGCGGAAGATATGAAAAGACAGCACATCGCCAGCATCTACGCGTCGCCGGAGTCCTTCGGCGGCCAGACCCTGACCGTCTGCGGCTGGGCGCGCACGATCCGCGACATGAAGAATTTCGGCTTTATCGAGCTCAACGACGGCAGCTGCTTCAAGAGCCTGCAGGTCGTGCTCGAGCGCGGCAAGCTCGAAAATTACGACGACATCGCCCGCCAGAACGTCGGCGCGGCGTTCATCGTGCACGGTGAGCTCGTGCTCACGCCGGACGCCAAGCAGCCGTTTGAGCTCAAGGCCGACAGCATCACGCTCGAGGGCGCGTCCGCGCCGGATTATCCGCTGCAGAAAAAGCGCCACAGTGTGGAGTTCCTGCGCACGATCCAGCATCTGCGTCCGCGCACGAATCTCTTCAGCGCGACGTTCCGCGTGCGCAGCGTGGCGGCGCAGGCGGTGCACACGTTCTTCCAGGAGCGCGGCTTCGTCTATGTGCAGACCCCGATCATCACGGGCTCTGACTGCGAGGGCGCGGGCGAGATGTTCCGCGTCACGACGCTCGACCTCGACAACCTGCCGCGCACGGACGACGGCAAGGTCGATTTCAGCAAGGATTTCTTCGGCAAGAGCACGAACCTGACCGTGTCCGGCCAGCTCAACGCCGAAAACTTCGCGCTCGCCTTCGGCGACGTGTACACCTTCGGTCCGACGTTCCGCGCCGAGAACTCCAACACCCAGCGCCACGCCGCCGAGTTCTGGATGATCGAGCCGGAGATGGCGTTTGCCGACCTCGACGACGACCTTGAGTGCATGGAGGCGATGGTGAAGTTCATCATTAACACCGTGCTCGAAAAGTGCCCGCAGGAGCTGGAATTCTTCAATTCCTTCGTGGATAAGGGTCTGATTGAGCGCCTGCACAACGTCGTGGACAACGACTTCGGCCGCATCACCTATACCGACGCCGTGAAGCTGCTGCAGGAGTCCGGCCACAAGTTCGACTACCCCGTCTCGTGGGGCATCGACCTGCAGACCGAGCACGAGCGCTACCTGACCGAGCAGGTGTTCAATAAGCCCGTCTTCGTCACGGATTACCCGAAGGACATCAAGGCGTTTTATATGCGCATGAACGACGACGGAAAGACCGTCGCCGCGGCGGACTGCCTCGTGCCGGGCATCGGCGAGATCATCGGCGGCAGCCAGCGTGAGGAGCGGCTCGACCTGCTCACCAAGCGTATGCAGGAGCTCGGCCTGCGCGAGGCCGACTACTGGTGGTATCTCGACCTGCGCCGCTACGGCAGCTGCCGTCACGCGGGCTTCGGTCTCGGCTTTGAGCGCATGGTCATGTACCTGACCGGCGTGAGCAACATCCGCGACGTGGAGCTGCATCCGCGCACGGTCGGAAACGCCGACTTCTGATCTGCATATAAGAACGCCCCCGAAAGCCAACGGCTTTCGGGGGCGTTCAGCTTGTCCCAAAACCTCGTAGAGTTTGCGCCCGCAGGCGCAAAGAAAGCCCAATCATTTTCTTCGGCGACATGTGCGGCGAAGAAAATACTTCTCGGCCTGCAA
>OGDQ01002074.1_pt1 | contig 9982 bp, 11 predicted proteins | sample 1570451 | NCBI WGS metagenome assembly OGDQ01 (sample SAMEA2582171, study PRJEB24529) | metagenome | biome: Human gut stool | place: China | collected 2011 | reverse complement strand
TGAGCATTCTGATGGAACAATTAATCAATATTACCGACGCTATTTTCCTGGGGCATGTGGGAGAGGTAGAACTGGGAGCTTCCGCGCTTGCCGGAATCTATTATTTGGCTGTTTATATGCTGGGCTTCGGATTTAGCATCGGGCTGCAGGTGATGATTGCCCGGAGAAATGGGGAACAACATTATAAAGAGACGGGACGTACATTTTTTCAGGGATTATATTTCCTGTCGGGAATGGCAATCATTCTTTGCCTATTGCTCCATTTGGCTTCTCCCTTGATCCTGCGCCGGTTGATAACTTCGGATGAAATTTATCAGGCAGTGATTCATTATCTGGATTGGCGTAGCTTCGGTTTGTTATTCTCATTTCCTTTTTTAGCTTTCCGGTCTTTTCTGGTAGGGATAACAATGACCAAAGCATTGTCCGTGGCAGCTATCATGGCTATCTGTATCAATATTCCTTTTAACTATCTGCTGATATTCAAACTGAATCTGGGTATATCCGGGGCGGCGATGGCTTCTTCTTTGGCAGAGTTCGGAGCTTTTATCGTACTCCTATTATATATGTGGGTGAGGGTAGATAAAGTGAAATATGGGCTGAAGGTCGTTTATGATGGGAAAGTGTTAATAAAGTTGTTGAGGATATCTGTATGGAGTATGCTTCACTCTTTTATCAGCGTTGCTCCCTGGTTTCTGTTCTTCGTTGCTATCGAGCATCTGGGAAGGACAGAGCTTGCTATTTCCAATATTACTCGTAGTGTTTCTACTATTTTCTTTGTGATTGTCAACTCTTTTGCATCTACTACCGGTTCATTAGTCAGCAATCTAATTGGGGCGGGGCAGGGGAAGGAACTTTTTCCCGTTTGCCATAAAGTTCTTAGGTTGGGTTATGCCGTGGGGGGGCCATTGATAGTTATGGCTCTTTGGGGTAACCAATGGGTTATCGGATTTTATACGAATAACGATAATCTGGTGAGACTAGCTTTCTATCCTTTTATAGTTATGCTGTTGAATTATGCTTTTGCACTGCCCGGATATGTTTATATCAATGCTGTTACCGGTACAGGAAAGACGAAGCTCGCCTTTATCTTCCAGTTAATCACCATTCTTGTATATTTGATTTATCTGTATCTGTTAAGTGAATGTTTTCATGCTTCTCTGACTGTGTATATGACGGCAGAATATTTGTTTGTTATTTTATTAGGGATGCAATCTATCATTTACTTAAAGAGGAAATCCAACTAGAATATGTATTTTTGTACTTTCAATACTTGATACTTTCTCGAAATGACTGAAGATATAAAGAATAAACTTTTAATGTGTGCGGAGATGTATCATCGCGCAGACTTTATACAAAGCGATCCGGTGCAGTTTCCCCATCGTTATACGCTGAAACAGGATATCGAAGTCAGCGGTTTGCTGACGGCGATTATGAGTTTTGGCAATCGCAAACAGATCTTGAAGAAAGCGGACGAATTGCACGGGCTAATGGGAGATTCGCCTTATCAGTATGTACTGTCCCGTCAGTGGGAGAGAGATTTCCCATCGGGAGCAACCGGTAGTTTTTATCGGATGCTGTCACATGCTGATTTCTATGGATATTTCCAGCGATTATACATTGCTTATACACAGTTTGAAAGTTTGGAAGAAGCCTTGAAGACATACCCCGGAATACCGATGGAAAAGCTATGTGCATTTCTTGAAGTCTCTGCCAAAAGTCCTCAAAAGAAACTGAATATGTTTTTGCGTTGGATGATTCGCCGGGACTCGGCGGTCGATTTTGGAATTTGGAAGAGCTTTGACCGCAAAGAACTGATTGTTCCTTTGGATACACACGTCTGCCGGGTGGCACATTATTTCAAGTTGACGGATACGGAAACTTTTTCTCTGAAAAATGCCCGTCAGATAACGACTGCATTGGCAGAGGTCTTTCCGGATGATCCTTGTCTGGGCGATTTTGCTCTGTTCGGCTTGGGGGTGAATGGGGAGATTTAATGCATGGCCTGATAGAATCAGAATTTCTGGTTATAATCGAAAAAAACGTTTTTACTTTAGCTTTTTTCGATTATAATCGAAAAAATGCTATCTTTGTGGGAAAAATTCGGTTATGGATGAAAAATGGAAGGCCTTAGAAAAGTATAATCTTTGGAAGGGAAATACCTATCAATTAGGATTAGAAAGGAAATCTTATATAGATAAGATTTATACTTTTGTAGGAAATAGTTTGGTAAAGGTACTTGTAGGGCAACGACGTTCTGGAAAAAGCTATATTCTCAGACAAATAGCTTCAAAGTTGATTACAGAACGGGGGATAAACCCTAATAATATTCTATATATAAATAAGGAGTATTTAGAGTTTGATTTCATCGAAAATTATAAGGAGCTAGAGAATCTATATCGTATTTATCGAGAAAGGCTGGCTCCTCAAGGAAAGGTCTATTTGTTTTTCGATGAAATTCAAAATGTGGAAGGATGGGAAAAGTTTGTGAATTCTCATTCGCAGGATTTTATTGAAGAATGTGAGTTGTTTATTAGCGGTTCGAACTCTAAAATGCTTTCTAGTGAGCTTGCTACTCTTTTGTCAGGGCGATATGTTGAATTTCATATTTTCCCTTATAGTTATTCTGAATATTTGCAGTTGACAAAACAAGATGAGGGACGGTTGTCTTATCTGTCTTATTTGCAGAAAGGTGGTCTGCCCGAATTGTATAATCTGCCTACGATAGAATCTCAGAAACAATATGTTGCTTCAGTGAAAGATACTGTTTTATTGCGTGATATCGTAAAACGCAAACCTGTCCGTGATGTGAAACTACTGGATGATACTTTTATTTATTTGGTTAATAATGCATCAAACTTATTTTCTGTCCAAAATCTGATTAATTTCTTTAAGTCTAAAAATCGGAGAGTAAGTTATGACACATTATCTAATTATTTAGGTTATATAGAAGAGGCTTTTTTAGCATATAGAACAGAACGGTATAATATAAAAGGGAAAGATGTAGTAGCCGGTAATTGTAAGTATTATCTGAATGATTTGTCCTTTAAGAATTTTCTCTATCCGGGATTTTCTTATGGAGTGGGGTATTTGCTGGAGAATGCAGTATATTTGGAGCTTCGTCAGTCGGGATATTCTGTATATGTGGGTTCTATTCGTGATAAAGAAGTTGACTTTGTTGCGATGAAGGACGATAGAGTTATATATCTTCAGACTACTTATATGTTGGAAACGGAACAAACAATAGAACGTGAATATTCACCTTTACTATTAATAAAGGATAATTATGAGAAATATGTTGTTTCTTTAGATGAGATACAGCTCCCCTCTAAAGAGGGAATACGACATATTCAGGTTTGGAATTTGAACGAAATTTTATAAATAATCGATTATATTCGGAAGAGTCGATACAAAATTAATGGGTACTGGAGCAAATTCTCCAATCTGTGTCTCCTTTCATTTGGCAGAGAGAAAAATAGAATATCCTTTCAAAAATAAAAAGTAGAAGTTATGAAAAGTCCGTTTACAGGTGGTGACGCTGTATTGTGTCATGAAAAGCAATCATTTGAATTTCGAAAAGACAATTTTGAGATAGTATATCATTTTTATAGATGTATGGATACAAATGAAGAGTTTACTACAACTGAACTTGATCAACTGAATATGAATCAAGTTTATAATTTGTATCGTCAGAAATATGCAATACCATTTCCGGATGAAATAAAAGTAAGCATTCGGTAAATCCCGTCTTTCAGTTTCTATCTTCTGGCACTTCCCTTGCTGAAAAAAGTTATGTGAAATCTGAAAGCGTTTGAATCAATCTATTCCCGTTACGAGAGTAGCGGTTTGAAAGTTCGTGATTTTTGTGCCAATGAAGTAATCAACGAGGCCAAGTTCTATTATTGACAAAAGAAACTACGTGCCTTTAAGCTTCCCGCTCAAAGTTTTGTTCCCATTGTACTGGATTCTGCCCCGTCGGACTCAGTTCTACCTTGTCCAACCAATGTCAGCACTCCGCATTCTGTTGTGCTTCCTTCTGAATATGACATTGTTTGTCCTTGTGGAGCAACTTTACGTGTCCGAGGTACAGTGAACGTGGAACTGCTCAAGACCTTAATCCAATTAACCCGTTGACACCATGTTTAATCTGAATGACTCCATGCGTTATTATCTGTATCCCTATCCTACGGATATGCGCAAAAGTTTTTATACCTTGAGCGGTGTTGTTAAAGACCTGATGGGACAAGACGTTCGTAATGGAGACGTTTTTATTTTCATCGGACGTACCTGTAGCAGCATGAAAATCCTGTATATGGAATGCGGTGGTCTGGTCATTTACCATTTACGTCTGGAAGAGGGACAGTTCAAGCTACACATTTTTGACGAACAAACTCATACTTACAAAACAACCTGGCAGGATTTAATGTTGATGGTACAAGGTATCGACACGGGTAATTGTACTCGTAGAAAAAGATGGAATCCGCATGAAAAAAGGGGATAAAAAGGTGCAGATAAAGTTGCATACCCCCTTGTAAATGGCTATCTTTACATCATAATTGATAGCCATAATGGAAGAATTATACAGCGATAAAGACTTATTTATACAAGCGCTTCTTGCCGAACGTGACCGATTGTTCCAAGAGAACAGCCGGCTCAAAAGTAAACTGGAAGATAAGACAGATGTAGAATCGCTGAAATCTTCTTATGAAGGGAAAATCAACCATCAACAACAAAAGATCATCTCCCTAGAACATCAGTTTGCCTACCTGCAGCGTCGTATGTGGGGTAAGTCCAGCGAGCGTTTTATCAAAGAGGATTCTCAGCAACGCAGACTGGATTTTGACGGTTTGGAACTCTTACCTGAGGAAAAGGAAGAGGCTCGTTTGGCGGAAGAGGAAATCACCCGCTACAAAACTCGGACAGTCACGGTGAAAGAGAAAAGTAAGCCGGTACGTAAACCCATACCAGAGAATATTCCCCGGATAGAAGAAAACATCTATCCGGAGAATATCAATCCGGAGGAATGGATTGAACTGGAACCGGAGGTCACAGAAGTGTTGGAGCATAAGCCTGAGGAGTTCTTTGTACGTAGAATCATCCGCCACAAGTACATCGCACGCGATAAGTCCACTCAGTTTGAATCGATTATTGTCACTGCCACCCTTCCTGCCTTTAGCCAAAAGCTATGCAGGCGCTTCCCTATTGACAGAACTAATGGTTAACAAGTACGTCAATCACCTTCCTTTCTATCGACAGATACAGATGTTCAAGCAATTAGGCATCACTCTTCCGTCTCCTACAGTCAATGACTGGTTCTGCGGGACAGCCGATTTACTCAGACCTTTATATTACCGGTTGAAAGAGATTGTTTTATCGAGTGACTATATACAGGTGGATGAATCCACACTACCTGTAGTAAAGGAAGAAAAACATAAAACAGTCAAAGGTTACATCTGGATGGTCAGGACGGTGGTGGAGAACCTGGTATTTTTCCACTACGACCACGGCACCAGGGCTCAAAAGGTAGTAATCCCGTTATTGAAAGACTTTCAGGGTGCTTTGCAGACAGACGGGTATGAAGTTTACAAAATGTATGAAGACAAAAAAGGAGTACTGCCTTTAGGGTAAGCATTCGGTGAACCCCGTCTTTTTTCTATAGTTCTTACTCTGTATCTTTACAAGTTTTTCAGTTTTTCTTTGGAAAACTTGCAAAATATTCAGAGCCGGTTTAGAGTTTTTGAGAGTTATTTGCTTTCCAGTTGTGAGGTAAGAGTTCTGCTAAATTTTTGCCATAATCGTTGTCAGAGGCGTGTATGTTCTCCAAGACATATACGAGCCACTCACGCAAGTTTACCTCACCCGCCTTACAGCATCCCATCAACGAATAAATCACTGCGGCATTATCTGCCGCGTCATCATTGCCACAGAATAAATAATTCTTTCTTCCCAGAGCCAATGGCCTGATACTGTTTTCTACCGGATTATCAAAACTTTTGGATAATCTGGCTGAAAACGCGATTCGTCCAATAGCCTTATCAAGAAAAAACTTCTTATTTTGTGGAAACCATGAAGCCGCGCAGAACACTGTCATAATCTGTTCGCTCTTGTCATCATGCAAAGCCTCCAACATTAATCCTCGGGAATGGCTCACGGATGTGATTGCACGATTGCCGTATTATGCAGCCAACAAGGAGAAAGACCTAAAAGAGCTGCTACCCCATTGCTGGGAATCGGGAAACTCCAAAGAACTCTAATAATACTCTAACGAAAAACAAGAATATAAATACAGAAACGCTATAGCTTTGTTCGATTTGCTATAGCGATTCTTTTTTATACGGGTACTTTTTCGAGGGCTTACAGTTGAATAGTGACTAACTATCCTTTAGGCTTAATAAAGATTGTAATATGTGTCTTTTTTAAATGTAAAATAAAAAGCATGAATGTGCAGGTATTAATCATTAATTAATTCTTTTGCTATTGCATAGACAATTTCCGTATTTACTGAATTTCCTAATGCCTTAAAAGCTGCAGGTAGAGTTGCAGGTAAAATTATACTATCAGGAATAGATTGTGTTCGAGCTCCCTCTCGTCGAGATATATATCTCTTTTTCCAACCGATAATTGGCATTTGTGTTCTAACAGTAACTAAAGAAGGAAAAAAATCAGTTCTTTTAATTCTAATTCCAGATCCTCTAAATTGTATGATATAATTCCATATATTTTTCTCTAAATCTAAACAGTTCCATTCGAATTTTTGCCAACTTTCTACATGTAGATTAATGATTTCAGGTAAAACTAAATCAATGGATTCTTTGTTCTTTTGATAAAATTCTCTATTATTTTTTAGAAAATTCTGTTTCCATTTAGGAAAAATTCCTTTTTGGGTTTTGACATAGTTTGGCAATCTTTCCATAATTTCATCTTTTGATAATCCCATTAAAGGAATGCCAAAACTTCCTTTAAAACTCCATAAATCCTCAGCTTTGACAGATGTATAGTCGGTGTTTTCGTAAGGGTAAGTTGCTCCAAACTCCATAGACCACAAAGGAGAATATGGTCTTGTTTTTTGGGGTAATACATCTAAAAACTTTTGCCAAATATCCAGTACCTTTATTTTTTCTTGTTCAATTGCCAAAGAAATATCATTTGTATTATCATCTATTATGGATCTTGTATCAGTAGCTATATCTTTAGGATCAAACCACTTGAAATGCGATAGTCCAGTTTTACAACCGACTATGAATATTCGTTCGCGATGTTGGGGTATTCCAATATGATGTGGTGAAATGATTTTCTTTTCAACTGAATAATTTAAGTTTTCTAGTGCATTTTTAATATACTCCCATGTTTGTCCGTTATTATGCTTTTCCAAATTGCGGACATTCTCTAAAATGAAATATTTCGGTTTATGATATTCTAATATTTCAATAACCCTATCTATTAATTTCCCTCGTTCTTCCTCCATACCTTTTTGTCTTCCTGCTTTTGAAAAAGGTTGACAAGGGAAACCAGCACATAAGATATCATGGTTTGGTATGTCTTCTAGAGGTATTTTAGTAATATCACCAGAAACTTCTATTCCGAAATTTTGCTGATATAATTCCTTGAGTTCTGCTACAATTTCAGATGCAAAAACACATTGGTGCCCTAACTTAGACAATGCGATATGGAATCCACCTAATCCTGCAAATAAATCTATGAAACGCATATTCCTGCTCTCCATACTAATAATTTTTGGTCTATTTCATTCTTGGGTACATAGAAACTCACTATTCTTGTACGGTCGAAAAGTAATCCATTATCGCATGAAGCGTAATGAAAGCGTTCTGTTGGTACTATCCTTGCCAAAGCTAAACAAGTAAGGGGCGCTGTTTTAAAATGTATATATTGTAACCAATGTCTTAATTTGGAAAGAACTTTTTTTTCACTCCAATTTTTACCTAGTGTTGCATCTGTTAAAACTATAATTTGGTTACCTCTATCATCCAGTGGTTTAAATGTAACAATATCAATTCCGCCGTCTTTTGCGTGTGGTGGCATTAAATCTAGATCACCTATCTTTTCATTTGTATTATTTAAGAGTTCATGAATCTTTTCCTTTATAGTTAATTCATTATCTCCAAATGATGTTAAAATTGAGTGTTGAGTATTTAAATAGCTTTTTAAAGCAGCATCAACTATTATCTCAAAAAGAGTGCTTTCTTTTCTAGATAGTTTGCTACCACCGTATAATGAATAATGAAGACAAAATAAATAGTGTAAATTTTTATTCTTTAGGTCTTCTGTCTGAAACATAGAAATAATTTTATTTCTATGTATTCTAAATGGTATATATGGATCGTATAATTTTAAACGCCTCTTTAACATACTTTTTATGTCATCAATTTGAGTAGAATCATAGTTATCGTCGTCTTCTGAAGAATAATATTCTTCAATGTTACACGCTCCATCTATGAAAGTATAATATTCCAAAAAATCACAAATGTCGTATTTATTGCTTGATGGTAAGTTCCTTTTCATTATAATTATTCCTCTTTCATCAAAATTCTAATTTGTTGAAGTATTGAACCTATTTCATCAACTTCATCTTTTATGTCAGATATGTCTTTATATTTATATATTTTATTTTGCGCTAAACTTAAAGATTTGAATGCTTTGCGGAGAGAGTTTCTGACGAGTTCTTCTTCACCATTAGTTAATTCATAAGCACCTGCTAAGTCACCATACTTTTTTAAATAATCAGTCGATTCTTTATTTGAAAGTACAGGGGCTAAGAGTTTACCAATATTACGAGAATCTGAGATGATTCTGGCAGAATCATCTTCTTTCAATCCAAAAATCCATTTGGTGATATCTTTTAAATTGTTTATATGAGAGTTGTCAATAATTTCACGTTCAAAGTCAACATTAGAAAATGCAGGTAATCCTATATACTCTGCAATCGGAGTTCTTCCCATACCTAATGCCACTTGTATTAAAGAGAACCGATCTTTTATGTGTTTACTTTGATAATTAACGACTTCTTGTTCTATAATATTGAAAACTTTATAATAGACATACAATTTTCTGATAGTATCTTTACGGTCAGATATTTGGTTTTTTATAATTTCAATAGCCTCAGGAATCGTCACATTTTCATTGTGACGACATTCTTCTACTTTATCATATATATATTTGGCTTTTGCATATGCATCCCATTTTCTATTTCCAGCAATATGTCTTATTCCTAAATATGCATCTACGTTTTTTCTTTCTTTATAAATGATAGCAGGTATTTTCTTCAAATTTTCTTCTACTTCTATATTTGTAATTTGAGGAAAATTATCATCAACTTCTATATTTGTACGGAGTTTATTATTAGTAAGAAGTTTGACAGAAGAAATACGTCTATTACCTTCAATTATAATGAATTTATAATCAGAAACATTGTCCCTGTCTATATTTTGAAAATCTTCAATTTGGGTAGGTATTACGATAATTGGCTCCTCTGGAAGAAATCCATGAATAGCTAAAGAACCTGCTAATTCTTCCAATTCTTCATTGTTGTAAATTCGGCTAATAATATCTTCTTGGCTTGCATTAGTATTTTCTCCTGCAAGACGTGGATTAAAATTATCCAATAGCAGATTTTCTACTGGTATATATATAATTTCTGTTTTTCTATTGTCATTGAGCATTATCTTCTTGTTTTTAGAGTTCAATACTAATCCAATTTACAAAGATATAGATTAAATGTTCATATCAAAAGGATTTTTTCCATAAATATGATATTCTATAAAAAAGACTTCATAAAATATGTCTGAAGAAATATAATGTATTCTGTTAAATCCACCATTTTTTTAGTTTAACGCATAAGATTCAATTTTCCCTTCATTTTCTTTCTCCACCTCTGAAACCCTCTCATCAAACTTTCCTCTTCCACAGACTCCGCCATATCATACTTTACCACAAACTCATGCATCGACTTTATATACATCACCCCATT
>OGDQ01002047.1_pt1 | contig 10149 bp, 7 predicted proteins | sample 1570451 | NCBI WGS metagenome assembly OGDQ01 (sample SAMEA2582171, study PRJEB24529) | metagenome | biome: Human gut stool | place: China | collected 2011 | reverse complement strand
TGAAATGCACATTTGTTCGCAATATTTTAGATTAAAATATTATTTTTGTGGTCTACAAATAAAATCAAGGATGAAGAAGATCAAAATCGGTTTGTTGGCACGCATCGTAATTGCCATCATTTTGGGTATTGCCATCGGCACTTTTTTCCCGGCTCCGCTAGTGCGAATATTCGTTACTTTCAACGGCATTTTCAGCGAGTTTCTCAATTTCTCTATCCCGCTGATTATCGTCGGACTGGTAACGGTGGCTATTGCCGACATCGGAAAAGGTGCAGGAAAAATGCTGCTCGTGACGGCTCTGATTGCTTATTTCGCCACCCTGTTTTCGGGATTCCTCTCCTACTTCACAGGAGTCACCGTATTTCCGTCACTCATCGAACCAGGAGCGCCGCTTGAAGAAGTGAGTGAAGCACAAGGAATCCTCCCCTACTTCTCCGTCTCCATCCCACCGCTGATGAACGTCATGACGGCCTTGGTATTAGCCTTCACCTTGGGCTTGGGACTGGCGTCACTGAACAGCGACGCATTGAAAAACGTGGCACGTGATTTTCAGGAAATTATCGTACGAATGATTAGCGCAGTCATTCTGCCTTTGCTGCCGCTTTATATCTTTGGCATATTCCTCAACATGACACATTCGGGACAAGTATATTCCATCCTGATGGTGTTTATTAAAATTATCGGAGTCATCTTTGCTCTTCACATTTTCCTGTTAGTTTTTCAGTATTCCATTGCGGCACTGTTTGTACACAAAAACCCGTTTAAATTACTTAATAAAATGCTGCCGGCTTACTTCACGGCATTGGGCACACAATCTTCGGCAGCCACCATCCCTGTAACGCTGGAACAGACCAAAAAGAACGGGGTATCTGCCGAAGTGGCCGGTTTCGTGATTCCGCTCTGCGCCACCATTCATCTGTCGGGCAGCACACTGAAAATCGTAGCCTGCGCACTGGCATTGATGATGATGCAGGGAATACCGTTTGACTTCCCCTTGTTTGCCGGATTTATCTTCATGCTGGGCATCACAATGATAGCCGCTCCGGGAGTTCCGGGCGGAGCTATCATGGCCTCTCTGGGAATTCTTCAATCCATGCTCGGCTTCGACGAATCGGCACAGGCTTTGATGATTGCGCTTTACATCGCAATGGACAGTTTCGGCACAGCCTGCAACGTAACGGGAGACGGAGCTATCGCTTTGATTATCGACAAAATAATGGGGAAAAACCGTGCTGAATGACTGTGCTGAAAAATAATTGGGTAGTAGCTTGGCTGGCTCACAAAAAATGCCGACATTTGCACCCACATTTTCAATTATATTAAATAATAGCGTATGAAAAAAGCCCTAATTTCAGGCATCACCGGGCAGGATGGTTCTTATCTTGCCGAATTTCTATTGCAAAAAGGTTACGAAGTACACGGTATACTCCGTCGTTCTTCTTCGTTCAATACAGGACGTATTGAACATTTGTATTTTGACGAGTGGGTGCGCGACATGAAACAGAAACGTACGATCAATCTGCATTATGGGGATATGACAGATTCTAGTTCGTTAATTCGTATTATTCAACAGGTGCAACCGGATGAAATCTACAATCTCGCTGCTCAAAGCCACGTGAAGGTTTCATTCGACGTTCCGGAATACACGGCCGAAGCGGATGCTATCGGTACGTTGCGTATGCTCGAAGCGGTACGCATCCTGGGACTGGAAAAGAAAACCCGCATCTATCAGGCTTCTACTTCCGAATTGTTCGGTAAGGTGCAGGAAGTTCCACAAAAAGAGACAACTCCATTCTATCCCCGTTCTCCGTATGGGGTAGCCAAACAATATGGTTTCTGGATTACTAAAAACTACCGCGAAAGCTATGGTATGTTTGCCGTAAACGGAATCCTGTTCAATCACGAGAGTGAACGCCGTGGCGAGACATTCGTTACCCGTAAAATTTCGCTTGCTGCCGCACGTATCGCACAGGGCGAACAGGACAAACTGTATCTGGGTAATCTGGACGCACGTCGCGACTGGGGATATGCCAAGGATTACATCGAATGTATGTGGCTGATCCTGCAACATGACGTTCCCGAAGATTTCGTAATTGCTACCGGAGAAATGCACACAGTACGCGAATTCGCAACGCTGGCATTCAAGGAAGCAGGCATCGAACTTCGTTGGGAAGGTGAAGGCGTGAATGAGAAAGGTATCGACGTAGCTACCGGAAAGTCTTTGGTAGAGGTTGATCCTAAATATTTCCGTCCGTCAGAGGTGGAACAACTGCTGGGTGACCCGACTAAAGCAAAAACATTGTTAGGATGGGATCCATGCAAAACATCATTCGAAGAACTGGTAAGTATCATGGTGCGCCACGATATGGAAAAGGTGAAGCGGATGATTGCTACCAAACATTAAATGAATTTCATTTCACCACAGATTAACACAGATTTCCACAGAGTTTTTTTATATCTATAATCTGTGGAAATCTGTGTTAATCTGTGGTGAAAATAATAAAAGATAGAATGGAAAAGAATGCAAAGATATATGTAGCAGGACACCGCGGACTTGTGGGATCTGCTATCTGGAAGAATTTGCAGGATAAAGGATACACCAATCTGATAGGCCGCACGCACAAAGAGCTTGACCTGCTGGATGGAATGGCTGTCCGTAAATTCTTCGATGAAGAACAACCGGAATATGTATTCCTTGCCGCTGCCTTTGTGGGTGGTATCATGGCGAACAGCATCTACCGTGCCGACTTTATATACAAGAATCTGCAGATTCAACAGAACATTATCGGAGAGAGTTTCCGTCACAACGTGAAAAAGTTGCTCTTCCTCGGTAGTACGTGTATTTATCCACGCGATGCCGAACAGCCGATGAAAGAAGATGTATTGCTTACTTCACCGTTAGAATATACCAACGAGCCGTATGCAATCGCCAAAATTGCCGGACTGAAAATGTGCGAGAGCTTCAACCTGCAATATGGAACGAACTACATCGCTGTGATGCCGACAAACCTTTACGGACCGAATGATAATTTCGACTTGGAACGCAGTCATGTACTGCCTGCCATGATCCGAAAGATTCATCTGGCACACTGTCTGAAAGAAGGAAACTGGGAAGCTGTACGCAAGGATATGAACCAACGTCCGGTGGAAGGTGTCAACGGCGACAGCTCGAAAGAAGATATTCTGGCTATTCTGAAAAAATACGGAATCAGCGAAACAGAGGTCACTCTCTGGGGTACGGGTACTCCTCTCCGCGAATTCCTCTGGAGCGAAGAAATGGCGGATGCCAGTGTCTTCGTTATGGAGCATGTGGACTTTAAAGATACCTATAAAGAAGGTAGCAAAGATATCCGCAACTGCCATATCAACATCGGAACCGGTAAGGAAATCACCATCCGCCAACTGGCTGAACGGATCGTTGAAACAGTAGGTTATCAAGGTAAACTGACCTTCGACAGCAGCAAACCGGACGGCACAATGCGCAAGCTAACCGATCCTTCAAAACTGCATGCACTGGGCTGGCACCACAAAATTGAAATCGAGGAAGGCGTACAAAGAATGTACGAATGGTACTTGAAATAAGAATTTAAAGAATCAATCAATATGCTATGAGCAGAATTATTTTTGCTTATAGCATATTTTTTTTTATTATAGCATAATGAAATTAGCTATAAGCATAATCTTTCCTCCTACCAGCCTGTCGCAATCTCACTACATCGCCCTTCCCCCATTTCCAAAAATTCTTCCCTCTTAATTCTTCATTCTTAATATAATTGCTATATTTGCACAATTTAATACCAAATGTGCAAAAAACAATGGAACAAAGTTTTATAGCCTATATTGAGAATAGTATCAAGAATAATTGGGACCTGGATGCCCTGACCGATTATAAAGGTGCAACTTTACAGTATAAAGACGTAGCTCGCAAGATCGAAAAACTCCATATCATTTTTGAAGAAAGTGGAATCCGCAAAGGAGATAAAATCGCTGTTTGCGGAAGAAACAGCTCTCATTGGGGAGTCACTTTCCTTGCTACACTGACGTATGGGGCAGTTGTTGTACCCATCCTCCATGAATTTAAAGCGGACAATATACATAACATCGTCAACCATTCCGAAGCAAAATTACTGCTTGTAGGAGATATGGTATGGGAAAACCTGAATGAGTCGGCAATGCCGCTACTGGAGGGTATCCTGATGATGAACGACTTCACCCTGCTAGTGTCACGCAGCGAACGACTGACTTATGCACGCGAACACCTGAACGAAATGTTCGGCAAAAAATATCCGAAGAATTTCCGCACAGAGCATATCGCTTATCATAAGGATGAACCGGAAGAACTGGCTGTTATCAATTATACTTCAGGAACAACAAGTTACTCGAAAGGAGTAATGCTCCCCTATCGCAGTCTGTGGTCGAATACCAAATTTGCTTTTGAAGTGTTAGACCTGCAAGCCGGAGATAAGATCGTATCCATGCTCCCTATGGCACACATGTACGGACTGGCTTTCGAATTCCTTTATGAGTTCTCCGTGGGTTGCCACATCTACTTCCTTACTCGCATGCCGAGTCCGAAAATCATTTTCCAGGCTTTCGAAGAGGTGAAACCTAATCTGATTGTTGCCGTACCGCTTATCATCGAAAAAATCATCAAGAAGAGCGTACTTCCGAAACTGGAAACTCCTGCAATGAAGATCTTACTAAAAGTACCTATCATCAATGACAAGATAAAAGCAACGGTACGCGAAGAAATGATTAAAGCATTTGGCGGAAACTTCAAAGCTGTTATTGTAGGAGGTGCTGCTTTCAATCAGGAAGTAGAACAGTTCTTGAAAATGATTGATTTCCCTTATACAGTAGGATATGGAATGACGGAATGTGGTCCGATTATCTGTTACGAAGATTGGAGAAGATTCAAACCAGGTTCATGCGGAAAAGCTGTACCACGTATGGATGTGAAAGTGTTGTCATCTGATCCCGAGAACATTGTTGGCGAAATCGTATGTAAGGGTCCGAATGTGATGTTGGGATATTACAAAAACGAAGAAGCCACCCAGGAAGTTATCGACAAAGACGGATGGCTGCATACAGGTGACCTGGCTTTGATGGATGCTGAAGGAAATGTTACGATCAAAGGACGCAGCAAGAACCTGTTATTGAGTGCTAGCGGACAGAATATCTACCCGGAAGAAATTGAAGATAAATTGAACAACCTGCCATACGTGGCTGAAAGTATTATCGTTCAGCAAAACGAAAAACTTGTCGGACTTGTTTATCCTGATTTTGACGACGCTTTCGCTCATGGCCTGAAGAATGAAGACATCGAGCAAATAATGGAAGAAAACCGTGTGGCACTGAATGATACGCTACCGGCTTACAGCCAAATATCCAAGATGAAAATCTATCCGGAAGAATTCGAAAAGACACCGAAGAAGAGCATCAAACGTTATTTATACCAGGAAGCAAAAGGCTAATATAAAGTTAGCTGCATAGAGATATTACTTAAACCGAAAAGAGAAAGGAATGAAGATAAAGAAAACAATATTCACGGCAGCTATACTAATGGCTGCCGTTTGTTTACCGGCACAGAACAAGAGTGCTGGTATCAATATATCTATCTGGAAAGATATTTGTACGCAACCGCATGACAGTACACAGACGACTTATGTGAACATCGGTCTCCTGTCTACAATGAATCGCTTGAACGGTGTGGGTATCAATGCATTGGGAAGTGTGGTACATGGTGACATGAACGGAGTACAGATCACCGGATTAGCCAATCTGGCAGGTGGAACAATGAGGGGTGTCCAGCTAGCCGGTATCAGTAATATCAGCGGCAACAACACCGTAGGGCTTTCTGCTGCCGGACTAGTAAATATCACTGGCGACAGAACGCAAGGAGTAATCATATCCGGTTTAACCAGTATCGGAGGAGATAATACCTCGGGGTTAATGATTAGCGGTTTCATGAATGTGACGGGTAATATGGCTTCGGGGCTACACTTTTCCGGAGCGGCAAATATTACAGGGCAGAGCTTCGGTGGCTTGATGGCTTCCGGGCTTTTGAATGTAGTAGGCGAACACATGAACGGCTTGCAGATGGCAGGAATTGCCAATATAACCGCATCGAAACTGAATGGGGTGCAAATGGCATTATGTAATTATGCAACGCAGGCCCGCGGGCTTCAAATTGGCCTTGTCAATTATTACAAGGAAGATATGAAGGGATTCCAACTCGGATTGGTTAATGCGAATCCTGATACAAGAGTGCAAATGATGGTGTATGGTGGAAATGCTACGCCTGCCAATATAGGTGTACGCTTCAAGAACCAATTGTTTTATACCATTCTGGGAATCGGCTCCATGTATCAGGGATTGAATGATAAGTTTTCGGCAAGTGCATCCTATCGTGCTGGCTTGTCCTTCACTCTTTACAAAGGCTTATCCATCAGCGGAGACCTTGGCTACCAGCATATCGAGGCTTTCGATAACAAAGACGAGGTGATTCCGAAACGTTTATATGCATTGCAGGCACGTGCCAATCTGGAATATCAGTTTACCAGGAAGTTCGGTATCTTTGCAACAGGCGGTTATGGGCTAACCAGATTCTATAATAAATCAAGCAATTACGATAAAGGAGCGATTATAGAAGCAGGCATTGTTCTTTTCTAAATAAAATTACAATGAACGTTGAGATGAACATAACTACAATTAGAGAATACCAGCCAACAGATAAGAATGCTGTAATAGATTTAATCAGACAGAACACGCCTGCATATTTTGCACCGAAAGAAGAAGCTGATTTTAGTAACTATCTGGATAGCGAACGTGAACTTTATTTTGTTCTATTACTCAACAAGAAGGTTGTAGGCTGTGGCGGAATAAATTTTACAAAGGATAAAGCCAGCGGAAAAATAAGTTGGGATATCATACATCCCCAGTACCAAGGCAAATCGTTAGGAGCACAATTATTAAAATATAGAATTGAAATATTAAAGTCCATTGATGGTATTCAAAAAATAACCGTTAGAACTTCACAATTAGCCTATAAATTCTACGAAAAGCAGGGATTCACACTGAAAGAAATCCAAAGAAACTATTGGGCCAAAGGCTTTGATATGTATAGTATGGAATATAACGGGCATTAATAATAAAAGTGCAATTCAATATAAATAATAAATTGCACTTTTTCCTTATATATCAAGTAAATAAAGACACTATATTTTAAGCATTACTAAAACTATCAAATGATAAATGATGGTTTTAAGCCCTTATCATTTCAATCTATCACACCTTTTCTTTTATCAGACCAGTACGATAAGCAACAAGCAGTTTCTTCAAATCCTGTATTTGAGTCACTAGTTCTTTCCCCTTATCGGTATCTTTCACCATCATTCGTTGCGAATTAAATTCGAGAACGAAGTTGGTCGATTTGATATCAAGTCCCTCTTCAATGGCTTTCTGACGAGACTGGAATGGTTCGTGCTGTACGAGTTGCATACCATGAGAATGATAAACAAGCGTATACCCCGCAATTCCCGTTTCCGGCTGATAAGCTTTTGAAAAGCCACCATCAATAACGAAAAGCTTGCCATTGGCTTTCATAGGTTGTTCTCCCTGAATCGTTTTCACAGGCACATGACCGTTGATAATATGCGAATGAGGCCCTGAAGCTCCAAACTCTGTCAAAATCTGGTCACAAATATCTTCCCGGTTACGCAATGTGTAATAATAGCCTTTCTTTTCTTTATGCAACTCTTTATCTTCTACAAAATAACGCTCAAAAGTCGCCATCTTATCTTTATCAAACAAAGGAGCTTCCGGGCCACACCACATATACCAGATATAATCCATAGCAAATTCCTTATCCTCCTCTCCTTCTTCATCAAAGTAAGCGGTACGAATCAACTGGTCGGCCTTATCCAGTAGCTTGCGTCCCCAGTATTCCTTTCCCCGGATTTTGACACGCTTGAAACTGCCATCTTCATTTAAAGGTACGGAAGCATGATAAAGAAGATTCGAGTTGGAAACCAAATACATCCCGCCATACGTAAACAGACAGCGCATATGTTTCTTCAACTTCTCACTATTCATAAATGAATAATGAATCTTTTCTACCAGTTCACGTTCCTCTTCTGTCAGCCGATAAGGATTGGCTGGGTCTACTGTCGGAAAGTTGGTATCACGCAGGACATATTCTTTTCCCTCGTACACAAAGACACCACGGTCGAAGTCTATCTTCTCTAAAAGTTTCCGGTTCTCCATGCCGAATTCAGGACGACGGTCGATGATTTCAGCCTCCAACTTAAACTGGATGATAGTAATCGCTTTATGCATCTGGGTAATCAAACGCAGGGTTTTCTCATTATAGTGAGCGTCGGCAAAATTCATCTTCGGCATGAAGATAGTACAGGGATCATCAGCATAAGTATCCATAGCAAAGGTAGCCAATGGCAGCAGATTAATACCATAACCATCTTCCAATGTGCCCAAATTACCGTAACGCATAGACATACGGATCACATTAGCGATGCAACTGTCATTGCCCGAAGCAGCACCCATCCAAAGAATATCATGGTTTCCCCATTGAATATCAAAATTATGATAATTACATAAAGTATCCATGATGATATGCGCACCAGGACCACGGTCGTAGATGTCACCGACAATATGCAGGGAGTCAATAGTCAGCCGTTGAATCAGGTTACACATAGCAATGATGAAGTCATCTGCCCGCTTTGTTGTAATAATCGTACTGATAATTACATTGATATAAGCATGTTTATTCGGTTCGATAGACGATTCATGCAATAATTCCTGAATAATATAGGAGAACTCGGCAGGTAACGATTTACGCACTTTAGAACGCGTATACTTGGAAGACACATTCTGACAGACCTTCACCAGTTGGTTCAGAGTAATCAGATACCAATCGTCCAAGTCCTTCTCACGAGCTTTCACCAGTTGAAGTTTTTCTTCGGGATAGTAAATCAGCGTACAGAGTTCTTTCTTTTCCGCTTCACGGAGAGTATTGCCGAATATTTCATTCACTTTACGCTTTACCGCACCTGAAGCATTTTTCAGTACATGTTGGAATGCTTCATATTCACCGTGTATATCTGTCAGGAAATGTTCTGTCCCCTTAGGCAGATTCAAGATAGCCTCCAGATTGATAATTTCCGTACTAGCATCGGCAATAGTAGGAAAACTACGGGAAAGCAATTGAAGGTAGCGGAGATCGCCCACAATACTTTCAGGAGTTATATTACTTTGAGCAGTCATTCTATTTTATTACAATTTACTAATTAACAATTACTTTGCTTCCTATGTTCGTTGTTCGGAATCATTCCATTCAGTTATCCGTGATAAATATATTTTTTATTTACTCGTTTACAATTTTCATATAAAATTTATTTTCAACCTAATAAGAACATCAACAGTACTTGTGCAATAATCACCCGTAGAAACATACACAATGGATATACTGTCGCATAGGCTACAGACGGGTTATCACCGGGAATTGTATCATTTGCATAATTTAATGCCATAGGATTCGCCATACTTCCGCATAGCATACCGGACACTGTGCCAAAATCGATCTTCATCATCTTGAAGGCTACAAAGCCCACTAAAACAGTTGGGATGATTGTCAGTCCGGCTCCTAAACCGATCCACAGTAGCCCTTCCGAACGGAATACCGTATCGAAGAAATGTGCCCCAGCATCTAGTCCCAGACAGGCTAGATACATTGAGAGTCCCAAGGCACGTAACATCAAATTGGCACTACGAGTAGTGTAGGTAATCATGTGTATCCGTGGTCCAAACGTACCTAAAAGGATACCGACAATAATAGGACCACCTGCCAAGCCTAGTTTTACAGGAGTACTGATACCCGGAATAGAAAAAGGAATAGCACCTAACGCCAATCCCAACACGATACCAATAAATATAACAACTAAATTAGGTTCTTTCAAACTCTTGACAGCATTACCTAGCACTTTTTCCACGTTTTGAATGGCTGCCTTTTCCCCTACTACCGTCAGTCGGTCACCCAACTGAAGTATCAATCCCGGAGTGGCGAGCAGTTGTACACCCGAACGATAGACACGGCTGATATTGATTCCATAATGATTTCTCAACCGGAGCGCT
>OGDQ01002033.1_pt1 | contig 10205 bp, 9 predicted proteins | sample 1570451 | NCBI WGS metagenome assembly OGDQ01 (sample SAMEA2582171, study PRJEB24529) | metagenome | biome: Human gut stool | place: China | collected 2011 | reverse complement strand
CCATCGTGCGCATGGAGGTGCAGTGCTGCGGTGGGCTGGAGCACGCGGCGCGGGAGGCGCTGCGCGCGAGCGGGAAATTCCTTCCGTGGCAGGTCGTCACGATCTCGATCGACGGCAAGATCCTTGACCGCTGACTCTGTTTTCCGGCTCTGTTTTGCGTGTGCAGACAGAGCCGGAACAAAGATGTTCATTCCGTGAAAAATCTTCGACAATAGGGTTGACAAATCCGAAAATATCTGTATAATATCATTTGTTCGTAGCGGAATTGTGTAATGGTAGCACACCGGACTCTGACTCCGTTTGTGAGGGTTCGAATCCTTCTTCCGCTGCCAACGCGAATCGCTCTCGTCTTTGACGGGAGCGATTTTTTTGCTTTTGCCCCTTTTCTGCCACCTCGCGGCAGCAGCCTGCGTGGATATGCAAAAAGACCCTGCCGAGAGGCAGGGTCTTTTTGGTTTCATAACAGTGCTTGCTTCACTTGTCCAAGTAGCTGGTCAGCAGCTCCTGCAGCAGCTCGTCGCGATCAAGGCGGCAGATGAGGCTGCGGGCGTTGTTGTAGTTGGTGATGTACGTCGGGTCCTCGGATAGAATGTAGCCGACGAGCTGGTTGATCGGGTTGTAGCCTTTGACAACAAGGGAATGATACACGGAAGTGAGGATCTCCTTCATTTCTGTTTTGTTGTCGATCGCGTTAAACCGTCTGGTTGCGTCTTCCATGTGAAGCCCTCCCTCATACAAGTTCTTGTGCCTATTATACCAAAAAACACAAGTCTGTAAAGCCACTTTTCAACCCTTTTCGAAAAAAGTTCTAAATATTTTCTTAATATCTTTTCGCTTCTATAAACGCTCAGCGAATGGTCGCGTGGAACGTGTCCTCAAGTGCCTTGAGGACACTCTGCATCGTCTCCTCGGCGTGGTCGTCGGTGAGCGTCTGGTCGTCGGCGCGCAGCGTCAGCGAGAAAGCGACGCTCTTATAGCCGGCCGGGATCGGGGCACCGGTGTACACGTCAAAGAGTTCGCAGCCCTTGAGATACTGTCCGCCGGCGGCGAGGATGCACTGCGAGAGCTTGGCGACCGGGATGTCGGCGCTGCAGACGACGGCCACGTCGCGCGTCACGGCCGGGAAGCGCGGCAACGGCGTGTAGACCGGTGTCGCACCGCGGGCGGCGAGCATCTCACCGAGCTGCAGCTCGGCCGTGTAAAGCTCCGTGTCCACGCCGTAGTTTGCTGCCGCAAGCGGATGGATCTGACCGAGCACGCCCAGCAGCTTGCCGCCGGCGTACACCTTCGCGCAGCGGCCGGGGTGGTACGACGGGTTGCCGCTCTCGGCTTCAAACGTCACGTCCGTGATGCGCAGACCGGCGATGACGGACTGCGGAATGCAACGCGTCTCTACCAGCCAACGCTCCGTAGCTTCGGAAAGCGTCGTCTTCGAAGCGTCGAACACCGGACGGTGGAAATGCTGGGGAACGGCAGATGCCGCACGACGTTTACGGGCAGCCTGTCGCTCGGCTTTCGCACGCTCTTCGGCATCGTCGGGGACGTAGAAGTCGGCTCCGCAATGGTAGCAATGGCAATGTCCTGTGTCGATATTGACCCGCAGCGAACGGTCACGCTTGTTGTGCCTCGTCGGGAGGCATTGCTCGCAAATGGTTTTAACGACACCGCTGGTATGTCTGCGGACATCGACATGATAATTAGCAAAATTTCTCATATTTCTGTATTTCTATTCCTCCCTTTCGAAAAGGAGATTTTAAGTTGTATTAATAATTCAAGTTTCGCAGGTTACCTTTGCGTTATCAAAACTATCTTAATTCCCCTCCTTCAGGAAGGAGGAGAATTAAGGTAGAACCGACTTTTTAGTCAACCCCAATTGAGATACTATTGTTTGTCAATATTATAAAGAACTTGCGAAACTTCAGTTAATAATTTTTCTATCAGTTCCCAATGCAGGCGGAAAGCTAAGCATCAATGGGTACCGAGCTAAACACCGATGGGCAGCGAGCTGAACACTGATAAGCAGCGAGCTGAGCATGAATGAGCACCGAGCCAAGCATGAACGAGCACCGAGCTGAAAGGCAACGCTCACGTAGCCGGATGTCGGAGAAATCCGGAGCTAATTTCCCCACTTCCAATGCACTTCATCCCACACGGCAGACCTGTCCGGTCTTGGAGGCGCATCCTTCGGAATCGGATGCCCAAGATACGTCCGTTGCCCGCCAATGAGTTGTTCAAAGCGATACAGTTCTTCCTCAGCTGCTTGCCGGCAACTGCCGAGCAGCCTTTTCTTCAGCTCCTGAGCCGGACGTCCGCCCGGAGAGAGGTAATTGCCGAAATACAGTTTCACATCCCTCAAAAACAGCAAGCCATCTTCCCTGCCAAAGCGTCGGATATGCTCTTTAAAAGCAGCGATCACCTCCTCCTGCCGTTCCACGAAAAGTTTGCCCATACAGGAGTGCATAGCCATCGACTCCATGTAACTTTCCGATTCGGCCATCTGATCCACCAGCATCTCCCACGGAAGAACCGGCTGTAGGGGCAACTGTCCCCTATCCTCCGGCGGAGGAACAATCTGAGGTCCGTCAGAAGCGGCGGCAGAGTGCTCTTTCTCTGTCTTTTCTTCGTTACTACTGTTGTTGTCTTTGACAACAGTAGTAACTCTTCTCTCCTCTTCTCTACTCTTCTGGTTTTGATTCGGTTTTTCGCCTTTATCCATCGGTGTTTCCGGTGTGCTTCCCATGCGTTTCGGACGACCTCCTTTTTTGCCGTTTGCCACATTAATCATCCGCCTTTCTTCGAGCTTTGCCATCACCCTGTCCAGATAAGGCGAACGGAACATTTGCCGTTCTTCATCAAGCACAAAAAGGTCGAACTCACGGAGAACCCTTTGCAACACATCGGCATCCAAGTCATACATCCGCGCGAAAGCCCCCATACAAAGCGGACAACAAGATGCTTCATAATTGTCCGCTTTACGCAAATGCGTAAGAAGCATCATATAGATTCCGAGCGATTGCGCAGCGTCAAGTTCCATCATCATTCTGACAATATTGTCATTACTCAAAAAATTTACCTCTAAATTAAAATACTGATCTTTCTTCATATCTTACAATTAATTGACTGTGATTCAGGATGTCCCGAATTCGTTCTGCAAAGGTCCGAATACTTTTTTGAAAAACTACTTGCAGAACTGCAAACGATGTTTGACATTTTTCTATGAACTTTGCGGCATAATTAGTAAAAAGAAAAAATTATGAAAGGATACGAAAGAGCGACCAAGGAAGAAATTTACGACCGGCTGCGTATTGAAGCGAACTGTCATGCACAAATAGAACGAATCATCCATTTGCGCCACCTATGTAATCTGAACCTTGAAGAGGCGGCAGATGTGACCAATCTCAGTATTTCCACCCTGAGCCGGTACGAAAACGAAGTGACCAAATGCAGCGTACAAAGTTTCATAACGATATGCTACCACTATCAGAAGTACCTCCATAAGCGGCATATCCCCTTCGACAGGAGCCTGTTTCTCATAGATATGAACACGCTTGACAACTAATAGAGTAACAGAGAGATAAAACGGACGCACAAGGAATAAAGGCACAACACCGAAAAAAAGCAAAAAAGATGAAAAGTATCATATCTTTTATTACCTTTGTATGTGGCAAAAGCCCACCAAAAACAAAGAATCAAGCATGAACGACAATGAAATAGGCAATCCACCGATAAAAGCATTAATCGTTTTCAGAGAGAATGGAGATACGGACAATCTTTTTGTCCCCATTTTATGCGATGCTATCAGGACGACGGGGATTGACGTACGATGTTCCACGAATGAGTTCTGGAACTCGGATACACCTTACGACATCATCCACTTCCAATGGCCCGAAGAGGTGATGGAAGGGAATTGTGACGATCCGGACAGGATTTGCCGCCTGAAGGAGTGTATCGCTTTTTTCCGGTCCCGTGGGGCCCGGTTCGTGTATACGCGCCACAATGTCCGTCCGCATGATGCGAACGAGGTGATCGGCCGTGCTTATGACATTATCGAAGAACAAAGCGATGTGGTGGTGCACATGGGACGTTACAGTCTCGACGAATTTGCAGCCAAACACGCGGACAGCCGGAATGTCATCATTCCTCATCCTATTTATCAGTACACATACAAGGAGGACATCAGCGTGGAACGTGCGCGCCAGTATCTTAATCTGCCGCAGGAGGCGTTTATCGTCACGTCGTTCGGAAAGTTCCGGAATCGTGAAGAGAGGCGGATGGTGACCGGAGCGTTCCGAAAATGGGATGAAGCAAAGAAGTTCCTGCTTGCTCCACGGCTGTACCCGTTTTCGAGATTCAACAGGTATGGCAGCAACTTCTTCAAGCGCTGGACATCCCGGGCAGGATATTACCTGCTTATACCCTTGCTCAACCGCCTGCGCAGAATGCACGCCGGAGCCAGCGACGAACCTATAGACAACTGCGACCTGCCTTACTACATGGCCGCTTCGGATGTAATATTCATCCAACGAAAAGATATTCTGAACTCTGCCAGTATACCTCTCGCCTTCCTTTTTCACAAAGTGGTCATAGGTCCCAATATCGGGAATATAGGAGAAATCCTCCAAGATACGGGCAACCCCGTCTTCCACCCCGACAACCAATTTGATATCATACGAGCACTGGAGGCAGCCCGCCAACTGTCCGCCCGAAGGAAGGGGGAAGACAACTATGCATATGCCATCGAAAACATGAACAGCGGAAAAATAGGAAAAGAATATGCGGAGCTTTACAGAAACCTAGCCAATCTCTCTCTTTAAACGATCTCAAAAACAAACAACAATAGAGTAGCCATACACAGAATTTATGGAAAATAAAAAAATAAAAGTCAGTGTTGTCATACCTGTCTATAACACCGAAAAATATGTTCGGGAGGCAGTAGAAAGCATTATGAATCAGACACTGCGGGAATTGGAAATCATCATCATCAATGACGGCTCCACGGATAACAGTCTGCAAGTTGTAGAAGAACTGGCTGCGGCAGACAGTCGGATACAGGTGTATTCGCAAACCAACCAAGGATTGTCAATGGCACGCAATGCAGGCATCACGCATGCCCACGGAAGATACATCTATTTCATGGATAGTGATGATCTGTTGGAAAAGGATGCAATGGAGTTATGCTATAACAAATGCGAAGAAAAAGAACTGGATTTCGTTTTCTTTGATGCTCAGAGCTTTTTTGAAGAGAATATTCGCAATGCTCCCGTACTAAATTATCAACGTACCGATAAGTTAGAAGACAAGGTTTATACAGGTCCCGAAGCTATCAACATACAATTGCAGCACAAAACGTACACCCCATCCGCCTGCCTGAACGTTATCCGCACAGCTTTTCTGGAAGAACGGCAGCTCCTCTTTTATCCGGATATTGTACACGAAGATCAGCTATTCACGACCTTACTTTATCTGCAAACCCGAAGAACAAGCTGTATCCAACGATCGTTCTTTCACCGGCGCATACGTAAAAATTCAATTATGACATGCGATTTTTCACTCAAAAATTTAAAAGGATATCTCACTGTTGCTCAAGAGATAGTCAAATTCAAGCATCAAACCTCTGAATACAAAATCAGGAATACTATTGATTTATATCTGTCGCAAATGCTGAATGCTGTCATTTGGCAAGCTCATGTGCTCTCTTACCCGTACCGGCTTCGGCTGGCGTGGCGGTGTCTGTTTAGATACAAAAAACTCATATCTATAAGAAGCATCGGAGTCTTGTTATTCAAAATCCATCATTCATAAGTAGACCAGAAAAGAATCATTCAGGCAATGGCAAACAATATTAAACATCAGTTATTTTCCGGAGTTTTCTACACGGCACTAGCCAAATACAGCGGAATCATTATATCACTCGTCGTGGCAGGGATTCTTGCGCGGTTGCTCTCTCCGGATGACTTCGGAGTAGTGGCAATCGCTACGGTCATTATTGCATTTTTCAATCTCTTTACGGATATGGGAATATCGCCTGCTATCGTACAACATAAATCATTGACTAAAGAAGAACTATCGGACATCTTCTCATTCACCGTATGGACAGGCATCGGAATCAGCATACTCTTTTTTGCCGCTTCCTGGCTGATCGCCGATTACTACGAAAGTGGGATCTTACGGACGTTGTGCCAGCTCCTGTCCGTCAACCTGTTCTTCGCCTCTGCCAACATCGTGCCGGGAGCCTTGTTCTACCGCAACAAAGAGTTCAAGTTCATTGCTATCCGAAGCTTTATCATCCAGATAGCCGGAGGTGCCGGAGCAATAACTGCCGCGCTTTGCGGAGCCGGTTTATATGCGCTGATCATCAATCCTATACTTTCCAGCATACTGATATTCGTTATTTCCTATCAACGCTATCCGCAACGGCTGCGTTTCACGTTAGGACTGAAAGTACTCCGAAAGATATTCTCCTATTCGGCCTATCAATTCTTGTTTAACGTGATTAACTACTTCAGCCGCAATCTGGATAAACTGCTGATTGGTAAATATATGAGCTTGTCAGCACTAGGATACTATGAAAAGTCCTACCGCTTGATGATGCTCCCTCTGCAGAATATTACGCAAGTCATCACACCGGTAATGCACCCCATCTTCAGCGATTTCCAGAATGACAAGGAAAAGCTGGCAACATCCTACGAACGCATTGTCCGTTTTCTGTCATTCATCGGTCTGCCACTCAGCGTACTGCTTTTCTTTACGGCAGAAGAAGTGACATTGATTATTTTTGGTGATCAATGGCTGCCTTCGGTTCCTGTATTCCGGATACTGTCACTTTCGGTCGGTATTCAGATCATACTCTCCTCTTCAGGCTCTATTTTTCAGGCAGCAGGTGATACAAGGAGCCTTTTTGTCTGCGGACTCTTTTCGTCCATACTTAATGTGACCGGAATGCTGGCAGGGATATTCTATTTCGGCACACTGACAGCTGTAGCAATATGTATCGTGATAACTTTTACTATCAATTTCGTACAATGCTATTGGATGATGTATCGAGTTACATTCCAAAGAAACGCATGGATATTTATCAGACAACTTCTTTCTCCACTCCTTGTCAGCCTACTAATAACAGCATTCCTCACGCCTATATATTATATGATGGAAAATATGAATATTTTCGTAACACTTATTGCAAAAAGTTTCGTAAGTTTTATTATCTTTGGAACATATATGCAAGTAACACACACCTATGATATCACAGGCAAAGTGAAGACTCTTGTAAGAAAATAGAAAGTTGGTACAAAAGAACAAACAATGAAAGGATTATTCCTCATATTCCATGGTTTCGAAGCATTCAACGGAATCAGTAAAAAGATACGTTATCAAGTAAAAGCCCTCAAAGAATGCGGACTAGAAATGCATACGTGTTGGCTAGACGATACGGACAACCATAAACGCCGTATGGTAGATGAATCGATAATTGCCGACTATGGTTTCGGGATCAAAGGAAAAATCCTAAAAAGAATCGAATTTGACAGTATCGTACATTATGTACAGAAAGAAAACATAGACTTTATCTATGTACGCTATGTCCATAATGCCAGCCCTTTCAGCATACGGCTGATGAAACTACTAAAAAAGACCGGAGCACGTATAGTGATGGAAATCCCGACATATCCATACGACCAAGAATATAAGGGACTCCCATTCGTATACCAACGAATCCTATTTATAGACAAATGTTTCCGACAGCATCTGGCACGCTATGTTGACAAGATCGTCACTTTTTCGGACTATGACATTATTTGGAATCGCCCCACCATCCGCATCTCAAATGGAATTGATTTCAGCGAAATCCCTTTAAGAGGTCCAAAGAATGATACCGCACATTCTCTACAACTGATTGCCGTAGCGACAATGCACCCATGGCATGGTTTCGACAGAGTTATAGCCGGCATGGCAAATTACTATCGTACACATACCGACACTCATGATTATAAAGTATATCTCAATATCGTAGGCTTCGGGGTTCCCGAACTGGTGGACAGCTATAAAAAAGATGTAGCCAAACATCAGTTAGAGAAATATATCATCTTTCATAGTGCCTTATACGGCAAAGAACTGGATGCCGTGTTCGAGCAGTCGGACATGGGAATAGGCAGTCTGGCTCGCCATCGTAGCGGTATTGACAAAATCAAGACCTTAAAAAACCGTGAATATGCAGCAAGAGGCATTCCTTTTGTTTATTCAGAAACGGATGATGACTTTGAGCATCAACCATACATACTTAAGGCAGCACCGGACGATTCGCCCCTTGACATCGAAAAAGTAATTCGCTTTTATCAATCATTGAAAACAACGCCGCTCCAAATACGGATGTCTATAGAGCAATCACTTTCATGGAAAGCCCAGATGCAAATTGTTATTAATGAAACCTTTGAATAAAACTATATCACTATGAATATACAGCCACTGATCAATGCTATCCGCTATAAATTGCGTTATGGCATTACTGTAGAATGGTACAATTTCTGGTACATGGCTCTCAGATGCCATCAGAAAATAACTCCGCAGGTAGCTTCCATTGATGAGACCATTCGGATAATCATAGAAGACCAATGTTCCGTGAGCCGTTTCGGCGATGGTGAGATGCTGCTTACCAACCCGGACAAGGAAATAGGATTCCAAAAAGGAAATGTACTCTTGGCTCAGCGTCTCAAGGAAGTATTGACAAGCCATGAAGAAGGACATTTGGTTTGTATCTCCGATACTTTCGAAAACATTTATCGCTATAACCGCAAAGCACGCCGATTCTGGAGAACTCACTTCTTTCTGTATGGCAGCTGGTGGGACCGCTTGCTGTTGCCCGACAGGCTATACTACAATACATTCATCACCCGTCCCTACATGGACTTCGCTTCCAAAGAAGACTGCCCACGGTGGTTTCACCAAATGAAAGCTATCTGGAAAGACAGGGATGTCGTATTCATTGAAGGCGAAAAAAGCCGTTTGGGAGTAGGCAACGACCTCTTTGACAATGTAAAAAGCATCAGACGTATTCTTTGTCCGCCCCGTGACGCATTTGACCGCTACCAAGAAATTCTGAATGAAGCGCAAAAACTCGAGAAAACCGCTCTCTTCCTGATTGCTTTAGGACCTACGGCTACTGTACTGGCTTACGATTTATTCAAGTCCGGTTATCAGGCAATTGACGCAGGGCACGTGGACGTAGAATATGAATGGTGGCGAATGGGAGCCAAACGGAAAGTAAAGCTGGAACGAAAATATGTAAACGAAGCCGCCAACGGAAAACAAGTGTCCGACGCCGGAGAATTTTATCGGAAACAAATCATTGCTAAAATCTATTAAATCATGAAGATAGCCTATTACCTGCCCTCACTACAGGCACCTGGCGGAATAGAACGGATAGTTACATTCAAAGCCAATTATTTTGCAGAACATTTTGAAGGATACGACATCACCATCATTACATCCGAACAAATGGGTAAAGCACCACACTTTCCATTATCCCCCAAAGTAAAGCATATCGACTTAGGAGTATCTTTCGACCTGCCCTACTCTCAATCCATAGTAAGTAAAGTGCTGAAGTATCCGTTCCGCTACTATCGGTTTAAACAACGACTATCGAATCTATTGAACGAACTGAAACCGGACATTACTATCTCAACCATGCGCCGGGAACTGAACTTTATCACTAAATTGAAAGACGGTAGCCTGAAAATCGGAGAGTTTCACGTCAGCCGCTACGCCTATGGCGCAGAAGCACTGAAACGTAAAAGCCCGATTGTCAACATGATAAAGAAAAGATGGGCAAACAGATTTGTCAAAAACCTGTCTAAACTGTCCAGAGTGATTATACTTACAAGTGAAGGAGCTAAAGACTGGCCGGAACTGACTAATATCAGCATCATCCCTAATCCTATTTCTACTCCTGTAGAAGGAAAACAAACAGATATTCTGTCACATAATGCTATTGCTGTAGGGCGATATGCGCCCCAAAAAGGATTTGATATGCTAATCCCCGCCTGGAGCATTGTCGCCCAAAGACATCCGGACTGGAAACTACATATTTATGGAGAAGGCGACCTGAAAGAGAAGTTCACCAAACTAATAGATGAACTACAACTAAATAATAATTGTCTGCTTCATCACACTGTATCGAATATAGCCGAAAAATGCTGTATGAGTTCGATATT
>OGDQ01002030.1_pt1 | contig 10208 bp, 6 predicted proteins | sample 1570451 | NCBI WGS metagenome assembly OGDQ01 (sample SAMEA2582171, study PRJEB24529) | metagenome | biome: Human gut stool | place: China | collected 2011 | reverse complement strand
GTGCAAAGATATAATTTTATCACGAACCATCGAAATAATTTGTATCTTTGTTGCCATAATTAAGAACTTCATGAATTCGAATTTGCAATTTATAGATTTGTTTGCTGGAGCAGGAGGCTTGTCGGAAGGTTTGATGGAAGCGGGCTTCCACTGTTTGTTTGCAAATGAGATCGTGCCTATATATGCCCAGACTTATGCACGTAATCATATAGGAACCAAAGTCGCAATAATGGATGTACGGGATTTGGATGCTGACAAGGTGCGTGATGATTTGGAAATAGAAAAGGGAGCATTAGATCTTATTGTCGGTGGTCCTCCGTGTCAAGGGTTTTCCATTAATGCTCCCGTTAGAAGTATTTCTGACAAAAGAAATCATCTGTTTAGGGAATATCTTAGATTTGTCGAAGCTTTTGCACCGAAAGCTGTTTTAATTGAAAACGTACCTGGTTTAGTGTCTTTTGAACATGGGGAAACGCTTCATGCGATATTGCAGGCACTTGCGGAATTGGGTTATGGGGCTGATGTGAGAATACTGGGTGCTGCACATTATGGTGTCCCTCAAATGAGGTGGCGTACAATTATTATAGGTGTCAGAGGAACTGAACTTCCTTTTTCTGTTTTTCCGGAACCAATTTACCATGCGCCTATCCGTCCGAATTTCACAACAAACTTTAACGGAAAGAGTCTCGTATCTTTGCCTACAGCGGCTACTGGAGCAAAGTTCACTACCGTTTATGAAGCTATCGGAGATTTACCACCATTAATTTGTGGCGAAAAAGGAGATACTGTTAAAGAATATGCCTGTGAGCCTTTTTGTGACTATCAAAAGGCTATGCGACAGGGGACATCGGGGGTATTTAACCACGAATCTCCTAGATTAGCGGATATAAATATCGAAAGAATGAAGTATATCAAGCCTGGTGGAAACTGGACGGATATACCATTAGAAATGTTGCCAAAAGGTATGCAACAGGCCCGTCGTTCTGATCATACGAAACGCTATGGAAGAGTTACCAAGGAAGGACTTGCCTCCACTATTTTGACTAAATGTGATCCTCATTGGGGAGCATATATTCATTATGAACAAGATCGTTCCTTTACCGTTAGGGAAGCTGCTAGAATACAGTCATTTCCGGACCATTTTGTTTTTGACGGGACTATTATAGAACAATTTGCACAGGTTGGTAACGCAGTTCCGCCCTTGTTAGCAAAAGCTGTAGGAATTTCTATTCAAACCATACTAAATAAAGCAATATAAGATGGCAGGGTATATATCTGAATTTTTCGGTTTCAAGGCTACCGACAACTCAAAAAAAGCTATAATGGCTGCCGCCAAAAATATTTGTCCGTTTACAGGCAATTTTTGTACGAAGATTCTTTCGAGAGACAAAATAATATCGGGGGTTTGTTCTATCCGGCAGAAGACTGTGGGTTCCCCTAGTGTGATTTGCTGTCCTATCAGGCTTTATGCTGAAAATTACAAAATGCTTCACACGATAGCGAGAAATGCTTTCAAGATGAAGTTGAATTTATATGCGGGACGTAATGCTGTCCATAAGGCAAAACAAGAAGGTGGAGCGATTGCTGTTTTTGGTAAAGGATGGGGAGGCGAATTGCGGTTACCACAGCGCAAAGGAGTCGGTTCATATTTTGTAGATTGGGTATTGGCAAGACTGGATGGTCAGGGAGAACTCGCAGAGTTGACCGCTATCGAAGTGCAGACGATTGATACGACGGGCAGTTATGGAAATGCAAGGAAAGTATTGGCAGAGAAACGTGAAATCATTAGTGATACAGTTGGTCTGAATTGGGAAAATGTATCTAAGAGAATCATTCCTCAACTAATATATAAAGGTCAGGTTTTGCAAAGAGAAGATTTGTGCCGAAGTGGTTTATATTTTGTTTGTCCTAGTCCTGTGTATCGAAGAGTCCTTGAACGTTTAGGTGGTAAAGAAAAGCTTCCTACATTCCCCAGCCAACCTGCTTCGATTCATTTTGTAGCCTATGATTCTTTCGAAGAAAACATAGAAGACGGGACGATAGCACAACTTGATATTGTGGAAGAACATTGCACAACTGTTTATAAAGTACAAGAAGCATTCTCGTCTTTGAATTTGCCGGAAGGTAATGTGTATAAAGAGGCGATTTGTCATTCACTATATCCCGAACGATATTAATTGTAAATTAACACTCGATATGTACCGAAAATCCGGCAACTTATGAAAAAGATTGTTTTCTGTCTTCTGCTTTTAACCTTTTCTTTTCGCCTTGCGGCCCAAATTGACTATTTGGAGCCGGTGAAGCCTTTTTCCACTTATACAGGCGAGTTAGGCGAATATTATCGTAGTGTGTTTTCTTTACTTAATACGGGCTTCCAGAAACAGCCTTATGCGCGTTTTGCAGCTATCCCTTCCTTTTCGCCGGAGTATGCAATGTCGGTAGAGAAGAGGAATGGACGTTATACCCTGGTTTCGAACACATTATCGCGTACTTATTGGCAGGCAGAGAAGGGGACGGTGACGGTGGATACTAAATCGGTTGTCATTAGTGCTTCCCTATATCAGTCTTTAGGGGCTATCTTTCGTTTGGTGACAGAGCAGGTACAGGATTTGGACGGTTCTACGGCTGGTTTGGATGGAATTGTTTATTTTTTCTCTTCTACGGATGCTAAAGGTAAAGAGCAGATGGGACGTAAATGGTCGCCGGAAAAGGGAACGTTGATGGAACGTCTCGTGTTGGTTTGTCAGTCGGCTTATATGTTATCCAGAGGAGAAGATATTTCGGAACAGGCGGTGGCGGAAGAAGCTGCTGCTTTATTGAAGGAGTTGCAGCAGCGCACTAAGGAGCAACCGGATGCTTATAAGAAACCGATGTATGTCGGAATTTATCAGGTGGGGCCTCAGCAGAGGTCGCTTTCCGGTAAACAGATAGAAGAACTTGCTCATTTGTCCGGCACTACTCCGGAAGAATATATTGCAGATCAAATGGTTTATCCGGAAAATCTTTTAGCCAAGAATATATCGGGATATGCTTTGTGTGAGTTTACGATTGATAAGGAAGGAGTGATTCTGCGTCCTCATATTTTGAAAGCTACTCATTCCGAGTTTGCCGAGGAGGCTCTTCGTATTGTAAAGGGAATGCCGAAATGGTCGCCGGCACTGGCGGGAGGAAAGCCGACGGATAGTAACTATACGCTTTATATTCCTTTCCGTCCAAAGTTATATAAGCCATAGGAAAATGCGTTTACGTTCCTTTTAGGAGATAAGCATTTGAAAAACATTTAGTTTTATGAAGAGTTATTTATTTACCATATTTCATTGTTGCAAAACGAATTATCCTCAATTTATATTTGTTTACGAATACGGCCAACAAATTAAAAAACATAGAAAGTAAGATAATACATATAATAGCGGCAAAGACATAGGTGGTATCGTATAAGCCACTTGCTTTTAGAATGATATATCCTAAACCAGCTTCAGAGGCTATAAATTCGCCAATGAATGCTCCCAAAACACAGAAGCCGGCATTCAGTTTGAGTGATTGGATAACCCAATCCAGTGAGGCTGGGAATGAGAGCATCCAAAAGCGTTGTTTGTTGGTAGCATGATTGATTTTGAAAAAAGTATCGTCACTTTCAGAGATTTTGTTTGCTCCTTCATAGGTTTGAAAAGCAGTAATAAAAACAGTAGAGAGGAATGCCAATACAATTTTCATTTTCAATCCGGTTCCAAACCAAATAATCATTAGAGGAGCCAATGCGAAAGTAGGAATTGAACTAAGTGCTATTATATAAGGATGAGCTATTTTCGAGCATTTTGGAAAATAGACTAAAATAAAACCTATAATACATCCAATGAATAGCCCAAACAGCAATCCGACAAATGATTCATAAGCAGTTATGAATGTATGATATGGCAGGTCGCCAGATACCGTTTTCTCATATAACAATGTTATTATTCTCACAGGGGAAGAAAACATGGTTGAAAAGCCTGACTGAAATTTGGCATATGCTTCCCAAGCAATCAGTAAAACAGCCAATGGTAACCATTGTAATATTTTATTTCTCATATTTCAAATTCTCAACGATTTCAAAAAAAAGTTTCTTATATTCGCTTGTGTCTATTCTTTCGTCAGGGGAAAGTGAGCAATATTCTTTAGTGGGCTTTATTTCTAATAATTCAGTTGGACTTCTCATAATTAGAATACGGTCGCTTAAAAGCAATGCCTGATCAATATTATGGGTGATAAAGATCATTGTTTTATTACTCTTGATGAGGTATTCCCATATATAGAGTTTAATACTGTTCAGTGCATTAATATCAATGGCGTTAAAAGGTTCATCAAGCAAAAATAATGAAGCGTCGGTGAGTAGAGTTTGTAACAATCCGATCCGTTGTTTCATTCCTCCGGAGAGTTCTTTGGGGAACTTGTTTAGAGCTTCCGTTTCTATGTTGAATAAGTCTAGTATTTCTTTGGCAGCCTGCTTCTGTATGTTGTCAACAGGTATTCCCCGCAGTTCACAAGCAAGAAAAGTGTTTTCCCACGCTGTCCTATAAGGCAATAATGTGACATCCTGCATCAAATAGGCTATATTCTTATCCGATTTCTTGATTTCTCCTTTAGAAGGTAGTAAAACTCCGGCAATAAGATTCAGCAATGTCGTTTTTCCGCAACCGCTATTGCCGACAATAGATACAATATCTCCTCTATCAATATAAAGATTTAAATTAGAAAATACTGTATGTTTGTTATTGTAGGCAAACCCTACATTTTGTAGTTCAATCATCATAACGACTCGTTTTTTTCAACTTAGGGAATACCCCCAGACTAGTTAGGATACCCCATATTAAAGATAATGCACCAAATATTAAACCGACATTCGATATGTAATCATGATTATTGTTATAAAAAGTCTGGTATACCACATACCCTACAACACATACAAATAAAATAAAGCACAGGATATACCAAAAATCCTTTTTCATGAAAAACAAAATCTTATTCTTCAGTTTTCTGATCAAATGATATGGTATTTCTTTGTCAAAAGTATTGCAATCTACTCCAAAATCCTCAACAATCTTTCTTTCTGCAGTGTGTGCAGGATTTTTGAAGAACATTTTTTGATATATACCTGCAACATATGCTTCATTCTCATTGGGTCTGGTTGGCGAGTTGTGCTCCCTCATATATTCAAATATATTTATCCCATGCGAAAGGTAATAATTTACTGTTTTTTTCCAATCAGAAAATGAGATATCGGTAGTCATCGGATATAGATGATCACTGTTAATAATTGATATAATGATTTCTGTTTTTTCTTTTTGAATATTTTCGTCAGGCATCCGATAACTATCAATCTCATCACTGATTTTATAACATACTTCTGTGGCTATTTCAGGTGATGAATATATAATAAAAATGGCTTTCTGAATAGCTTCCAAAACAAGTGCCAGTATGTCCTCGTACTGCTTACATATATATCTGCTGGTTATAATAGTTGTAGCTATGCTTTCATCATTATTATTCGCCATATGGCTGTAAATACAAATTTTGTTCTCAATATATTTTCTTGCCATTAAATTTAAGTCACCCGTCAGAGCTATGGATTCGGAATCATTAATGCATTTCTCTATTTCTTCGGAAAAATCAACAGGTTTGATTTTATAATTGTTTTTATTTAATAGTTGAGAACAGCAAGAGTTGGCAGTAATGTATGAACTATTAGGTGTATAAAGACGTTTGGCTTTTAATTCCTTAATATCCATAAACCCATTATGCGAATTATTATCTAATTCCTCATTATAGGGACAAATAACCCAAAAAGGCAATTTGTTTATCAATTTGCCTATAACTTTTATATCTGTTTTGTTATCAAAACTTTTATGTTGCCGCAATATAGAAGTCGGGTCTGAAATAGCAATTGCTATTTCGTCTAATTTGCATTTACGTGCATTCCTGTTAAAATCCAACATGCTGTCAATAGCGTCATCATCGCCATCACAAATGCGAAACTCTATATCGTCCTTTATTCTCTTTGCCTCAAATACAGATTTAAAAATACCTTTTTCTTTTGCCAGAAAAAGAGGAAGGTACATATATGTTTTTGCGGCTAACATAAATATGATTTTCATATTCAATAACTTTTTTGTCAACGTGCTTTTTCAGCGAAATTCATATCTAATACACTTTCTATATTATCCAATGATTTTAAATCTCCCATACGGTGACGTAATGCAACGGCTTGTTTCCAAGCTTCCGGTGAGATTACTGCGTTTTGAGGTAATGTGTTTGAGTCTACCATGCGTTTGATGGCCTGTGCTATTATATTCTTATTCACATCAGGGTATAGTTCTGCCATATAGTAAGCGGCACTATCAGGATACTCATGTGCAAATTTTTCAGCTTTGGTAATAGCATTGATAAAATGCTGGACTATTTCAGGTTTTTCATCGATAGTCTTTTTACTTGTTGTGATACCTGTGAAGGTAAAATCCGGATATTTATCAGCAAAAGAATAAACGACCTTTGCTCCATTGGCTACCGCTATTGAAACATTCGGTTCCAATTCAAGGGCGATATCAGCATTGCCGGTATCAAGCATAGGTAATAAAGTTCCAAATGCGCCTTGTCTGATATTTGTAGGCAAATTAGCTTCTTTGAACATTTCAGTTTGAACTGTATATGCTGTAGAAGGAGCAGAGAAGGTAGCTACGCTGTAAGGAGCTAACATCGCGGCATTCGTAATTTGAGGAACATTGGGATTTTTTGTCAGAGCCCAAAAGGGAACACTGTTGACAATACTTCCTATCACACATCCATCTATTCCTTGTTCCTTAGCAATAGCAACAAAAGTAGGATCTGCAATACCAAATAAAGCGGAACCACCAATTACCGCTGCATAGGTTTTATCGTCCCCTCCAGTGTTTATCAGATCAACTTTCAAACCTTCTTCTTTGAAAAATCCTTTGGTATTTGCCAAATATAGAGGTATATATATGAATACATCTCCAAACTGTGCAACTTTAATTGTTTCTAATTCTGATTTATTGGTATGACATGCTGAAAGAAATATAATCAGCACTGACAGATAATAATATACACTTTTCATAATTGATTATTTTTATATTTCTAAAAGCATAAGTGGTGGATATCTAATCCCATGTCGAAAATATAAAGACATTAGTTAACTACAGACATTATAGTTGTATAAATAAAAGCACGGACTTTCACAAGCCCGAGCATTTATATTCTTAAAAACATCTCCTTGTCTTGGGGAAATAAGGGACTAGTAAATTGCTTTCTAGTACGATAAGTGAGATGCATTAAGAGCAGAAAAGGGATGCCCGTGGGAAATAAGGGAGGCATCCCTTCCAAGAGACAAACATTTGAAAATATACTTTCACAAGCATAATTTTCAGTTGATCTCTCAGTATATTTCTTTTAAAGAATTTATTGTCTCGTATAATAAAACTTGTAAAGAGAAGGCATCTCTAGTCTCAAAGAGAATTAGGATGCCTCTCAATTATAAGTTATTTACTCAGTAGGAGTATTTAGATCCATTACCTTGACATAGATTATTGCCTTTTTCGTTCTACCCCATTTGTCAAGAATATTAATACTTACTTGACAAGGAACAGCCTCAGCGATTATTGCAGCATCAGCCTTCTTAGATATAGTAATTTTATTACTATTATCTGGTTCTTCACTTGTAAATGCTTCACTAACTGTCAGATAAGTTTTTGCATTTTCATCCGGTTCAACAGTAACCTTCTTGATTTTATTGCTGCTGAATGTATAAGTATTACCAGAAGCATCAAGTCTTTCGAAATCATCTTCTAATATCTCTATTTCAGTAGCATTTCCTTTGATTATATACGGATTATCTTTTGTTCCTATAACAACTTCATTTTCATCTTCTTTCGTATACTTGAAACTACCTTCATAGATTTCAGATAATATTGTCAGATTAAATTTATCTGTAATAGCATTCAAACGATTATTTCCGAACGGTGCATAAGACACAGTAATATCACGGCCTGTATAAGCACCACCCCAATTTTGATCTTTTGCTTGGTCAGAAACATAAGGGAATACCTTAATTTCTGATTTCTTTGTTGGAGTGTTATTTACTTCCTCAGTAAGCCATGCAGGAGCATATTCCTTGTTCTTGTTGTTCAGTCTATAAGGCTTATCTTCTGTAAATGTGATATTATCTTTATACTCTTTTGTTATAGAACCGTCTTGATACAATGTATAAAGATCGAAGCTAATTTTTGTAGCATCAGCATTATTATCAAGTGCAACAGCAGCAGGTACTGTACCGTAAGCTTTGGCAATATTACCTGCAAAGAAGTAACCGGTTGCACGCTTAAAGACGAATAATTTATCATTCTGCTGATCTACAGTAATCTTGAATGTCGTTTCATATAAGAATTCATTACCTAAGCTGGTACTAGAGTTAGCGTTCTTGAATTGAACTGTTGCAGTATGAGGTACAGCAGCAACTGTTGCAGGTGTGAATGTAGCTTCGATTACAAACTTAGTAATCTTATCTTTATCACTACTCAAATTAGAGACTTTCTTGTTGTTTTTATCCAGACCTACCAATGCCAATTCAATGCCATCTTGGTATTCTTCCTCTACTCCATTGATTGTTATCTTACCGTCAGTATAAGCAATAGATGTTTTTATAGGACTGCTTAAGTCGACTTTTTCTTTGATAACATCTACTGATGGACCAACAATTTCAGAAGTAGCTGTAACCTTTTTACCATCTACAACCCAAGTCATATCCTTGATCTCAGCTTTTTCAACCTTATATTGGAATGTCAAAGTCACCTTCTGTTCCTTTACTTCTCCAGCAACAGTAAGATAGTGAACGGTAACTTCTGCTTCAGTTTCTTTATTCGCTTTAATTGTATTAAGATCTTTCTTGAACTCTATATTTTCATTTTTAGCAACTTCATAATAGTAAGCTACCACATTATCCAATTGACTGCCGAACAGTTCATCCAATTTATAGGTTTCTTGATAAGTCAAGGTTTCGCTAGGACCAGAAATAGATACTTCCGGTTGGTCACTATCTGTAGTAGCTTTAGCCTTAACCTCTACGTCATATCCGGAAATGATTTCATTACCCCATGCATCTTTTGTTGTAAGAGCATAAGCAGTATTCTGCTTCAAAGCCTCCAATTCTGTATCAGTTACTCCTTCTGCAAATCTGAGAGTCAAATCATAAACGCCTTTGTTAGCAGTAGGTTCTTTTTCTGGGTCTGCTACACGAGTCAAAGCATCTACACTAAAATTATCTGCAATATTAGCTACAACAAAGCTAGTATTACCTTTAGAATCTGTCAGACCGATTTCGTAAGCCTGAATATCTGCAGCTTTCAGATTCACCGGATTAATCAAAGCGTGAATCTTACTACCACCTCTGGCAATAAGTAAATCACCTGCTTTCTTAAATTTATCATTTCCATTAAATTTGATGTCTGCGGTTGCTTTATGATAATACAGAGTCGCTTCAGCTTGTGTAGAGCTTAAATCAACAGTACCTTCCGCTGTTACACCGAGCACACTCATACCAGTGATACGAGCAGATTTCGGCATAGAAACCTTTTCCCATTCTCCTGTTTCCTTATTGAGAATATTCAATACCCAAACCAATGGATTGCTAGCATCAGCACTTACATAGATATCTGTAGCAGCTTTAACATTTGTTTTTTTAGGTTCTCCGGCTTCCGCATCCCAAACCATCCAATATCCGTCTTCTGAAATTTGCGGTGCATATCCATCTTCACCTTTATCGCCTTGGTCACCTTGGTCACCTTGATCTCCCTTATCACCTTTCTTTCCTTCAGAACAAATACCGGTGTCTTTTCCATCAATAATCCAGTTCTTTGTTGCCGAATCAATCTCAATCTTTGTACCTGCTGCGCCATCGGCACCACTTACGATAGAATAGCTTTTACCATCGTTAAAAGTAATTTTAAATCCATCAGTAATTGTCTCTACAGCGGTTACCCATTTGCCTTCTTTCACAAAATTCTGTAACTCGGCAATGCTAGCTTTGTTTGCGTCAATCTGTGTTTGCAGATTGTCGATGTCATCATCGTAGTCCTTACAACCTACATAGGTGACAGTAGAAAGTGCCAACGCCCCGAAGAACATCACTTTTACAAATTTTCTTTTCATAACTACTTAAAAAT
>OGDQ01002008.1_pt1 | contig 10316 bp, 6 predicted proteins | sample 1570451 | NCBI WGS metagenome assembly OGDQ01 (sample SAMEA2582171, study PRJEB24529) | metagenome | biome: Human gut stool | place: China | collected 2011 | reverse complement strand
TCAACAATATAGCATTTAAATCTTCAAATACAGAATATAAGATCAACTTGTATAGAGACATATTATCAATTACTGCTTTTTATACATACATATTTTTTAATGTTTATATGCATACTCATAATATGATATACTCATAATTCTTTGTCAAATGCTCTTAGTTATTATATTATTCACATATAACGAACGAGCACTCCTAAAAAGGGTAGAAATAAATCCGTTTCCAATCAGAACCAAACGACACAATTTTTTAGCAACAAAATCACTTAAGCCCACAACCCCCGTAATACACTGTCCTTTCTCAAAATAATCCACATTCCCGATACATTTTCCTCCGATCTGTCGTATATTTGTAGCTTAATGATCTGCCTGTCGACAATTGTCAGCAAGCCTGCCGATAATTGTCGACAAGTTTACCGACAGTTGTCAACAGGCCTGCCGACGGTTATCGACAAACGATTACCCCGGAAGGAAAAACAAAACAACCGGAGGATATTTCCGATTATCTGCCGGATAATTAAACAATAGAAGCAATGGCAATTCAATTCAGCGTACACAAAACTCCTCAACCGAACGACAGGAAGGGGAAACAACAGACACATGCACGGGCGATCGCACGCAGTACACAAAAAATGGATGATATCTGCGCTCTGGTCTGCGAACGTGGCTCTATCTCGCCAGCCGACGTTAAAGCCGTGCTCGACTCTTTCGTTTGGGTAATCGGGCATTCGCTTAAATACGGGGACAATGTGGAACTGGAAGGGTTGGGGCACTTCTCTCCTTCTTTGCGGACGCAGAAGTTACCGGACGGCAGGTCGGTCATCAAACTCGACAACGTGAATTTCCGCTGTTCGGAAAAGCTGAAGAAAGAGTTAAAATCCGTTCGGTTGGAAAAGGCCAAAAGTGCTCCCTGCTATCTGCCGGAAGAGCGCAAAACAAGAATATTGGACTACCTGGAGCATAATGAAAGCATCACGACGATCACATATACCAAACTGAACGCCTGTTCCCGCTACCAAGCGACCGCCGACCTGAAAAAATATGTCGAAGAAGGACTTTTGTGCCGCGTTGGCTCCAGCACACACGTAACCTATCTGTTAGCGGAAAATTCGATATAAAGAAGAATGAATCCAAGCTGTAGCTTTCAGCGAAAATAAAGACTTATTTACATGAAAAAAAATATATTCCTACTCATTCTACTCTTCGCTTCCGTCTCGCTTCAGGCGCAATATCCGTTGCTCAGCAAAGATGCCGAGATCAGCTTGTTGACTGTTTCGCCATCGGAAGACGAAGTGTACACAGTTTACGGACATACGGCTTTACGGGTAAGAGATACCTCGAAAAAACTCGATACCGTATTTAATTACGGGATATTCGACTTCTCAAAGCCCAACTTCATCTACCGGTTTGCAAAAGGAGAAACCGATTACAGACTCGCAGCGCAATATACACGCGACTTCCTGATCGAATATGAGATGCGGGGGAGCGAAGTCACCGAACAAATCCTGGATATCGATTCCGCAGGAAAAGCACGGATATGGGAAGCCTTGATGATTAATAACCGGCCGGAAAACCGCGTGTATCGCTATAATTTCTTTTTTGACAATTGTGCGACAAGACCCGCCGCCATTATCGAAAATCAGACAAATGGAAAAATAGATTATGATGCACCATTCAAGCAGCAGACGTTCCGCGATCTCATCAACTATTGTACACGTAACAAACCTTGGCTTACATTCGGGTGTGACCTGGCACTTGGCAGCCCGACCGACCGGATCGCGACTTCCCATGAAATGATGTTCCTACCGCCCTACCTGAAAGAAGCGTTCGGCACTGCAACCATTACCGGCGCAGACGGTTCCCGGAAAAAATTGGTAAGTTCAACCAAAACATTGGTAAACGGGCTTGCCGATGAAGAAAGACCGGACACGGGTTTCTTTACGCCACTTGTCAGCTGTTGGGCCTTTTTCCTGGTCGTGTTGGCTGTCACGTTCATAGAATGGCGTCGCAAATCTTATTTCAGGATTGTCGATTGCCTCTTGTTTCTCATCGCCGGAATAGCAGGAATCGTACTGTTTTTCCTGAGTTTCGTTTCGACACATCCATGCGTTTGCCCGAACTGGAATATTATCTGGTTGCAACCTTTTGACTTGGCAGCTGTTATTTTGTTTACAGTAAAAAAGTTAAGAAAGGCCGCATATTATTATCATTTTATTAACTTTGCGGCGCTTACGCTGATGCTGGCTGGCTGGCATTTCATTCCGCAGCATTTAAATACAGCATTTATCCCGCTGGTAATGAGCATTTGGCTCCGTTCGGGATATGGCGTTTACAGAAAAATATGGAACATCGGGTACGGAAAATATTAACATCGCTTATCGCAATTCTGGCAGCAACCAATCTGGAGGCTCAACAAAGCACGCCCAAATTGGTCGTGTGCATCACCGTCGACCAGTTGCGGGGCGATTATATAGAATACTTTTATAATACATTCGGCGAACGCGGTTTCAAGCGGTTGATGAATGAAGGACTGGTGTATAACAACATCCGGTTCGAATTCTCTGACATCGACGAAGCCAGTGCCTTTGCCACCCTATTTACCGGAAGTAATCCTAATTTCAACGGAATATCAGGAAAGAATATCTACGATTTTGACAAGGAAAAAGAGGTTTCGGTCTTATATGATCCGGACTATATCGGCAATTATACGAAAGAACATTATTCTCCCCGGAAACTGATCAGCTCCACGATCGGAGATGAACTGAAAATAGCTTCCAAAGGCAGAAGTGACGTATATGCCATTGCTCCTAACCCCGAAAGTGCGATCCTTTCTGCCGGACATGCGGCAAACGGTGCTTTTTGGATGGACGATTACAACGGCAAATGGGCGACAACGACCTACTACAAAGGGCTTCCTTGGTATGTGGACCGCTACAACAACGGCCCGGAATCCCTGTCGGCCCGTTTGGAGCAGATGGCTTGGACACCGTCTTTGTCACCGGACAAGTTCAACGCATTCCCATACGTATTAGACGAGATACCTTTCAAATACACATTCAAAGAAAATACGAACGAGTGTTTCTTTAACCTGAAGACCTCTCCTTTTATCAATAAGGAAATCAATCGCTTGGCGCTTCAGTTCCTCGAATACGGGGCTTTCGGTACACGTTCCTGTCCGGATATGCTTGCCATCACTTATTATGCAGGCAACTATCGTGGCAATATGCATAAGGAATATACCCGCGAGATACAAGACACCTATTATCAGTTGGACAAGGATCTGGAACAGTTGTTGGACAAGATCGACAAGAAGGTCGGACTGAGCAACACGCTGATCGTATTTACCGGTTCGGGATATTATAAGAGTGAAGAAGAATATCCTGACGGCATGCAGTTGACGAATGGCGAATTCCATCCGAAACGTTGCGTCGCATTGCTCAATATGTATCTGATGGCTATTTACGGTCAACATACAAGTTGGGTAAAAGGATTCTATAACAATCAGATCTACCTGAACCGCAAAGCGATAGAAGACGCAAAGCTGGAACTGGCTGTCATACAAGAAAAGGCTGCCGAATTCCTGCGCGAATTCAGCGGCGTACAGTTTGTAGCGACCGAAAACGTCCTTCGTACGGGTAACTGGAACGAAAAGACTTCCAAATACCTGCACGGTACACACCTTTCAAGTCGTGGTGACCTGATCATCGAGTTGCAGCCCGGATGGACTATCAACAATGACGATCCGAAAGCAAAAGTAAAAGTAATACGAAATAATGCAGTTATAACCCCGCTGGTATTTATGGGTAACGGTATCAAACCGGAACACATCTACCGCGAAGTAAAAGCCACAGAAGTAGCCCCTACGGTAACCCATGTGCTGAGGATCAGGCCACCCAATGCATCCCTCAGTCTGCCGTTGAGGGAATTGACAATTGACAATGGACAATTGACAATTTCATCTAAATAAATATCCATTGGTATATAATTAAAACAAAATAAACATAGTAACCATCCAATTGATAGAGCCAATTGCATTGTCAATTGTCAATTGTCAATTGTCAATTTAATAAGTTATGGGATTTAATGAATTTATGACGAAGCTGTTCGGCAATAAGTCGCAGCGTGACCTGAAAGAAATTACCCCGTATGTGGATAAGATTAAGGCCGTATATCCGTCAATCCAAAAGCTCTCGAACGACGAGCTTCGTGCAAAAACTGATGAAATCAAACAGCGTATTCAGGATTATGTAGCCGATGAACGCGCAAAAGTGGAAGAACTGCGCAAAGGTATCGACAACAAGGAACTGGAAGAACGTGAAGCGATCTGGGCCGAAGTAGACAAAATCGAAAAGAACATCACGGATAAGATGGAAGTGGTATTGGAAGAATCCCTTCCCGAAGTATTCTCCATCATGAAAGATACGGCCCGCCGTTTTTCCGAAAACGAAACAATCGAAGTAACGGCAAATGACTTCGACCGTAATCTGGCTACCAAATACGATTTTGTGGAAATCGACGGCGATAAGGCTCTCTACCACAACCATTGGGTTGCAGGTGGTAACGAAATCACCTGGGATATGGTCCACTACGACGTACAGTTGTTCGGTGGTGTCGTACTGCACAAAGGTAAGATTGCTGAAATGGCGACCGGTGAAGGTAAAACATTGGTGGCTACCCTGCCTGTATTCCTCAACGCATTGACTCGCAACGGTGTACATGTGGTAACCGTAAATGACTATTTGTCAAAACGTGACTCGGAATGGATGGGCCCGTTATATATGTTTCACGGATTGTCGGTAGACTGTATCGACAAGCATCAGCCGAACTCCGACGCCCGCCGTGCTGCTTACAATGCCGACATCACGTTCGGTACGAACAACGAATTCGGTTTCGACTACTTGCGTGACAATATGGCGATCAGCCCAAACGACCTGGTACAGCGCAAACACAACTATGCCATTGTCGATGAGGTCGACTCCGTGTTGATCGACGATGCCCGTACACCGTTGATTATTTCCGGTCCGATCCCCCGCGGTGAAGAGCAGTTGTTCGAACAGTTCCGCCCGAATGTGGAAGTAGTCGTAAACGCACAGAAAGACCTTTGTTCCAAGATGCTGATCGAAGCCAAGAAAAAAATGGCAAGCAGCGATCAGAAAGAGGTAGAAGAAGGTTCTATCCAGCTGTACCGTTCCTTCAAGGGATATCCGCGTAACAAGGCGCTGATCAAATTCCTGAGCGAGCAAGGCGTAAAAGCCCAGATGTTGAAGACGGAAGAATACTTCATGTCTGAAAACATGCGTCATATGCACGAAGCGACAGACGAACTGTACTTCGTAATCGACGAAAAGAATAACAGTATCGAACTGACCGATAAAGGTATCGACTTGCTGACAGGTAAGACCGACGACCCGACATTCTTCGTATTGCCGGATATCACTTCCCAGCTTTCCGAACTTGAACATATTCAGAACGAAGAAGAAAAACAAGCCAAGAAAGACGAATTGCTGGCCAACTATTCCGTCAAGAGCGAACGCGTACATACGATCAACCAATTGCTGAAAGCTTACACCTTGTTCGAGAAAGACGACGAATATGTCGTGATGGACAACAAGGTCATGATCGTTGATGAACAAACGGGCCGTATCATGGATGGACGCCGCTATTCCGACGGTCTGCATCAGGCTATCGAAGCAAAAGAACGTGTGAAGGTGGAAGCCGCTACACAGACATTTGCAACCATCACTTTGCAGAACTACTTCCGTATGTATCACAAGCTGTCCGGTATGACCGGTACTGCCGAAACGGAAGCAGGCGAACTTTGGGACATCTACAAATTGGATGTAGTCGTTATCCCGACTAACCGCCCGATCGCAAGGAAGGATATGAACGACCGCGTTTACAAAACCAAACGCGAAAAGTATAAAGCCGTTATCGAAGAAATCGAAAAACTAGTGCAGGCAGGACGTCCGGTACTGGTAGGTACGACTTCGGTAGAAATCTCCGAAATGCTGAGCAAAATGCTTACCATGCGTAAGATCGAACATAGCGTACTGAATGCGAAGTTGCACCAGAAAGAAGCTGAAATCGTAGCGACTGCCGGACAGAGCAGTACGGTGACGATCGCCACCAACATGGCCGGTCGTGGTACCGACATCAAGCTATCTCAGGAAGTAAAAGCTGCCGGCGGTTTGGCCATCATCGGTACGGAACGTCACGAAAGCCGCCGTGTAGACCGCCAGTTACGTGGTCGCGCCGGACGTCAGGGTGACCCGGGTTCTTCCGTATTCTTCGTTTCTCTGGAAGACGATTTGATGCGTCTGTTCGCATCCGAGAAGATCGCCGGACTGATGGATAAATTAGGATTCAAGGAAGGTGAAGTATTGGAACACAGCATGCTCAGCAAATCTGTTGAACGTGCCCAGAAGAAGGTGGAAGAAAATAACTTCGGTATCCGTAAACGTCTGTTGGAATATGACGACGTGATGAACTCGCAACGTAACGTAATCTATACCCGCCGTCGTCACGCCCTGATGGGAGAACGTATCGGTCTGGACGTATTGAATACGATTTATGACACTTCCGTTGCAATCGTCGACCAACATGCCGATGGCGACTACGAAGGTTTCAAGTTGGAATTGTTCAAGACTTTCGCAATGGAATGTCCGTTCACGGAAGAAGAATTCAAGAGCGGCAAAGCCGACAAGCTGGCCGATAAACTGTTCGACGAAGCGCTGCAACTGTTCAAACGCCGTATGGAACGTATGACTCAAGTTGCCAATCCGGTGATCAAACAGGTTTACGAACATCAGGGTGCAATGTATGAAAACATCATGATCCCTATTACGGACGGTAAACGCATGTATAATGTTTCCTGCAACTTGAAAGAGGCTTACGAAACAGAAAGCAAAGCTATCACGAAAGCATTCCAGAAATCGATCGTCCTGCATACAATCGACGAAGCCTGGAAAGAACATTTGCGTGAGATGGACGAACTGCGTCACTCGGTACAGAACGCCAGCTACGAAAACAAAGATCCTCTGTTGATCTACAAGCTGGAATCTTACAACCTGTTCAAAAACATGGTGGATATGATGAACCGTAAGACTGCTGCCGTCCTGATGCGCGGTCAGATCCCTGTTCGCGAAGAACCGACTGAAGAAGAAAAGCAGGCTATGGCGGCCCGTCAGGCTGCGTTGGAAGAAGCTGCTCGTCAGCGTATCGCTATCCAAAGAGCAGAAGCCGAACGCCGTCAGGACATGAGTAAATATCGTGCTGAAAAGACCGATATTTCCGGTAACAACGATCCGGAAGAACGTGCCCCGCAACAACCGCGCCAAGAACCGGTTCGCGCCGAAAAACGCGTAGGCCGCAACGATCCCTGTCCCTGCGGAAGCGGTAAGAAATATCAGAATTGTCCCGGACAAGGTTTATAATCCTATCCGGCAACATGAAAAACGAAAGCGGCCCCGAAAAGGTCGCTTTCGTTTTCTTTATAAATCTAAAAAAACACAAAATCCTTTGTCCCTTACAATACACTTGTTACCTTAGTCGAACTAATTTAAATATTACATTTAATCACCATGAAGAAAATTATCTTATTACTGGCTTTTTGCCTGAGTGTAGGCAATTTATTCGCACAAGATGCGAACGCAGACAAACTGCGCGAAGAAGGGGACGCAGCCATGACTGCAAAAAACTATCCCGAAGTTGTAGCAAAGTACAGCGAATACTTAAAACTTACGAACTATGAAGATGAAAGCCGCGTCTTTAACTGTGCATTTGCAGCTTACAATGCTAAAAAGTATGACGATGCCATCAAATTCTACGACATGGCCATTCAAAAGGGCTATAAGACAGACGACGCTTATGTAGGCAAAGCAATGTCTTTGCGTAGCCAGGACAAAGCAGCCGATTTTACAGCAACAGTCGAAGCAGGTCTGAAAGCCAATGCCCAGAACGCAAATCTCGAAAAACTTCTGTATGCTTATTGCATGAAGAAAGGACAGGCTGCCCAGAAAGCAGGTAAGACTGAAGAAGCGGAAGAACTGTTTAAAGACGTATTAGTTGTAGGTAACGCCAAATATAAAGGTAACGCCCTTTACAGCCTCGGCGTTATGTTCTACAATGCAGGTGCAAAAATCCTGGCAGATGCCAACCCGATCGCAACATCCGATCCTGATAAATACGCAGCTGAAAAGAAAAAAGCAGATGCTCAAATGGCAAAAGCCAAAGGTTACCTGGAGCAGGCAATCGCTCTGAACGCAGCCGATGCCAATTCTAAAAAGATTCTGGATGCTATCAATGCAGCCAAATAAGCAAGACGGATAACAAAACGGATGCAATCCTCCAAAAGACAGGACATCCGGTTTAAGGGTGCTAACCCTATGCCTTACGACTGCTAACCCATAGGGTTACGACCGCTAAAGCATAGGGTTTTCATCATAATTGCACTTACTTGCAAACTCCAATCCTTATTCGAATAAAATCCTGAACCGCGTCAATCCATCCGCATACGTCCTGAGGGAAAAGGAACAGTTGTGTTTTTGGAGAACTTCACGAATAAATATCAAGCCGATGCCCTGGCCACCACGTTTAGTCGAAAAGAAAGGGCTGAACAGCTTGGCCTCCGTTTCCTTGTCAATGCCTTTGCCAGTGTCGGCAATCTCCAGACAGACCGGATTACGGGAGGTACGGATATAAATCTCACCATCGTGGTCGATCGATTCGGAAGCGTTCTTGATGATGTTGACCAACACCTGTTCAAAGAGTGAATTGTCCAGATTGACAATCGGCGAAATAGGGTCCAGATCCATCACGATCCGGATATTCCGGTTCAGGCAAATCGTTTCCATAAAACGTTTGCACGAAAAGACAACTGCATTCAGCGGCTGTGTCTTGGCTTGAGGTTCCGGTATGCGAACCACGTCTGCAAACTTCGTGATAAAATGACTCATACTATAACAACGCTCTATCGAAACACGCAGGACTTCACAAATATCTTCTGTGTCCTGCATCTCGCTGAAGGTCGCCTCAAGCGTGTCCAATGTGGAAGTAATACCGGCAGTCGTGTTGTTCACCTCATGAGCAATCATACGGATCACCTTCTCATACGCTTTCTTTTCGGCCTTAAAGACCTCCTGCGTCAACATTTCCACCAAATAGAAGGAATGATGGAAGCCACGATCCACAAACGAAGAATGCGTACATTTATATATATTGGCATCATTCAGGCGGACTGTCTGCGAATCGTACAAGGGGATCGGCTCCAACTCCGCCGCCAAAGGTGAATCCAGTTCCGACAGGCGCTTGCCCACGATATCCGGCAAGGAAGGAACTCCCAGCATCTTATGAGCCGCCGGATTGACCGAAAGGACTTCCTTATCAAGGTTCAACATAATCACCCCCATCGGCGAGGCATTGATCAGCAAATCCAGGAAATGGTTCTGTTCCCTTAGATGCAAGCGTTCGTTCTTCAACTGTTCCATCATCTTGTTGAAAATATCGACAATACGATCCGCCTCCTTCTGTCCCACACGACTCAGACGGGAACTGAAATCCTGCTCCTTCAACAAATCCATACCATTCCCTATAATTGTAAGAGGCTTGATGATACGACTATAGAACACAAACAAATAGATGATTGTCAGGATCACGATCCCTTCCACGAAAAAGAACATAAAAGACGACTCCCCATAGAAAGCATGATAGGTAATAATCGCCAATACAGACAACAGCAATGCAGTCAATATCCAAAACAATCCTTTTATTCTCATCAGTCGGGGCGATTTATTTGTCTACAGGAATATCATATTTCTCAAGACGGCGGTACAGGGCCGCCCGACTGATACCGAGTGCCGTGGCAGCGTGTGAAAGATTACCGGCATGTGTTTTCAGCGCCTGGAGAATCGTTTGCTTTTCCAACTCATCCAATGTCAGGCCTTCAAACGAAGGAGCCCCTTCAGCCTTTGCCGACAATGTCGTATGAAGACACTGGCCCTCGAAGTCAGAGGCCTCCAAAACAGCCTTGCCCGATACCAGTATCGTCCGCTCCACCAAATTCTTCAACTCACGGATATTACCCGGGTAAGGCAGTTTTTGCAGGAAGGTCAAAGCTTCGGATGAAAAACGGACAGTAGGCAAGCCGTTTATCTCTGATTGTTTATCGGCAAAATAACGTGCCAACAAAGGGATATCATCTTTACGATCGCGAAGCGCAGGCAGATGAACAGTTATCAGGTTGATACGATAAAACAAATCTTCCCGGAACATGCGTTCAGCCACCATTTCGCGCAAGTTGCGGTTTGTCGCACAAACCACAC
>OGDQ01001988.1_pt1 | contig 10385 bp, 5 predicted proteins | sample 1570451 | NCBI WGS metagenome assembly OGDQ01 (sample SAMEA2582171, study PRJEB24529) | metagenome | biome: Human gut stool | place: China | collected 2011 | reverse complement strand
ACTATATCTTATAACATAAAAAAGACGTGTGAAAAATTTCTATTTTTCACACGCCATTAAAACTATATTATTATAAATACCTGAATATACTGCCTCTGAATATATTCTGCCAATCATAATATTCTGTTTGATATTATTTGTCAGCTTTTCTTTCTGTTATTTTTTATTATTATCTGTTAGTTCTCCTTTTCTTACTGCTAACAGCCATACATACTGTCATTCCTCCAACAGATAACATAAGAAGCCATACAAATATACTGTTATTGTCAGCTGTATCCGGGGTTTCTTTCACTTCTGTAGCGGTATCATTAACACCAGCACTGCCTGAATCTGCTCCGGTATCATTCGAACCCACATCACCTGAACCTGCTCCGGTATTATTCGAACCTGCATCACCTGAGCCTGCTACAGTACCATTCGAACCTGCATCACCTGAGCCTGCTCCTGTACCATTGTCAACCACATCACCTGAGCCTGCTCCATCTGAATTATTATTATCAGCTATCTTGGCAATTACTGTATCTGCTTTCTTTATCTCGACATAGCCATTGTCTTCTACATAATATCTGTCACAATCTTCACAATGCCAGTATTCAATATTACCTTCTTCTGCCTTTGTTGCCGCCTTTGCTTCTACTAAATTTAAGCCTTAATCTTAATTTTCCTTATCAAGTGGTTAGTGCTAAAGTCAATAACCGCTCTGAGGGACTTAATTTTAGGGTATATAATAATAAGGATATAGAGTTTCTGGACGTGAGAGACCAGTCCGGTATGCGTACCTATGTCCGTTCGCTCTGTTTTGTACTGTTTAAGGCGGTCACGGAATTGTTTCCCGAGGGCAAGCTGTTTGTAGAACATCCCGTTTCGAAAGGTTATTTCTGTAATCTGCGTATCGGGCGTCCTATTGAATTGGAGGATGTGAAACGCATCAAGCAACGTATGCAGGAGATTATTGCAGAAAATATACCCTATCATCGTATCGAATGCCATACAGCCGAAGCTGTACGTATTTTCAGCGAACGGGGTATGAATGATAAAGTCCGGTTGCTCGAAACTTCCGGTTCCCTCTATACCTATTATTATACGTTGGGCGATACGGTCGATTACTATTATGGCAACCTGTTGCCCAGCACCGGCTATCTTAAACTGTTTGACATCGTGAAGTATTACGATGGACTATTGCTGCGTATTCCCAGCCGCGAGAATCCCGAAGTGCTGGAAGACGTTGTAAAGCAGGAAAAGATGTTGGACGTCTTTAAAGAATATCTGAACTGGAGCTATATCATGGGACTCAACAATGCAGGCGATTTCAACCTCGCTTGCGAAGAAGGCCATGCAACAGATTTGATTAACGTTGCTGAGGCATTGCAGGAAAAGAAGATAGCCCAGATTGCCGATACCATTTTTCATCGTGGCGAAAACGGTAACCGAGTGAAACTGGTACTGATTGCCGGACCGTCTTCTTCCGGAAAGACCACTTTCAGCAAGCGGCTTTCAATCCAGTTGATGACAAATGGGTTGAAACCTTTTCCTATCTCTCTCGATAATTATTTCGTAGACCGTGAGGATACTCCTTTGGATGAAAACGGAAACTATGATTATGAATCGCTTTACGCGCTCGACCTCGAGCTGTTCAACCAACAGCTGCAAGCCTTGCTGCGTGGTGAAGAAGTAGAACTTCCCCGCTTTAATTTTGCTCTCGGCAAGAAAGAATTTAAAGGTGATAAACTGAAAATTGAAGATAACACGATTCTGATATTGGAAGGTATTCATGCCTTGAATCCGGAGTTGACGCCACATATTCCTGCCGAACGTAAATTTAAGATTTATGTATCGGCATTGACCACTATCTCTCTAGACGACCACAACTGGATTCCTACTACCGACAATCGTCTGTTGCGTCGTATTATCCGTGATTTCAATTATCGGGGCTATTCTGCCCGTGAAACTATTTCACGTTGGCCTAGTGTGCGTGCCGGTGAAGATAAGTGGATATTCCCTTATCAGGAAAATGCAGATGTAATGTTCAATTCAGCTCTTCTTTTTGAGTTTGCAGTGCTCCGCCTGCACGCTGAACCTATATTAATGGGAGTTCCGCGTAATTGCCCGGAATACTGCGAAGCCTATCGTTTGTTGAAATTCATCAAATATTTTGTTCCGGTTCAAGACAAAGAAATACCACCGACTTCTTTGCTTCGGGAATTTTTAGGAGGAAGCAGCTTTAAATATTAAGTAGGAAAATTAGGATATATTCGTTTTTTCAATTTACTTTGCGTAATTATCCCAACCTGTCTGTTAGGGTCAGATAGGTTGGAATACGAAACAGCAATAATTAAATTCGTTGGAATTATTCAGACGAGAGGGTCAATAACTGTTATATGGCACTTGAATAAATGAACCTTTGGGTATTTATTCTGTTATGAAGATATTACATACAACAAAAAAACGGGAATATGATTTTTTATAATAATCTTTTGGCAAAATGGTTCTTAGGGAAAAAGAAGCATTATTTTATGGTAGGCGGGCTTTTCTTTACCCGATATAAATATTTAGAAGTTTGGGAAGATATGGAATTACGGATACATGCAAGGCAATATTGGGAATGTTTCTTTTTGACTTTAGCTCCGGCATTAATTTTGTCTTTGTGGCTTTCGTGGTGGTGGATGATAGTTCCTTTCGTTACCTATGACATACTTTATTGGTTGGAAAAAGCATTCCGTTCTCATTCTGTATTCAACTGGGAAGCGGTAGAAAATTGTGGTGATACGCTTTATTTAAGAAAAAGAAAATCTTATGCATGGATGAAATGGTACGGTAAAAAGACGTTGCCTTTATCCGATTGGGACGAATAAAGGTCGTTTCTTTATGAAACTGTTCATTTGGGCACTCCTATAAAAATGACGGAGGTTTTCCGGTATTAATGAAAAACTTCCGTCATTCTAGTGGTTGTCTGAGAAGCCAGTGTTAATGCGATTAATTTTTTGCTTATCGTAAAGCTTCCACTTCGTCCGGAGTCAGAGGGATTTTCTTACCCAATCTGCGGGCACCAGTTTCCGTAATCAGGTAGTCTTCTTCGTTGCGGATACCACCGAAATCCTTGTAAGTTTCCACTTTTTCGTAGTTGATGAAATCGGCAAACTTCTTTTCCGCCTTCCACATATCTATCAATTCGGGAATGAAATAGATACCCGGTTCTACCGTATGCACAAATCCCGGTTCCAACGGAATGGCGAGACGTTGTGATTTACGTCCGAACTGCGTGCTTTTCGGTTGTCCGTTATATCCTACCCATACTTCGCCTAAATTCTCCATGTCGTGAACATCGAGTCCCATCATGTGGCCGAGTCCGCAGGGAAAGAACAACGCATAAGCACCCGAACGGGCTGCTTCGTCGGGATCTCCTTTCATCAGGCCGATCGATTTCATCCCTTCTGCAATCGTACGGGCGGCAATCAGATGGACCTCTTTGAACGGAATGCCCGGTCTTAGGGCGGCAACTGCGGCCTGATGGGCTTGTAAAGCGATTTGATAGATGGTTTTCTGCTGTTCTGTAAAATGTTTACTTACCGGAATGGTCGACGAGAGGTCGCCGGAATAGTGCATGCCGTTTTCCGCTCCTGCATCCAACAATAACAACTGCCCTTCGTGGAGGATATTACCGTGATAATGATTATGGAGGGTTTGCCCGTTAATGGTGGCAATCACCGGGAAAGACAATTGTCCGCCATTTTGTAAAACGACTTCTGCCACTGCTGCTATTTCACATTCTTTCATCCCCGGCCGGACAAGTTGCATCGCCCGGATGTGCATATCGGCGGAGATATTTACTGCTTCTTCTATCTCCCTGATCTCCTCGGCCGATTTGTAGTTTCGTTGGCCGACTACAGCCCGGATCAGTTCGGTAGAGGCTCCGGCAACTTGCGCTTCAGGGGCAATCCCCAGTAAACGGAGTAGGGTGACCTGATGTTCACCCCGGTAAGGAGGCAGATAATGGATACGACGTCCCTGCTGTACCGCTTTATTTAAATAATCGCTCAGCTGGGCGGTCGGAGCGGTTGCAGTGATGCCTACTGAAGCACTCTTTTCCCGTATCGTGGGTTGGGTGCCCATCCAGACGATATCGTCGATGGTCAGTTCATCCCCGAAAATAATTTCCCGGCCTTCATCGATATCGATCAGAGCCGAAAGACCGGCATAATCCGAACCGAAAAAATATAAAAAAGTCGAATCCTGACGGAAATGATACGTGTTGTCGGTATAATTCATACCGCTTTCATTGTTGCCGAGAAATAGTAAAATCCCTTTACCGATTTCTTTCTTCAGCCTGTTACGTCTCTGAATGTAAGTCTCTTTGTTGAACATAATCGTATGGTTTTATAAGTAGATATTGGGTTTGGTCAGTTGGTATTGTTGATAAAATCTTTGGGTAATACGCCGAATTGATTTTGGAAACATTTGGCAAAGTAGGAGGGACTGTTAAAGCCGACCATATAACAGATCTCGTTGATCTTATATTCGTTTCCGGCCAGATATTCCGCTGCTTTACGCAGGCGTACCAACCGGATAAATTCATTCGGGGTCAAACCGGTTACTGCCTTTACTTTGGCATACAGAAGGGTACGGCTCATATTGACACTTCGGGTGAGTTGGTCGACGGAAAATTCTGTATTCGAGATATTCTCCTGGATGATCTCGTTCAGACGGTTAAACCATTTTTCGTCGGCCTGTGTTTCGGTCAGGGTATTGATCGGGGTGAAAGGTTTCTCTGAAAAAAGACAACGCAGTTTGTTCCGGTTTTCCAGCAGACTGACCATCTGTGCATACAGATAGCTCACAGATACCGGTTTCTCGATATAGACATCCGCTCCGTTTTCCAGACCGGCGATTTTACTTGCTGTATCCGTGCGTGCTGTGAGCAGGATTACCGGGATATGACTTAGATTGATGTCGCTTTTTATTCGTTTGCATAATTCTATTCCATCCATTACCGGCATCATGACGTCGCTGATGACAATGTCCGGTTTCAGATTTTCCAGTGATTTCAATGCTTCTTCGCCATTTCCGGCCGTGTGGATATGATATCGTTGTCCGATGACACGGGTGAGATAAGAAATAAACTCTTCGTTATCTTCGACAATCAGTACGGTTCCGGCCTTTTTCCCATCTTTGTCGGTCTTCTCTGTTCCGGCAGGTTCGATCGGATCTTCAGCTTTTACTTCCCGGAGTGCTGCTGTTTTATCCGGAGAGGTCACAGAAATAGAAAGGTCGTTTTGTTCGTCCTGGGGAAGCGTGATCCGGAAACGGGTAAACCGGTTTTCTTCGCTTTCCACTTCTATCTTTCCCATCATTCGTTTCACCAACAGGCTGACGATGGCTAGCCCGATACCGAAACCTTTGTTCGGGAGTTGTGGTTTATTGGCCGATTGGTAAAAGAGGTTGAATATTTTTTCTTTCTCCGTAGGTTTGATTCCCGTACCGTTGTCTTCGACAGAGATCGTTACCGTATGTGCTTCAGGATTTTCAGTGAGGGAGACCAGAATACGGTCTTTGGTAAATTTCATGGCATTGGTCAGCAGGTTACTCAACACTTTGGTCAGTGCTTCCCGGTCGGTGCAAATCCGGATCGGTTGTGGAGTATCGTGGGAGAGCTGTATCCCCTTTTGCTGAGCTGCAGATGTAAAACGCTGTACAGTTTTTTCCACCAGATCATCGATGTCGAACCAGGTGTTTTGGGAGGAAAAAGCTTCTTGTTCGGCTTTCGTAAAATCCAGGATCTGATTTACCAGGTCCAGTAACCGTTCGCTGTTGCGTTTGACAACTTCCAGGTCGTCCCTGATTTCCTCCGGGATATTTTTTTGACGCATGATCTCTTCTACGGGGGCCAGGATCAGCGTTACCGGAGTACGGATTTCATGGGTAATATGGGTGAAGAATCCGATTTTAGCATCGAATAGTTTGCGTTCGTTCTCGTGATGCAAGGCTGCGATCTTATTACGGTGGCGTCGGTTGGTCCGTTGTAATAAAAGTGCATACCCTAAAGCGATCGCTAAAACGATCAGGATACCGTAAACGACTAACATACCGTTCGACAACCACCAGGGTGGAAGAATTGTAATCCGGATTTCTGCTTTTTCGGGATTCCATACCTCGTCGTTATTACAGGCCATCACCTGGAAGGTATAATTCCCCGGGGATAGGTTGGTGTAGGTGGCTATGTTGTTTTGATTGTCCGTGTTGTTCCAGGTTTTATCGAAACCTTTCAACATGTATTTGTATTTGTTTTTACTCGGGGCACAATAGCTGGTCGTTACAAATTCGATAGAGAAAACGGCTTCGTTGTGAGGGAGAATGACCGAGCGCTGACGGTCGATCTGAGCTTGCAGAACCGAATGTCCGCCGATTGTTACATCCTGATTGAAAAGCCGGAAGGCCGTAAAAACAATATGGGGAATCACTTCATTCTTGCGGATACTTTGCGGATGGAAGACATTGAACCCATTGCTGCCGCCGATATAGATCTGACCGCCGGAAGTTTGCAGGCCGGCCTGGTTGGTAAACGGAAGGCAGATGAGCCCGTCTTCCTGATTGTAATAGCTGATGGTTTCATCCAAAGTATTGAACCGGAGTAAACCGGCATTGGTCGTGATCCACAATTCATTATAACTGGAGATGATCGTCTGTATGGTGGTATGGGTACGAAATAACGGATCGGGATGACGGGTAAAACTATGGTCGGCCGGATTGTAGGTATAAAGTCCGTATCCGCCCGTACCGATCCTTAACTTGCCCTGATCGCTGCACAGGCACACGATAGATTGTGGTAAACCGGTCTGATCGTTGGAATGAAATTTGAGGGTACTGGTTTTCAGGTCATAGCTGATCAATCCTTTGCCTTGCGAAGCAAACCAGATCGTATGGTTGGCGTCTTCGGTGATGTCGGTGATGTAGCTGTTGTATCCCAGATCGGCGATAGTAACGAACGAATTGCTGAAGATATCGTAATATAGGATGCCGGTTTGGGTACCGAACCAGAGCCTGCCTGAGCTGTCTTTGTATATAGCGTATACACTGCCCGGATTCAAGCCCTTGATATTTTTATCCGAATAGTTGGTCACTTTACCGGTAGCTGAATTTAACCGGTACACACCGTGAGCATAAGTCCCGACCCATAATTCATGGTGGTCGCAATATAAGGCGTGCACGCTGAGGTCCGGATTTTTGGCGTCTAAGTATACCGGAGTGAAAGATTGATCGTGTGGGTTGTAGTTCCAAAGCCCTTTATTATCTGTTCCGATCCATATCGTCCCGTCGGTGTTTTCACAAAAAGAATTGATGACTTTCCCCGGGGCACTTGTTTTGCCCGGTGTATAGCAGAACGTATTGAACCAATTGGTACCCGGCGTAAGATAATTGATACCTCCGGCGTTCGTTCCCACCCAGATACCTCCTTCCCGGTCTTTCAGAATCGAATAGACAATCCCGTCATTTAATCCTTGCGGAAAAAGAACATTGTATCCGATCGTAGAAAAAGTGTTCTCCGCCAGATTATATTGTGTCAGTCCGCTATTGGAACCGATGAGCAATATACCCGGTTGTATTTCGGTAATAAAATGGATATAGGTTATCGGTTCGTCAGCAGGAGGGAGGCAGGCCGTACAGTTGCGGGTTGTTTTATCGTATTTGAAAAGTCCGTTGTCACACAACCAGATATTTCCGAAAGAATCTTCACATAGGGCGTAAATGTAACGGGCTGTATATCCTTTTTGTTTATCTGTAGCATCGATCCGGAAAAAAGAGTCGGTGAAGGGATCGTATTTACATACTCCCTGATCATGAGTGGCTATCCATACTTCTCCGGTGTGGTCGATCAGAATTTTGGTGGTCAGATTGGAAATAAGACTCTTTTCATCGTTGATGTCGTGACTGTAATGTTTGATCTTGCCGTCCGAAGGATTGTAGCGGAAAACACCGCTTCCATAAACCGATATCCAGATTTTTCCCAATTGGTCTTCCTTGATCGAGTAGATGATTTTTTGAGAAAGCCGGTCCGGGATATCCGGTAGATGAAAGGTCGAAAATTTTTCTTCGGATACCCGGTAGCGGAAAACACCGTTCTCAGTACCGATCCAAAGATTACCTTTCGAATCCTCGAATAAAGAATGAATGACATTATTGCCTAAAGAAGCCGTGTCGCCGGGAATATGCCGGAAAGTTTTGAAATGGCGCGAATCGAAGCGATTCAGACCGTCTGAAGTGCCACACCAGATATATCCTGTCCGGTCCTGCAACAAACATTGTACAGCATTACTCGATAAGCCGTTTTCAACCGTATAATGGCGAAATTGGGAAGGAATGCCGAAGGTCGGGGAGAGTGAAGCGAGCGATAGAAAGAATAAGATAAAGACAAACGTTTTCATAATCATTTGGTTAATAGTGATGTAGCACATGCCCCTCTGGCGGTTTCCTTTTTTTTGCTTCAAATTTAAAAAAATTATCATTTGAAGTGTATTTTCGATACTTATATTTTTGTTTTATAAAAAAATGTTTTTATCTTTGAGATGTTTATTCGATGATTATGCTAAATGAAATTCGCATATTGCAGAACCGTTCCTACAAAGGACTTTTTGAATGCTGGTTATATTAGCGGATTCTTTTCTTTATCCTGAATCCGAAGGACAATTTTTCTCTGTGTTTTTTTTATCTTGAGAGTGAGATAAATTTTATTATTCTAAATTTATTTCGTCATGCGTGGAAATATATTCGATATCAAGCGTTATGCGATTCATGACGGGCCGGGAATACGAACGACTGTTTTCTTGAAAGGGTGTCGTTTGCATTGTCGTTGGTGTCATAACCCGGAAAGTCAGGCTGTGGGAACTGTGTCGATGAAACAAGTCCGGAAATTAGGAGACCGTGAATTCGAAGAAATCCGGAAGGTGGGCTATGGGATTTCGGTCGATGAATTAGTCGAAGAGATAGCTAAAGATGCGGTGTTTTTCGAAGAATCGGGAGGAGGCGTTACTTTTTCAGGAGGAGAACCTTTGTTGCAACCGGTTTTTCTGTTGGAATGTCTCAAAGCTTGTAAGGCCCGTCGTATCCATACCTGTATCGATACGGCCGGAGTGGCTTCCGGAGCATATTTAGAAGAAATATGCCGGTATACGGATTTGTTTCTTTACGACGTAAAAACTGCCGATCCTCAAAAGTTCGAAGCGTACATCGGTAAAGGATTCCGGGAGGCGTGTGAACATCTGAGGAAAATTGCCGGACAGGGTGCCGGAGTGATTGTCCGGATACCTGTTATTCCCGGTTTTAACGACGATAAGAAGAGTGTGCAGGAGACGATTCGTTTTTTACAGACGATGCCTGTTTTGAAAGAGGTGAATCTGCTCCCTTTCCACCGTACGGGGGCAGATAAATACAAACGGCTCGGTATGGATTGGGAAATGGGAGATCTTCCGGGCCTGAAAGAGGAAGACCTGAAAGATATCCGGGAAATGTTCAGGGAACAAGGCTTTCGGATATAACCTGTTAAAAAACTATAAATCAAAACCATACTTATTATGAAAATGACCGAACGAATCAGAAAACTACGTGAGCAGAGTCTGAATGCTGAGAATCGGATCTCGGCGGAAAGAGCTTTACTGATTACTGAATTTTATCAATCGGGGATGGCCGATGCCGAACCGGTACCGGTTCAACGGGCTTTAGCGTTTAAATATATCCTGGAACATAAGTATATTTGTGTGAATGAGGGTGAATTGATTGTCGGCGAGCGGGGACCGGCCCCGAAGGCTACTCCGACTTATCCCGAAATCTGTATCCACTCGTTACAAGATCTCGAGATATTGAACGATCGCCCGAAAGTATCCTTTAAATCCGATGAAACTACCCGGGCTGCTTACCGGGATATCATTATTCCCTACTGGAAAGGGAAAAGTAATCGCGACCGGATATTTCAGAATTTGCCACAGGAGTGGAAAGAGGCTTATACTGCCGGTGTATTTACGGAATTTCAGGAACAAAGGGCGCCGGGACATACGGCTTTAGGGATAAAGATGTTTCGTACCGGGTTGTTGGATTTGAAAGAAGAAATAGCCGAAAGTCTGGCTAAGACCGACCTGGTAAACGATCCGGAAGGCGTGGATAAACGCGACGAGCTGAGGGCGATGGATATCGTTTGTGATGCAATGATCCGCTATGCCGAACGGTATGCCGAACGCCTGGAAGAGCTGGCGGCTGAAGAAAAAGACCCGGTGAGAAAGAAAGAGCTGGAGAAAATGGCTATGATTTGTCGTCGGGTACCGGCTCATGCTCCGACAACCGTTCATGAGGCATTACAACATTATTGGTTTATCCATTTGGGTGTGGTTACCGAATTGAAT
>OGDQ01001964.1_pt1 | contig 10532 bp, 8 predicted proteins | sample 1570451 | NCBI WGS metagenome assembly OGDQ01 (sample SAMEA2582171, study PRJEB24529) | metagenome | biome: Human gut stool | place: China | collected 2011 | reverse complement strand
TATTGTATCCGTGTTCCCGCATGTTCTCCAGAACATACCGGTCTCCGACTTTTGTTTTCTCTACGTGGATTCCCTCTTTTTCTCCCATCAGAGTAAATCCCAGGTTGCTCATGATCGTCACAACAATCGTATTCTTCTTCAGTCTGCCCTTCTGCTTCATGTAGTTGCCGCAGATTGCCATCACCTGATCGCCGTCTACCAGATTGCCCTTTTCGTCAACCGCAAGCATACGATCCGCATCGCCGTCAAACGCGATACCGGCATCCGCCTTCTCGTACACAACGCGTGCCTTCAGCTCATCCATGTGGGTAGATCCGCAGTTCGCATTGATGTTGGTTCCGTCCGGGTCGGTGTGAATCGCCACCAGTTCCGCACCAAGATCGCTGAGCGCCTTGACGGACGTGTAATACGACGCGCCCTCCGCGCAGTCCACCACGATCTTTTTGCCGTGCAGATCGACCGGAACACATTTTTCCATAAATTTCACGTATTCATCCTTCAGATCAAAGCGGTATTCGATCTTTCCCACGCCGGATCCGATCGGAAGTACCACGTCCTTCATGTTGTTGCGGATCAGCGCTTCAATCTCATCCTCCAGTGCATCGGAAAGCTTGTAGCCCTCGCCGTTGAAGAACTTGATTCCGTTAAATTCCATCGGATTGTGCGATGCCGAGATCACAACACCCGCATCTACTTTATGCTTTCTTGTCAGATAGGCAATCGCCGGCGTCGGCATAACCCCCACAAAAATGGCGTTTGCACCCACGGAGCAGATTCCCGCCATCAACGCGCTGGCAAGCATTCCTCCCGATATTCTGGTATCGCATCCGACAATGATTGTCGCCTGATGTTCCGTCTCTTTCGTCAGCACATACGCGCCTGCCTGCCCAAGCTTGGTTGCCAGTTCGATCGTCAGTTCCGATCCCGCCACGCCACGCACGCCATCCGTGCCAAACATTCTAGCCATATTCTATTTCCTCCATGTTTTCACTTTTTTACGGATTGTTGCTGCTTCTCTCCGTATCACTTCCAGCTGCACCGTTCTCAGTGGCTGTCTTATCCGTTTTATCGGTTTTATCCGACTTGTCAGCCGCATCGCCTGCAGCGGCGGTGCCGGCTGTATCGTTCGTCTTGCTCTCACTGTCTGTCGTATCCGTATTATCCGAAGTACCCGTTTCGGCGGTGTTGTGGTCGGTAATTGTCACCGGCAGTGTCACTGTTCCAGTCACCCAGCAGTGCTCCTGCTCCAGCGTGATCTGTACATTCAGGTGATGCTCGCCCGCTCCAAGGTTGGATGCGTCCGCCGTTCCGGTAATATCTTTTGCAGAGATTCCCGCAAGCTCGCTCTCCGCTCCGCTGATCTCTACCGCGACCGTGCTCTCCATGTAATTTGCATTGTAACCGTCGCGCACATTCTGAATGGTAAAGTTTGCCACTGGCACCTCGTAAGTCGCCTTGACAACCGGCTCCACCTTCGCGGTCACCTCTACTTTTGCATCCGAGTTCAGCACAAGTGCCGTTTGACTCGGCAGATAGGAACTGATATCCACCGTTGTGGTCAGATCCTCGGTGATACCGGAAATGTCCAGCACCTCCTGCGGGGCACTAAACACGTTGGAAATGTTCTGGAACAGGAAATTGCTCTGGAAGCCCATCCGCACCACTTCCTTGGACTTGATCTTGCGGGGGATGCTGAGGACTTTTTCTGCATCCAGCGGGATCATCTCCCCTTCCTCGTCCTCACCAATGACCGGGAAGAAGTTGAGCAGATTCTGGATGTGCGCCTTGCGCTCCTCGGTGTCGCCTTTGCCGCTGGCGGTGTCCTGTGAAAGGTCGTTGGCGAACCGCTCGTAAATCAGCAGGGTGCGGGCGGGGTCAAAATCGAACACATAGGCGTTCTCTTTGCGGCGGAAGGTGCCGTTTTCGTGGAAAAGGCAGGGATTCTGGGCACGGAACGCTGCCTGCATATACAGCGCCGGGCTTTTCAGGTTGGAGAGCATCAGCACCGCCGACCATTCCGGGATGGTGACACCGGTGGTGAACTGCCCCACAGACAGGGTGATGGTCTTTTCGTGGTGGGCGATGGCGGCTTTTACCCGGTCAAAGCTCTTCTGGTTCTCGTCCGTGTCGTCCAGCTTGCCGTCACCGGCGGCAAGGATCACCTCATAGTCCCGGAATACCGGGTGCGCCTGCAGCTTTTTTGCCAGCGCTCTGGCGCTGTCCACCCGGTTCAGCAGCCAGAAGGTATGTTTCAGCTCTGCCCGCAGCTCCGGGGTGGAAAACGGAAATTTGTTCTGGGTGGTCATGGCATCCAGAAAGCGGTCTACCTCGGCGTCGTGCTCAAAGCTGCCGCCCGACTTTACTTTAAAGAACTCGTTCAGGTCAAAGGCAAATTCCTGCGTTTCGCCATCGATCTCCACCCCCTGCTGGATCTCGTCCCGGATGATCTCGGACATCTGGTAGGTGTAGAGGTTGAGCATGGGGAGGTTTGCGTAGGGGTTCTGCTGCCCCGGTTCACCCTGGCAGTTCCGCTTGGCGGCCTGCTCGTCGGCGTAGGTCCAGTTGAAGATGGCATCCCCGGAAAACTTGTCGTTCGCCAGCGCCTTGAAGGGCGTGCCGGACAGGTGCAGCGTGAACTTGCGGCGGATGCGGTCAAAGGCAAGATCGGTCTTGTAGGTGTCCACGCCCTCGTGGGCTTCGTCGATGACCAGCACATCCCAGTTCAGCTCGGTCAGGTGGCGCAGCTTGTCGTACTCGCCGCCGAAATACTTGGAGCCTTTCATGTCCTGCAAGCTGACGAACTCAATGCGCTTATACAGTTCCTCGCCCTGTGCGGCGGCATCCAGATAGCCTTGCTCGTCCAGCACATGGGGCTGCTCGGCAAGGGCAGCCACATGGCTCACGAACAGATAGCCGGATTCCCTGCCCAGAAAGCGCACATAGTCGCTGTACCAGCTGTTGGCGATGGCTGGGCGGTTGGTAACGATGAGCACCGTCTGTGCATCGACCTGCTTACAGAAGTCGTAGACGGAAAGGGTCTTGCCAAAGCGAGGCTTGGCGTTCCAGAGGTATTCCCCGCCGGGGTGGCTCTGGTAATAGGTCTTGGTGTCGCGGACAGCCCTTGCCTGTTCTCCCCGCAGGGTGTAGGCGATGGCGGCATCCAGCTGCACCCGGCCCCGGTTCATGCGGAAATCCTGAAAATACCGCCGAGACTGCTGCCCATCCAGATGGAACCACTCGTTTTTGCGGTCGTTCTCCACGTTCAGCTTGCGGAGGTAGGCGTGGAAATCGTGGTCGGTGAACACCTCGCCGCTGCCGTCATCGTAGACGGCATTGCCCCGCCACTCCTCATGGTACAGCACATCGGCGGTGTGGGTCTGCTGTTTCAGGCGTTTGTCCACCGACTGCTCGGTGTAGCCAATCTTCGTCCAGCCGTTGTGCCGGGCAATTTCCGGGGTGGTATAGGCGTAGATCATGGGCACCACCTGCCGGGCAGTGCGCAGGGTTATGCCAGCCATTATGCCATCTCCTTTACATGGGTCTCGATAAATTCGATCTCGTCCGCAGTCAGGTCATATTTTCGGTAAAGCTGCCGGTCAATTTCCGCCACCGACTTGTTCCAATCAATGTCGGAATGGGCGGTAAAGTCTTGAAGGGGAACCATGCGCCATGTATCGCGGTTATTATCCTGTGTAATTTTCAAAATACCGAGCATAGTCCGACAGAATTTGGACTTTATGTACTTTAATGCGTTTTGCGCTTCTATTTCCACCTTGAAAGAGCCAATACCGATAAATGTTTGTGTATACCCTTCATTCGGCGCTTCTACAACTGGTGTACTCAGCACTTCACCCAAGTTGCCCGAACCATTTACTCTTGCAACCAGTACCTTCCAGTTTTTCAGATTTTCATGTTCTGTTTCTACATATTTTTCCGGAATATACATCCAAACACGCTTGTTTTTGCTTACGCCAAGTACTCGAATGTCGCCTTTGTTCTGACGTTCTTCTGTGAAAATCGACACCTTTTCGAAAATATTGTTTCTGAAACGCTTATCCCTTCCTTCGCTTCCAATGACCGCTCTATATTCGGGATGGTCTTTATATAACTTTTCCAAATCAAACTTATTTTGAATATAAATGGTCTCCATCAAACTTTTAGCTTCACTTGCGGGTGCAGCTTTTTTCATAATGCTATTAAGTTCTTCATAAGGCGTAAATACTTTGATAGCACCATAGTTTTTGTTTTTATCCCGATAAGAAATTACAACACCGCCTTTAATTTCTGTATTGGTAAACATCACACTCGCATCAGATTCATAGTGTAAAACCTTAAAGTGCGGGTCACTCAACATCTTCTCATTCCATGCCTTCGGCGTAGAGCCAGCATTGAATAGAAAACGTGCCGGATGAATCATCTCCACTTTTTCTGCAATCTCATAAGACGCATCCAGAAATTTGTTATATACTGGCGGTGCAAACGTTCCATTATCGCCAAGGGTTTCATCCTGATACGGCGGGTTTCCGATGACATAATCAAACTTCATGCTGGTACTCCCTTCCTGAATGGTTTCAAAGTTCTGGGTCGTTCCATGGCTGCCCTTGCGCCAGTTTTTCACTTTACAGGATACCGTAGGCGGCTGCTCCTCTGCCGCCCCAAACATGGAGAACAGGTCAAGCTGTTCTGCCTCCGGCTGAGGCTTGCCGCCGGGCACGGAGAGGTGCAAGCCGTCCATCTGCCACAGGTTCCAACTGATGATTTTGGCGATGGTTTGCAGCTCCTCTTCTGTTGGCTTGCGCTGCCAGCGGGCTTGCAGATGCTCCGCAAAGGTCAGCAGCAGGTTGACCCGCGCCAGCAACAAATTATCGCCCTGATACTCGTAGCCGTAGGTGGACTGCACCGCATGGGCGGCATATTTGCGCCACTCGTCCTCGGTGGCGGCATTCTCGCTTACCACCCGCAGCTTGCGGTCCAGAATGCCAATGCGCCGGGCTACCGGGATCATCTCGCCGGTGGCGGCATCGTACCGGGACGCCAGAAAGGGGGCTTCGCCGCAGGTCACCTCCAAGCGGCGGCTCTGCACATACTGCACCCATGCCGGAGTCTTGCCCTTGCACGCCGGGAACTGCACCGGCGTTTCCACCGTCTGCCAGCCTTGGGGCAGTTCCACCGTGAACTGCCCGGCGCTCTCCTCTGCCCCCAGCCCACGGAACCAGTCGGCGTCCAGTGCGTCGTTCATCTTGTTGCAGACCCATGCGGGGCTGAACACCTCGCCTTTTTTGCGGGTGCGTTGCTGCTGGGTGTCGGTCTGCTTCATCATCCGGGGCAGCACCACCTCGTAGTGGGTCAGCCTGAGCTGCTGGGTGGTGATCTGGGATCTATCCGTCACCGGCTCGCACATCACGGTTTGCAACTCCTCCGGCGGGTCGGTTGCCCAGATGATGTTTTTACCGGTGGAGCGGTCTTTTAAAAGGGTCTCAAGCACCGCCTGTACTTCCGGTGCGTGAAAGTCGATCAGTTGTTCCAACGGGGATTCTCTCGCTTTGCCTTAGCGTTGCGGCGGAAGTAGCATCATTTCACTAGTTTCGCCCTATACTAGTATTATACTGCTACTCTTGTTCATGTCTAGCATATTTACACCACTTTTTATAGAAAGTAGTAGTGCCACATATACTAGTAGGTAAAGAAGGGTGGGAAAACTATGTTCGGGGAACGGCTGGCTGAACTTCGCAAGTTAAATGATGACACGCAGCAAATCCTTGCAGATAAGATCGGCTTTTCGGTCTGGGCTGTCCGTGCATGGGAGCAGGAAAAGAACTTGCCTCCTAGTGACGCGCTGCTTGCCATCTGCAAGCTCTACGGCACCTCCGCCGACTACCTGCTGGGTCTGACCGACATCGACCCCTCGGACGAAGCCCGCAAACAGCGCCAGCGCCTGACCGAGGAAGAACAGAACGAGATTCACCGCTACGAAGAATATTTGCTCTGGAAACGCAAAAAATAAGCCGCCCAGCGAGACCGTAAGGTCGCTGGGCGGCTTATTTGCCCTCTTGACAAATACGTAAAATACGTATACAATAAAACTATAATCCTGAAAGAAAGGAGGGGCACCCGCCATGCCGATGACTCCCAAGCAAATGATTCGCTTGCTGGAGCAGAACGGCTTTGTTTTAGTCAGTGCAAATGGGTCACACTACAAGTACCATAACCCAACTACCAACAAAACCACTGTCGTTCCATTTCACGCAAAGGATCTGAAGCCCGGTACCGAGAAAAATATTCTCAAATTAGCCGGACTCAAAAAGTAAGAATATGATGATTGTAGACTTCATATTCTGAAACTGCGAAGCACTGCATAGACTATTCTACAATTTCCAACCAATAATGTAGGCCTGTTAAGTGAAGGTACATTGATTGTTTGTTGAATTATAAAAGGTGAGGTCACATTATGAACGCTATTTTCTATCCTGCAATTTTTCACCCGGAAGAAACCGGTTACTCTGTTGAGATTCCCGATATTGAGGGCTGCTTCACCCAAGGCGATACCATGGACGAAGCCGTCCGCATGGCACAGGATGCCATCGGCCTTATGCTGGAAGATTGCAAAGTCTGCCCGGAGCCTTCTGTCCCTTCTGCACTCCATGTTGACCCGGAAGATTTTGTGGTGATGGTGCCTTTTGATATGGAAGAGTACGAAAAGCGATACAGACCCGTAAAGAAAACCCTTTCCATTCCCGGCTGGCTCAACGATGCCGCCGAATCGGCACACATCAACTTTTCCGGCGTCCTTCAGGATGCGCTAAAAGAGAAACTCCATCTGGCGTAAGTATAAGTACAACAACAGCCGCCCAGCAGTTGACCGTTATGGTCATGCTGGGCGGCTGGTTGTTTCTATAATAACCTATCCGTAAAATGGTTTGGCTGCCATTTCTGAATAAAAGATTGGCTTATTCAACCCATACTTTTCTGTAATATCACGCACTACATCTTCAAACCATTTAGGTGCATACGGTGAAATATAGATTCCAGTAATCAATTTCTCAATATCGACATCTTTTTCAATGCCGCAGCAAGCAGCTTTTCTTACATGCGTAACTGCCCTTACTTCTTGTTCATACTCAAACGATTTTCGTTTATACCAATATGCGCCATTTATGGGAGCAAACTGCTTTGTATAGTCAATGTACCGTACTTTTCCGATTTTTACTGATGGGTCTTTTCCAAGTGCTTCAAATAATTGTCGCCCTGTTGTCTGAATTGCAAGTGCGTTTTTCACATTTGCAGAGTATAATTTCCACATAGCATCAGATTCATACTGATTGCAATGCCAACAACTTACAAACACATTTTTTCTTTCCAGTTCGCCCATCGCACCCCATTCAGACAATAGCCTCATAGAATTCTTCTCTATATATTCATCTGTCAAATCTTCTCTATTCATTCCGGGGACCGTTTGTATTGCTTTTTTGAAAAAATCTGAATAAAACCCATCCCATATTCCCTTACGATTTACTGTTCCTTTCGCTCCTTCAAATATATCCTCAAATGATTCCAGTGATGCAAAATACAACTTTTTCTTTCCAATCAACGAAATGAACTTAGCTAGATCCATATACCGCCAGAGTTTGGCCGTTGGTAAAACTTCTTCATACCGAATAATTTCTTCTGACATATTATCAGCCTCTTTTTGATTATTTCTATTCTTATCCGCCAATGTTGTCACTGGCTTTGCAATGCTGCTCGTCGATCTCCTTTATGTTATAGTCCATCAGACCGGGAATCCCCATTTCGCCGCCACATTCGTTGCAGAAAGCAGCCGTGATCTCAAAAGTATATTCCTTTTCCCGGATGGTCTGGTTGATTTTGATTTTCTTCAGGGTGTAGTTTGTTTCTCTGCGGCATTCTGTGCAGAAGTCTCTCTGGTTTTCCACGGCGGCACGCTCCCTTCCGGTTTTACATCCTTTTTTATTATTGTATCCCTACCTTTGTTTTTCGTCAACAATAAAGCCGCTGACAGTCTGCCGCTCGCAGAATCCATCAGTGGGTTTCATGAGTCTTCAAATCCCCTAGACACAAAAAATCGGCACCCGCTCTTCAGCGAGTGCCGATTTTGTTACCCTATAGTGCGCTTTGATTTTTGGCGTAAGTGGCGTAAGTTTGGCGTAAATCCGCTTTTGCGCGCTCCAAAAATCAAGGATTCATGCGGTTTTTGGGCAGCTATTAGTACATGCCGCCCATACCGCCCATGTCACCGCCAGCGGCAGCAGGAGCAGCCGGGGGTTCGGGCAGATCGGCCACGAGGCTCTCGGTGGTCAGCACCATCTCAGCGACGGATGCTGCGTTCTCCAGAGCGGAGCGGGTGACCTTGGTCGGGTCAACGATGCCGGCGGCGATCATATCCTCGACGTAGACTTCATTCTGAGCATCGAAGCCGTAGTTGGGCTTGTTTGCAGAGACGATCTTGTCGATGATGACGCTGCCCTCGAGGCCGGCGTTCTTGGCGATCTGGCGCAGAGGAGCTTCCAGAGCCTTCAGGACGATCTTAGCGCCGGTGCGCTCGTCGCCTTCCAGCGTATCGCACAGCTCACGGACAGCGGGGATGGAGTTGATGGGAGCAGTGCCGCCGCCAGCGACGACGCCTTCCTGAACAGCAGCCTTGGTTGCGTTCAGAGCATCCTCGATGCGGAGCTTCTTGTCCTTCATCTCGACCTCAGTAGCAGCGCCGACCTTGATGACAGCCACGCCGCCAGCCAGCTTTGCCAGACGCTCCTGCAGCTTCTCGCGGTCGAAGTCGCTGGTAGCGGCCTCGATCTGGCTGCGGATCTGACCGATGCGGGATGCGATAGCGTCCTTGTCGCCGGCGCCGCCCACGATGGTGGTGTTCTCCTTGGTGACCTTGACCTGACGGGCATGGCCCAGCATGTCAACGGTAGCGTCCTTCAGCTCGTAGCCGAGGTCTGCAGAGACGACCGTGCCGCCGGTCAGGGTAGCAATATCCTGCAGCATCTCCTTGCGGCGGTCGCCGAAGCCGGGAGCCTTGACAGCCACGACGTTCAGGGTTCCGCGCAGGCGGTTGACGATGAGGGTGGACAGAGCCTCGCCCTCAATGTCCTCGGCCACGATGAGCAGCTTCATGCCGTTCTGCATGACCTGCTCCAGCAGAGGAACGAGGTCCTGAATGACACTGATCTTCTTATCGGTGATGAGGATAGCGGCATTGTCCAGAACAGCCTCCATCTTGTCGGTATCGGTGACCATATAGGGGGTGATATAGCCCCGGTCGAACTGCATGCCTTCCACGACCTCGCTGTAGGTCTCGGCGGTCTTGGACTCCTCGATGGTGATGACGCCGTCGGCGGAGACCTTTTCCATGGCCTCGGCAATCAGCTTGCCGATGGTCTCATCGCCGGAAGAGACGGCGCCCACGCGGGCGATGTCCTCGGTGCCGTTGACGGGCTTGGAGTTCTCCTTGATGGCGGCCACGGCGGCGGCGGTGGCGCTGGCGATCCCCTTCTTCATGATCATAGGGTTGGCGCCGGCAGCCAGATTCTTCAGGCCCTCGCGAATAATGGCCTGGGCCAGCAGGGTGGCGGTGGTGGTGCCGTCGCCGGCCACATCGGCGGGGACCGAGGCGGCCTATGTCGCCAAAGGGGCCGGAACGCCCGGCAGCGCGCTTTTCGAGACCTCGGACTATAACTCCGCGCCTGCCGCAAGCGCGACGCTCGCCGTGCGCCGCGACTACCTGCGCAACCGCGGACTCTACGACTGGCAGCGGCTCTTCTACGCCGCGGAATATCGCGGCTGCCTGTGCGGTGGCGACGTCGGCGGTTACGGCAACCGGGGCATTCTGGTGACGCCCCGCATGGCCGCCGCCGGCGAACCGTGCTGCGCCGAACTGTCGTTCCGCATCTGCCTCGAACGGGGCATGGAGAGCGATGTGGCCTGCATGGCCGAGTCGGGCGTGCTGCTGGGGTGCGAGGTCGACGGCATGCCGGTCGATGTCGATGTCGCGACGGGGACCGACATTTCGCAGTCGGTGCAGGGCGTCACCCGTACGGCCGTCCTGCTGCGCGCCGCGAAGCTGACGTCCGGCGTGTGGCACCAGGTGCGGATGTCGTTCGGGGCCGTGGCTGCCGGAAGTGCGTTCCGCTTCATGCCCACGGTGATCCGCGACGTCAAAAACTGCTTCTGGATCGACGACGTGGAGGTTCGCCGCACGGGCCGCTACGCCCATGCGGGCGATTGCGTCACGGTCGAACCCACGACCGAACTCGCCGCCGCGGGTGAAGATGTCTCGCGCCTGCGTCTGCGTCCGAGCGCCGTGCTCTCGATGGCCAACGAGACGACCTACACCGTCACGCCGGGTTACGGCATGACGTGGATCTGCCCCAGCCTCTCGTCCGACGAGTCGGTCTGGACGCGGGACATCGCCTTCGCCGAAAAGCAGCTCGCCGCCAACGGCTGCAAGGTGTGGTGCATCCACCTGCCCTACGGATCGACGACCGCCGCGCGCAACCGCGATCTCTGCGCCG
>OGDQ01001963.1_pt1 | contig 10536 bp, 8 predicted proteins | sample 1570451 | NCBI WGS metagenome assembly OGDQ01 (sample SAMEA2582171, study PRJEB24529) | metagenome | biome: Human gut stool | place: China | collected 2011 | reverse complement strand
TCGTTTCTCCCATGTGGAGAAATTTGCAGATGTGATTGGTGTGCGTTATCAGATTCTTCCATATATTTACAGCGAATATATGAAAGCGGCGCTGCAAAATACCATTCTGAAAGGTCGTTCCCAGGGCGTTGCCGCTTACGGCGCGAAAGAGGCGCTGGAGTGGGGCACCACCGGCGCGGGCCTGCGTGCCACCGGGATCGACTTCGACGTGCGTAAGGCGCGTCCTTATTCTGGCTATGAAAACTTCGACTTTGAAATCCCGGTGGGTGGTGGCGTTTCTGACTGCTACACCCGCGTAATGCTGAAAGTGGAAGAGCTGCGCCAGAGTCTGCGCATTCTTGAGCAGTGCCTCAACAACATGCCGGAAGGCCCGTTCAAAGCGGATCACCCGCTGACCACGCCGCCGCCGAAAGAGCGCACGTTGCAACATATCGAAACCCTGATCACCCACTTCCTGCAAGTGTCGTGGGGGCCGGTGATGCCTGCCAATGAATCCTTCCAGATGATTGAGGCGACCAAGGGGATCAACAGTTACTACCTGACCAGCGACGGTAGCACCATGAGTTATCGCACCCGTATCCGTACGCCGAGTTATGCGCATTTGCAGCAAATTCCGGCGGCGATCCGCGGCAGCCTGGTGTCTGACCTGATTGTTTATCTGGGCAGTATCGATTTTGTTATGTCAGATGTGGACCGCTAATTATGCACGAGAATCAACAACCACAAACCGAGGCTTTTGAGCTGAGTGCGGCTGAGCGTGAAGCGATTGAGCACGAGATGCACCACTACGAAGACCCGCGTGCGGCGTCCATTGAAGCGCTGAAAATCGTTCAGAAGCAGCGTGGCTGGGTGCCGGACGGCGCGATCCACGCGATCGCTGATGTTCTGGGTATTCCCGCAAGCGATGTCGAAGGCGTGGCTACATTCTACAGTCAGATCTTCCGCCAGCCAGTAGGCCGCCATGTGATCCGTTATTGCGACAGCGTGGTCTGTCACATCAACGGTTACCAGGGCATTCAGGCAGCGCTGGAGAAAAAACTGAATATCAAACCAGGGCAAACCACGTTTGACGGTCGCTTTACGCTGCTGCCAACCTGCTGCCTGGGGAACTGCGATAAAGGGCCAAACATGATGATCGATGAGGATACTCACGCGCATCTGACCCCGGAAGCGATCCCTGAACTGCTGGAGCGGTATAAATGAAAAACATTATCCGTACTCCCGAAACGCATCCGCTGACCTGGCGTCTGCGCGATGACAAACAGCCAGTGTGGCTGGACGAATATCGCAGTAAAAACGGTTACGAAGGCGCGCGTAAGGCGCTGACCGGGTTGTCTCCTGACGAAATCGTTAATCAGGTTAAAGACTCTGGCCTGAAAGGGCGCGGCGGCGCGGGCTTTTCTACTGGCCTGAAGTGGAGCCTGATGCCGAAAGACGAATCCATGAACATCCGTTACCTGCTGTGTAATGCCGATGAAATGGAGCCGGGCACCTATAAAGACCGCCTGCTGATCGGGCAACTACCGCACCTGCTGGTGGAAGGTATGCTCATTTCTGCGTTTGCGCTGAAAGCGTATCGTGGCTACATCTTCCTGCGTGGCGAATATATTGAAGCGGCAGTGAATCTGCGCCGTGCTATTGCCGAAGCGACCGAAGCGGGTCTGCTTGGCAAAAACATTATGGGAACAGGTTTCGATTTCGAGCTGTTTGTCCATACCGGGGCAGGGCGCTATATCTGCGGTGAAGAAACAGCGTTAATCAACTCCCTGGAAGGGCGTCGCGCTAACCCGCGCTCGAAGCCGCCATTCCCGGCAACCTCCGGTGCATGGGGTAAACCGACCTGCGTCAACAACGTTGAAACCCTGTGCAACGTTCCGGCGATCCTCGCGAACGGCGTGGAGTGGTATCAGAACATCTCGAAAAGCAAAGATGCTGGCACCAAGCTGATGGGCTTCTCCGGTCGGGTGAAAAATCCGGGCCTGTGGGAACTGCCGTTCGGCACCACCGCGCGTGAAATCCTTGAAGATTACGCTGGTGGTATGCGTGACGGCCTGAAATTCAAAGCCTGGCAGCCAGGTGGTGCGGGCACCGATTTCCTGACCGAAGCGCATCTTGACCTGCCGATGGAATTCGAAAGCATCGGTAAAGCGGGAAGCCGTCTGGGTACGGCGCTGGCGATGGCGGTTGACCATGAAATCAACATGGTGTCGCTGGTACGTAACCTGGAAGAGTTTTTCGCCCGTGAGTCCTGCGGCTGGTGTACGCCGTGCCGAGACGGTCTGCCATGGAGCGTGAAAATTCTGCGTGCGCTGGAGCGTGGCGAAGGTCAGCCGGGCGATATCGAAACACTTGAGCAACTGTGTCGATTCTTAGGCCCGGGTAAAACCTTCTGTGCCCACGCACCTGGTGCAGTGGAGCCGTTACAGAGCGCCATCAAATATTTCCGCGAAGAATTTGAGGCGGGAATCAAACAGCCGTTCAGCAATACCCATTTGATTAATGGGATTCAGCCGAACCTGCTGAAAGAGCGCTGGTAACCGAATTTCGATTAACGCTCGGTCCCTGACCGAGAAAACTGGAAGCATGCTAATGGCTACAATTCATGTAGACGGCAAAGAATACGAGGTCAACGGAGCGGACAACCTGCTGGAAGCTTGTCTGTCTCTGGGCCTTGATATTCCTTACTTTTGCTGGCATCCGGCGCTGGGAAGTGTCGGTGCTTGCCGCCAGTGTGCGGTAAAGCAATACCAAAACGCGGAAGACACGCGTGGTCGCCTGGTGATGTCCTGTATGACACCGGCTTCCGATGGCACCTTTATTTCCATTGACGACGAAGAAGCGAAGCAATTCCGTGAAAGTGTGGTCGAGTGGTTAATGACCAACCACCCGCACGACTGTCCGGTATGTGAAGAAGGCGGTAACTGCCATCTTCAGGATATGACCGTGATGACCGGACACAGTTTCCGTCGCTACCGTTTCACCAAACGTACCCACCGTAATCAGGATTTGGGGCCGTTCATCTCTCACGAAATGAACCGCTGCATCGCCTGCTACCGCTGCGTGCGTTACTACAAAGATTACGCTGACGGTACGGACCTGGGCGTTTACGGTGCGCACGACAACGTCTACTTCGGTCGCCCGGAAGACGGCACGCTGGAAAGCGAATTTTCCGGTAACCTGGTCGAAATTTGCCCGACTGGCGTATTTACCGATAAAACGCACTCCGAGCGTTACAACCGTAAATGGGATATGCAGTTTGCGCCGAGCATCTGCCAGCAATGTTCCATCGGCTGTAACATCAGCCCCGGCGAGCGTTATGGCGAACTGCGTCGTATCGAAAACCGTTACAACGGTACGGTAAACCACTACTTCCTCTGCGACCGTGGTCGTTTCGGTTACGGTTACGTCAACCTGAAAGATCGTCCGCGTCAGCCAGTACAGCGTCGTGGCAATGATTTCATTACCCTCAACGCCGAACAGGCAATGCAGGGCGCAGCAGATATTCTGCGTCAGTCGAAGAAAGTGATCGGTATTGGTTCTCCGCGTGCCAGCGTGGAAAGCAACTTTGCGCTGCGTGAGCTGGTGGGCGAAGAAAACTTCTATACCGGTATCGCTCACGGTGAGCAGGAACGTCTGCAACTGGCGCTAAAAGTTCTGCGCGAAGGCGGCATTTATACTCCGGCCTTACGCGAAATTGAATCTTACGATGCGGTACTGGTGCTGGGCGAAGACGTTACCCAGACCGGCGCGCGCGTCGCGCTGGCAGTTCGTCAGGCGGTGAAAGGTAAAGCACGCGAAATGGCGGCAGCACAGAAAGTGGCTGACTGGCAGATTGCGGCAATCCTCAACATCGGTCAACGTGCGAAGCATCCGCTGTTTGTTACCAACGTTGATGACACCCGTCTGGATGATATCGCGGCGTGGACTTACCGCGCACCGGTTGAAGATCAGGCGCGTTTAGGTTTTGCCATCGCCCATGCGCTGGATAACTCCGCGCCAGCGGTTGACGGTATCGAACCTGAGCTGCAAAGCAAAATCGACGTCATCGTGCAGGCACTGGCTGGTGCGAAGAAACCGTTGATTATCTCCGGGACGAACGCTGGTAGCGCTGAAGTGATTCAGGCAGCGGCTAACGTGGCGAAAGCCCTGAAAGGTCGCGGCGCTGACGTCGGTATCACCATGATTGCCCGTTCCGTCAACAGCATGGGGCTGGGCATTATGGGCGGTGGATCGCTTGAAGAAGCGTTAACCGAACTGGAAACCGGACGCGCCGACGCGGTGGTGGTGTTGGAAAACGATCTGCATCGTCACGCTTCTGCTACCCGCGTGAATGCTGCGCTGGCTAAAGCGCCGCTGGTGATGGTGGTTGACCATCAACGCACAGCGATTATGGAAAACGCCCATCTGGTACTTTCTGCTGCCAGCTTTGCTGAAAGCGACGGTACGGTGATTAACAACGAAGGCCGTGCCCAACGTTTCTTCCAGGTTTACGATCCGGCTTATTACGACAGCAAAACTGTCATGCTGGAAAGCTGGCGTTGGTTACACTCGCTGCACAGCACCCTGCTGAGCCGTGAAGTGGACTGGACGCAGCTCGACCATGTGATTGACGCTGTTGTGGCGAAAATCCCGGAACTGGCGGGTATCAAAGATGCTGCGCCGGATGCGACATTCCGTATTCGTGGGCAGAAACTGGCCCGTGAGCCGCACCGTTACAGCGGTCGTACCGCCATGCGCGCCAATATCAGCGTTCATGAGCCGCGTCAGCCGCAGGATATTGACACCATGTTCACCTTCTCGATGGAAGGTAACAACCAGCCGACCGCGCACCGTTCGCAAGTGCCGTTTGCCTGGGCACCGGGCTGGAACTCCCCGCAGGCGTGGAACAAATTCCAGGACGAAGTGGGCGGCAAACTGCGCTTTGGCGATCCGGGCGTGCGTCTGTTTGAAACCAGCGAAAATGGTCTGGATTACTTCACCAGCGTACCGGCACGCTTCCAGCCGCAGGACGGGAAATGGCGTATCGCGCCGTATTACCACCTGTTTGGCAGCGATGAATTGTCACAGCGTGCTCCGGTCTTCCAGAGCCGTATGCCGCAGCCGTACATCAAACTCAACCCAGCGGATGCCGCGAAGTTGGGTGTGAACGCAGGTACACGCGTCTCCTTTAGTTACGATGGCAACACGGTCACGCTGCCGGTTGAAATCGCCGAAGGACTGACGGCAGGGCAGGTGGGCTTGCCGATGGGTATGTCCGGCATTGCTCCGGTGCTGGCTGGCGCGCATCTTGAGGATCTCAAGGAGGCACAGCAATGAGTTGGATAACACCGGAACTGATTGAGATCCTGCTGACCATCCTCAAAGCGGTGGTGATCCTGCTGGTGGTTGTCACCTGTGGGGCTTTCATGAGCTTTGGCGAACGTCGCCTGCTGGGGCTGTTCCAGAACCGTTACGGACCTAACCGTGTTGGCTGGGGCGGTTCGCTCCAGCTGGTTGCGGACATGATCAAAATGTTCTTTAAAGAAGACTGGATCCCGAAATTCTCGGATCGCGTCATCTTTACCCTGGCGCCGATGATTGCCTTTACCTCGCTGCTGCTGGCCTTTGCGATTGTGCCAGTCAGTCCGGGTTGGGTGGTTGCCGACCTGAACATCGGGATTTTGTTCTTCCTGATGATGGCCGGTCTGGCGGTCTACGCGGTGCTGTTTGCGGGCTGGTCAAGTAACAACAAATACTCGTTGCTGGGGGCGATGCGTGCTTCTGCGCAGACTCTGAGCTACGAAGTGTTCCTCGGGCTTTCCCTGATGGGCGTGGTGGCGCAGGCCGGTTCATTCAACATGACCGACATCGTCAACAGCCAGGCGCATGTGTGGAACGTCATCCCGCAATTCTTTGGTTTTATTACCTTTGCCATCGCGGGCGTGGCGGTGTGTCACCGTCACCCGTTTGACCAGCCGGAAGCCGAGCAGGAACTGGCGGATGGTTACCACATTGAATATTCCGGCATGAAGTTCGGTCTGTTCTTCGTGGGCGAATACATCGGGATTGTGACCATCTCTGCACTGATGGTGACGCTGTTCTTCGGTGGCTGGCAAGGCCCGTTGTTACCGCCATTCATCTGGTTCGCGCTGAAAACCGCGTTCTTTATGATGATGTTCATTTTGATTCGTGCGTCGTTACCGCGTCCGCGTTATGACCAGGTAATGTCCTTCGGCTGGAAAATCTGCCTGCCGCTGACGCTGATCAACTTGCTGGTAACGGCGGCTGTCATTCTCTGGCAGGCGCAATAAGGGGCAATAAGACCATGACCTTAAAAGAATTGTTAGTAGGTTTCGGCACCCAGGTTCGTAGTATCTGGATGATCGGCCTGCACGCGTTCGCCAAACGCGAAACGCGAATGTACCCGGAAGAGCCGGTCTATCTGCCGCCCCGTTATCGTGGTCGTATCGTTCTGACCCGCGATCCGGACGGCGAAGAGCGTTGCGTAGCCTGTAACCTCTGCGCGGTAGCCTGCCCGGTCGGCTGTATCTCGCTGCAAAAAGCAGAAACCAAAGACGGTCGCTGGTATCCGGAATTTTTCCGCATCAACTTCTCACGCTGCATTTTCTGTGGTCTGTGCGAAGAAGCCTGTCCGACCACGGCGATTCAGTTAACCCCGGATTTCGAAATGGGGGAATACAAGCGCCAGGATCTGGTTTACGAGAAAGAGGATCTGCTGATCTCCGGTCCGGGCAAATACCCGGAATATAACTTCTACCGGATGGCAGGTATGGCAATCGACGGCAAAGATAAGGGCGAAGCAGAGAACGAAGCCAAGCCTATCGACGTCAAGAGCCTGTTACCGTAAGGAGAGGGGCAATGGAGTTCGCTTTTTATATCTGTGGCCTGATAGCCATACTTGCGACCTTGCGAGTGATCACTCATACCAATCCGGTACACGCACTGCTGTACCTGATTATTTCGCTGCTGGCGATCTCTGGGGTGTTCTTCTCACTGGGCGCTTACTTCGCCGGTGCGCTGGAAATTATCGTCTATGCGGGTGCCATTATGGTGCTGTTCGTGTTCGTGGTGATGATGCTCAACCTGGGCGGTTCAGAAATCGAACAGGAACGCCAGTGGCTGAAACCGCAGGTGTGGATTGGTCCGGCGATTTTGTCGGCCATCATGCTGGTGGTGATTGTTTACGCCATCCTTGGTGTTAATGATCAGGGTATCGACGGTACGCCAATCAGTGCTAAAGCAGTGGGTATTACGCTGTTCGGGCCTTACGTACTGGCGGTGGAACTGGCTTCTATGCTGCTGCTCGCGGGTCTGGTTGTGGCCTTCCACGTTGGTCGTGAAGAGCGAGCGGGTGAAGTGCTGAGTAATCGTAAAGACGACAGCGCGAAAAGAAAAACGGAGGAGCACGCATGATCCCCTTACAACATGGACTGATCCTCGCGGCAATCTTATTCGTTCTTGGCTTAACCGGTCTGGTTATCCGTCGCAATCTGCTGTTTATGCTGATTGGTCTGGAAATCATGATTAACGCCTCCGCGCTGGCCTTTGTGGTCGCCGGAAGCTACTGGGGCCAGACCGACGGTCAGGTGATGTACATTCTCGCCATCAGCCTCGCGGCGGCAGAAGCAAGTATCGGCCTTGCGCTGCTGCTGCAACTTCACCGTCGTCGCCAGAACCTGAACATCGATTCAGTAAGTGAGATGCGCGGATGAACATGCTTGCCTTAACCATTATTTTGCCATTGATTGGCTTTGTCCTGCTGGCGTTCTCCCGTGGGCGTTGGTCTGAAAACGTCTCGGCGATCGTGGGCGTTGGCTCTGTGGGCCTGGCGGCGCTGGTAACTGCCTTTATCGGCGTTGACTTCTTCGCTAACGGTGAGCAGGCATACAGCCAGCCGCTGTGGACGTGGATGTCGGTAGGCGACTTTAACATCGGTTTTAACCTGGTGCTGGACGGCCTGTCGCTGACTATGCTCTCGGTGGTCACAGGTGTGGGTTTCCTGATCCACATGTACGCCTCCTGGTACATGCGCGGTGAAGAGGGCTACTCTCGCTTCTTCGCCTACACTAACCTGTTCATCGCCAGCATGGTGGTTCTGGTGCTTGCCGACAACCTGCTGCTGATGTACCTCGGCTGGGAAGGCGTGGGCCTGTGCTCCTATCTGCTGATCGGTTTCTATTACACCGATCCGAAGAATGGCGCAGCGGCAATGAAAGCGTTCGTCGTGACCCGTGTGGGTGACGTGTTCCTCGCTTTCGCGCTGTTCATTCTCTACAACGAACTGGGCACCCTGAACTTCCGCGAAATGGTGGAACTGGCACCAGCGCACTTTGCTGATGGCAATAACATGCTGATGTGGGCGACGCTGATGCTGCTGGGCGGTGCGGTCGGTAAATCTGCGCAGTTGCCGTTGCAGACATGGCTTGCCGACGCGATGGCGGGCCCGACGCCTGTCTCCGCGCTGATCCACGCCGCAACGATGGTAACCGCGGGTGTCTACCTGATCGCCCGTACCCACGGCCTGTTCCCGATGACGCCGGAAGTTCTGCATCTGGTGGGCATTGTTGGGGCGGTTACGCTGCTGCTGGCCGGTTTTGCCGCGCTGGTACAGACCGATATCAAACGTGTTCTCGCTTACTCTACCATGAGCCAGATTGGCTACATGTTCCTCGCGCTTGGCGTGCAGGCATGGGATGCGGCGATTTTCCACTTGATGACTCACGCGTTCTTTAAAGCGCTGCTGTTCCTGGCATCCGGTTCCGTCATTCTGGCCTGCCATCACGAACAGAACATCTTCAAGATGGGCGGTCTGCGTAAATCTATTCCGCTGGTTTATCTCTGCTTCCTGGTGGGCGGCGCAGCACTGTCGGCACTGCCGCTGGTCACTGCGGGCTTCTTCAGTAAGGATGAGATCCTCGCGGGTGCGATGGCGAATGGTCATATCAATCTGATGGTGGCAGGTCTGGTCGGTGCGTTTATGACCTCGCTTTATACCTTCCGTATGATTTTCATCGTCTTCCACGGAAAAGAACAAATTCACGCTCACGCCGTGAAAGGGGTAACTCACAGCCTGCCGCTGATTGTGCTGCTGATCCTTTCCACCTTCGTTGGCGCACTGATTGTACCGCCGCTGCAGGGCGTGCTTCCGCAAACGACAGAGCTGGCGCACGGCAGCATGTTGACCCTGGAAATTACCTCTGGCGTGGTCGCGGTGGTCGGCATTCTGCTGGCTGCCTGGCTGTGGCTGGGTAAACGTACTCTGGTGACCTCCATCGCCAACAGTGCGCCGGGCCGTCTGCTGGGCACCTGGTGGTACAACGCCTGGGGCTTTGACTGGCTGTACGACAAAGTGTTCGTCAAGCCGTTCCTGGGTATTGCCTGGTTGCTGAAACGCGATCCGCTGAACTCAATGATGAACATCCCGGCTGTCCTTTCCCGCTTTGCAGGTAAAGGTCTGCTGTTAAGCGAGAACGGTTATCTGCGCTGGTATGTGGCATCCATGAGCATCGGTGCGGTCGTGGTGCTGGCACTGTTGATGGTACTGCGTTGAGTTAAGGATTGTGGGCTTGCCCCTGGGCATATAAGAACGTAGGTCGGATAAGCCGCCTTCGCGGCGCATCCGACACTACAACCACAATCCGAAGAGAATTTTCTGTCGTGAGAATTCGTTGAAAATCCGGTCCTGACGGGACTTTTACAAGGAATAAAGATCGCCATGTTACTACCCTGGCTAATATTAATTCCCTTTATCGGCGGCTTCCTGTGCTGGCAGACCGAACGCTTTGGCGTCAAGGTGCCGCGCTGGATCGCGCTGATCACCATGGGATTGACGCTGGCGCTGTCGCTGCAACTGTGGTTGCAGGGCGGTTATTCACTGACGCAATCCGCCGGAATTCCGCAGTGGCAGTCTGAATTCGAGATGCCGTGGATCCCGCGTTTTGGTATCTCTATCCATCTCGCCATTGACGGGCTGTCGCTGCTGATGGTCGTGCTGACCGGTCTGCTCGGCGTGCTGGCGGTACTCTGTTCGTGGAAAGAGATCGAAAAATATCAGGGCTTCTTCCACCTCAACCTGATGTGGATCCTGGGCGGCGTTATCGGCGTGTTCCTTGCCATCGACATGTTCCTGTTCTTCTTCTTCTGGGAAATGATGCTGGTGCCGATGTACTTCCTGATCGCACTGTGGGGGCATAAAGCCTCTGATGGTAAAACGCGTATCACGGCGGCAACCAAGTTCTTCATTTACACCCAGGCGAGTGGTCTGGTGATGTTGATCGCCATCCTGGCGCTGGTTTTTGTTCACTACAATGCGACTGGCGTCTGGACCTTCAACTATGAAGAGCTGCTGAATACGCCAATGTCCAGTGGTGTGGAATATCTGTTGATGCTGGGCTTCTTCATCGCATTTGCGGTGAAAATGCCGGTGGTTCCGCTGCATGGCTGGCTGCCAGATGCGCACTCCCAGGCACCGACTGCCGGTTCCGTTGACCTCGCGGGGATCTTGCTGAAAACCGCCGCTTACGGTCTGCTGCGTTT
>OGDQ01001901.1_pt1 | contig 10912 bp, 8 predicted proteins | sample 1570451 | NCBI WGS metagenome assembly OGDQ01 (sample SAMEA2582171, study PRJEB24529) | metagenome | biome: Human gut stool | place: China | collected 2011 | reverse complement strand
TGCTTTTGTGCCTTGCGAACCCCAACGGCTGGAAATCCGTGAGCGAATGTCATCCACCGGTCGAAAAGTACATCGACTGCTCAACCAAACGTCACAACCCGTGCTCGATGCCTGGTTGGCCGCAATCGGGCGAAGGGAACTATGCCCAACGCAACGACGGTCGCTACGACCCGTGCATGCTGCGTGGCGAAGGCTACGAGGAAGCGCCGCGCGGATACCTTCTGCAGGGCGTCTTGTCGAGCAGCGAATTCTCGCGCTCCGGCGGCCGGTACTACGCCAAGAAGCGCTCGAAATACAACTACGACGGCGAATACGAAAGCTGTGACAGCGACGGCCATTGCACCACGGTGCATTCGAAGGCCTGCGTAAAGTCCGCTGACTACCAGGGCGTCGCCTATGAGCGTTACAGCTGCAAGAACTCTGACGGCTACTCACGGACCTGTTACCGACAGGTTCGCGTCTATTCGGCCATCTCCTGGCAGAACGCGCAGCCGCCTCGAGCCATCGACGTCTACATCGAAGGGAAGCTCTACAACCGCGTGCACTACTAAGCCGAGCTCCCGAAGAAATTCCGGGGAATTGCCACAGGGACGCTTTGGTTGCATTTCGCAAATCAAAGCGTCCCACCCGGATCCCCGTTTTCTCATTTCCGGTTGCATCAGCAGCCTCCAACCCTTACTCATGAGGACTTCACCATGAAACTCAACCGCTTTCAAAAGATTCTTCCCCTGGCCCTTCTGACTGCCGTTGCAGCCGAGCCCACGCTTGCTGCGGCCGGCACGCAGTCGGTCACCAACTTCTTCAACACCATCCAGGGGACGTTGCAGACCGTTTCACTCGTCGTCGTGACGATTTCGGTCATGTGGGCCGGTTTTCGAGTGCTCTTCATGGGCAACGCCTTCCAGGAAGCGGCCGCGCACATCAAGTTCGTCTTCTCTGCCGAGGACAACGAGCTGCCGCCTCCGCCGCTGGAGCGCGATAACCACGACTCGTACATCGCCGGTTATCCGGACGGTACGGTCGCACCGAACAGACCGATCACGCGCGCCGAGGTCGCCGCGATCTTCTACCGCATCCTGAGAGATGACGGCCGTGAGGAGATCTGGACCACCAAGTGCTCGTACTCGGATGTCCCGGCTCAGAGCTGGTACACCAGTCAGGTCGCCACGCTCACCAACGGCGGCATCCTCGCCGGCTACAAGGACGGCACATTCCGCCCGCAGCAGTACATCACCCGCGCAGAGTTCGCGACGATCGCGGCGCTGTTCTTCCATGCGCCGGAGGTCGAGGACGATGCCTTCACCGATATCTACGACAGCTGGGCGCGCGACTACATCAACCGCGCGGCGAAGCTCGGTCTGATCAGCGGCTATAAGGACGGCACGTTCCGCCCGCAGAACCAGATCACCCGCGCCGAGGTCATGGAGATCATCAACAACGTCCTCTTCCGTACCCCGGATAAGGATCATCTGCTGCCGGACATGATCGTCTGGCCGGACAACAGCAACAAGACAGCGTGGTACTACGCAGCCGTGCAGGAGGCCACCAACGGCCACGAGTACGAGCGCGTGGACAACACCTCGCCCGAGACGTGGACGGAGCTCAGACCGCCGCGCGACTGGGATGCGCTGGAGGCAGAGCTGTCGCAGAAGTATCCCGACCGGTAAGCGCGCTGCGCTGACGGTTAGAAAAACACCATAGCGGACACCCCCTGTGCTGCGCACAGGGGGTGTTGCGTCTGTCAAAAAGTAATACTTTTTGACAAAGAATTTGCGGCCTGACTGCAGCGCACGCGCCGTCCGCCGGAGGCAAACGGCGCGCACGTTTGCAGGCCGAGAAGTATTTTCTTCGCCGCACATGTCGCCGAAGAAAATGATTGGACTTTCTTTGCGCCTGCGGGCGCAAACTCTATGAGATTCTTTGACAAACTGCCCCCCTGTGCTGCGGCACAGGGGGTGTTTTATGCCGACAAAAATATTGCCCTTTTGACATGAGAGCGGCCGGCTGCGCGCAATATCTGCGCGCGGAGGTAGAATTGTTCACAATTTCTGCGGTATAACTTGCATGCACAAAAAGAGTGTTATCAGAATTTGCCGCGTCTCGCCTTGCGGCAGCGCAAAAGCTGCAGAGCAGAAGGCGAATGAGGTTTTTTGGCGGCAGAGGCAGTACAGAAGGAGCAACCATGTTAAAGCTGGGGAAAAAATCTTCGGTCGACCTGCTTTCCGGCGACGAAGGATGGGTGATTTTCAAGTTTTCCGTACCGATCATCCTCTCGTATTTGCTGCAGCAGATCTATACGATCAGCGATGCTGCGATCTGCGGGCAGACGCTCGGCGTCGATGACATTGCGGGCGTGAACGATGTGTTTCCGATCCTGTTCATCTTCCTGCAGTTCGCGGTCGGCTGCACCGCCGGATTTTCGGTCATCACATCCATCGCGGCGGGGCGCGGCGATCAGGCCAGAGTCCGCAGATCCTTTGCGGCGCAGCTCGTTCTCGGCGGTGTCCTGTCGCTCGCGCTGACCGGTGCCGCCGTGCTGACGCTCAAGCCCCTGCTCCGGTTCATCGGCCTGTCCGAGGCAAACCCCGGCGTCTGGAGGGCGGCATATCAGTACTCGCTGGTCATTTTCCTCGGGATCTTCGCGCAGCTCTACTACAATTTGATCTGCTCCGTTTTGCGCAGTCTGGGCGATTCGACCACGCCGCTCATCTTCCTGCTGTTTTCCACCGTGCTGAACATCGGGCTCGACCTGCTGTTCATCCTTGCGTTCCGGCTCGGGGTCATCGGCGCGGCGGCTGCCACCGTGCTGGCGCAGGCGGTGAGCGCGCTCCTGTGCCTGATCTACGCCTTCGGCAAATATCCGGAGCTCCACCTCTCCGGACAGGATTTTCGCGCGGAGCTCTCCGTGTATGCGCAGCACCTGAGTCAGGGGCTGCCGATGGGACTTCAGTTTTCGGTGCTGGCGATCGGCATCATCGTGATGCAGCGCGCGCTCGTCGGCTTCGACATCGGGCCGGACGGCATCATGGCGGCCGGAAACCCCGCGCAGAACGGCTTCGGCGCCGCCAACAAGCTCAACAACTTCCTGATGTGCCCGATGAATGCGCTCAGCACCGCGATCGTCAGCTTCAACGCGCAGAATCTGGGCGCGGGCAGACAGGACCGGATCCGGCGCGGAACGGTCAAGAGCCTTCTGATCGGGCTCGCCATGTATCTGATCCTCGGCGGCGCCGGCATGCTCCTGACGATCCGGGGCGCATACCAGTACCTGTTTATGAGCGCGGACAAGATCACGGCGGCCACGATCCGCTACGGGAACCTGTATCTGTACGTGGATCTGTCCATGTACTTTGCGCTGATGGTCCTGTTTGTCTTCCGCTCCGGCGTGCAGGGCGTGGGGCACGCGGAGTTTACGCTGGTCGCCGGCTGCGCCGAGCTGATCGCGCGCGTTTTGATCTGCGCCTTCCTGCCGAAGCTCGTCAACGGCGGGGCGATCGATTCCTCGGCTTCCGTGGGCGCATACATTGCGCTGTGCTTTGGCGATCCGGGCGCGTGGGTCCTGGCGGTCGTTTCGCTGATCTATCCGGTCACGCGATATCTGTTCGGCGGCACGCGAAAAAAGCAAAGCGAGCATGCCGCCTGAAAACCGGCGCTGCTGCGCAGGCCGGATGCGCAGCTGCCCGCAAGCGCCCGATCCCGTTGACAGGCGATCCGCGGCTGCGTATAATACAAACGGTGCGTACCTGCCGGCAGTCAGGCGAAAAGCCTGACTGCCGTTTTTATACCGACAGGAACAGGATCGGAGGGACTCTGTGTGAATATTACGGTCTATCTCGGCGCAAACGAAGGCAATGATCCGGCTTTGCGGGAAGCGGTTCAGGAGCTTGGCACATGGATCGGCACAAGCGGAAATGCGCTGGTCTACGGCGGCTCCAGATCCGGCTTGATGGGCGCGATCGCGGACAGCGTTTTGCGCTCCGGCGGAGAAGTGACCGGCGTCGAGCCGCGCTGCTTCATCGAGAGTGAATTCCAGCACGACGGCCTGACTGAGCTCATCGTGACCGAGGACATGGCGGAGCGCAAGCGCAAGATGATCGAACTCGGCGATGCCTTTATCGCCTTCCCCGGCGGCACGGGGACGCTCGAGGAGATCGCGGAGGTCATGTCCAAGGTGTCTCTGAAGCATCTGGACGCGCCGTGCATCCTCTACAACCTGAACGGTTACTACCGTGCGCTGCAGACGCTTTTGGAGCAGATGATCGAAAAGGGACTCTCGTCCGAGGAGCGGCAGGAGGGCATTTACTTTGCCGACAACCTCGAGGAGATCCGGCGCATCCTGAGCCCCGCGTGATTTCCGGCCGGCTGTCTCCCGGATATGCAAAGATCCCCTCCGTATGCGGAAAAGCATACGGAGGGGATTTGTTTTGTCTGGCTCGGTGCCGGCTGCCGCGCGCCGGCTCAGCCGAGATACTGCTTGTCGTAGTTATTCTGGATGCAGGAGATGACCTTCGTGATGACGGTGTTGAACGGGGTGGGCACGCCGAGCCGTGCGCCGTAGCGCGCGATCGCGCCGTTGAGCACCGAGATCTCCGTCTGGCGCTGGTGCAGCACGGCGTCCTGCGCCATGGAGGGGTAGTAGTTGCCGAGGTTTGCGACGATGTTCGGCTCCTCCTTTTCCATCAGCGGCCAGAGGTCGCCGATGCCGAGCGCCTGCGCGACGGCGCAGCCCTCTTTCCACACGTGCATGACGATGTCGTGCCCGTAGGGGTCGGCGAACGTCTCCTTCACCTTCAGGCGCATGACGGCGCTCACGCCGTTGTAGCCGCTGTTGGCGATGACTTTTTTCCAGATGTACGGGCGCACGTCTTCGTCAAAGCTCGCGTTGCAGCCGCCCGCGCGGAAGCACGCCTCGAGCGCCTTGCCGGCGGCGTCGGCCTTCGGGTTGTTGCGCACGGCGCCGAAGTGCATCTGGATGCCCTTTTCCGGCTTGCTCACGCACACGCCGGGGCCGGCCAGCTCCGTGCCGATCAGGCCGCTGCCGTAGAGGATGCGGTCGGCGTCCACGAACTGCGCGAGCACCTCGTCGTTGCCGAGGCCGTTTTGCAGCGACACGACGACCGTCTCCGGTCCGATGCAGGGCATGGTGTCAGCCATGACGTCCTCCGTCTGCGTGGCCTTGACCATGAGGATGACCATATCCATCGTGCCGATGTCGCGCGCGGTCGCGCTCGTGTGAAAGCCTGTGAGCACCTCTTCACCCTCCGGCGTGCGGAAGACCAGCCCGTCGGCTGCGATCTTGTCCATGTGCGCCTTGTATTTGTCGACGAGCCAGAGCTCGGCGCCGCCCTTGCGCAGGTAGGCGGCAAAGACGCTGCCGGCAGCGCCGGAGCCGATCATTGCGATTTTCATGCGGTTGCCTCCTTAGCAAACTGCCGGCCGGTTGTTGCCCGGCCGGCAGCGAAAAAACGGGGTGAACTTACTTCAGGTACTGCTTGTCGTAGTTGCCCTGGATGCAGCGCACGACCTGAGACAGGACCTTGCACACCGGGGTGTCGATTCCCAGCTGCTCGCCGTACTCGGCGATCTTGCCGTTGAGCACGTCGATCTCGGTCTGGCGGTGGTTGAAGAGCATATCCTGGCACATGGACGGATAGTAGTCGGCGATGTTGGTGACGATGTCCTGATGATCGTGGGCGATGAACTCGTCTGCGTCCATCGGCACGCCCTTGGCGGTTGCGACCGCGCAGGTCTCGCGGATGACGCTGTGGAACAGCCACTGGCCGAACGGATCCGCCTCGACCTCGCCGATCTTCAGACGCAGGACGGCGCACACGGTGTTGACGGTGGCGTTCACGCAGACCTTTTTCCAGATGAACTTGTAGATATTGTTGTCGGTGCCCGGCTCGCCGTCGCGCCAGTAGGCGTCGCAGCCGCCGTCACGGTAGCACTTGAGCATCTCGGCGCAGGCCGCGTCGTTGAGCTCCGAGCGGACCGCACCGCCGAAGTTCATCTGCACGCCGCCGGCCGGGGTGGACACGCAGTGCGCGGGCTCGGGCAGAGCCGTGCCCAGCACGCCGGAGCCGATGATGCAGCGCTCTTTCGGGAAGACCTTGAAGAGGTTGTCATCGTTGCCGAGGCCGTTGATGAGGGAGACCGCGACGGTGCTGTCGCCGACGACGGGCAGGGAGTCCTGAATGGCCTGCTCGAGCTGGGTCGCCTTGGTCATGTAGATGATGACATCGACCTTGCCCTCCGCTGCGGCCGCATCGGCAGCGGTGATGTAGGTGCGGAAGCCCTTGAGCTGGTAATCGTAATCCTTGTAGCCGCCGTCTTCCTCCTGATGGATGGTGAAGTGCATGCCTTCCTCGGCGACCTTCTTCATGTGTGCCTCATAGCGGTCGATGAGGATGATGTCCGCACCGCCCTTGCGCAGGTAAGAAGCGAAGACGCTGCCGGCAGCGCCGGAACCATACATAGCAAATTTCATAGTGATGTCTCCTTTTTCTGATTCTGTCTGTTTGCGATATCTTCGGCCGTCGCAGGCATTGCCTGACGGCGGATTACCGAACGGTGTTGGTGAGGGTGCCGATGCCCTCGATGCTGCAGGCGACTTCGTCGCCCGGGTGCAGCCATTTCGGCGGGTCAAAGCCCATGCCCACGCCGGCGGGCGTGCCCATGGAGATGATCGTGCCGGGGAGCAGGGTCATGCCGCGGCTGAGCTCGGCGATGACATACGCGACGTGAAAGATCATCAAATCCGTGGTGCTGTCCTGCCGCAGCTCGCCGTTGACGCGGCTCCGGATGCAGTGCGGCTCGCGCACGTCGAATTCCTCCGGTGTCACGATCCACGGGCCCATAGGCGTGAAGCCGTCGAGACTCTTGCCGCGGTACCACTGCTTGTGCTGGTTCTGGATCGTGCGCGCGCTCACATCATTTAAAATGGTGTAGCCGAATACGTACTCGAGTGCCTCCGCCTCGCTGACGTTGTATGCGCGTCTGCCGATCACGACGGCCAGCTCCGCCTCATAGTCGAGGTCGGCGACGATGTCGCTGTGGCTGTCGATGTCGCCGCCGGGGGCGACGGCCTCGTGCACGCGCTTGGAAAAATAGATCGGGAACGTGTCCGGCGCCTTCGCGCCCTTGCCGGTGACGCGCTCGCTCTCCTTGGCGTGGTCAAAATAATTGATGCCCAGGCAGATCACGTCCTGCTCCGGGCGGGGGATCGGGGCGAGCAGACGCACCTGCTCAAGCGGCAGCGCGGCGCTGCGCAGCACGGCAGCCGTGTCCAGTACCGGCCAGAGGCCGATGAGCGCCTGCATGTCCGCGCAGCCGGGCACGGGGTGCACGGCGGTCGCGTCCGCGTTGAGCAGACCGACGGCACTGCGGCCGTTGATTTCAAATGTTACGAGCTTCATAGGGCTGCGCTCCCTCCGCGTTTCGTACCCGGCAGTGAATGCGTACGCAGAAAATGATGGTTAAAAATTCATCAAGCGCGCCTTCCGGGGACAAAATCCTGTGTCAAGAAAATGCCAAAGCCGTTTGTCAGCAAATAGACAAAAGACTTGATCTCTCAGCATTGTTATGATAGCACGAAAGTGCAGATGCCGCAACTGTTTTCTTTCTGTCAAAGCGCTAAAATCACGCGAATTTTTACAAAAATGCCAGAATCAGAGTGCATAAAAATTCGTGCAAGAAATTGTGCACATCGACGATTTTCGGGAAATGTTGGGGATTGGAAGAGGCTGTTATTGACTTTTGCGCGTGAGAGAATTATAAATTTACTATCCCGAGTTGTTAATGACTTGTTCATAAATTAACACAAGGACGAGGATTTCAAAGCCCGCCGCAGTTGTAGGAGAGCACGCGGCGGGTTTGAAATAGAGAGTAAAAGAGAAAAGCAAACAGAGAAAAGAAAGAGGTAAAAAATGGATAACAAAAAGCTCAAGAGCAGCTGGGCAGCCGCCTTCACCGTGGCGTCCGTCTGGTTCGGCACGCACGTGGGCGCCGGCTTCGCAACCGGCAACCAGGTCGTGAACTACTTTGTCCAGTACGGCTGGACTGCGGCCATCTTCCCGCTTCTGGCCATGGGCATTCTGGCGGTCGTCATGTACATCATGATGAAGTTTGCCAAGCTCAGCGGTTTCGACAACTACAAGGACACCTACCGCGCCCTGTATCCGAAGCCGTGGATGGAAGTCTTCTTCGAGATCTTCTACATCATCATCATCCTCGCGGCGGTCGCGTCCTGCGTTGACGGCGCCGGCGGCATCGTCAAGAGCCTGGTCGACCTGCCCGACATCATCTGCAACCTCGTCATCATCGCCCTGCTGATCCTTCTGTCGATTTTCGGCGTTGACCTGATCATCAAGGCTTCCACCGTTCTTTCCACCGCGATCCTGATCGTCACCGCGATCCTCGTCATCATGGGCTTCGTTGTTCCGATCGACGCGGTCACTCAGGAGCTCGCCACTGAGAACGCGGCTTATGCGGCCATCCCGGCCATCGCTGACGTCACCTCCCAGAAGGGCCTCGAGGGCGTCTGGCGCGGCGTGTTTGTGTACGCTGCTTTCCAGTGCGTGTCTGTCCCGGCCATGATCGCCGCTTCCACCGAGCTGACCCACAAGGGCGTCAAGCGCGCGAGCATCCTCGGCTGGCTCATGAACGGCGGCGCGCTCGCCGCTTCCGGTGCCATGCTGCTGCGCTGGTACCCGATCCTCTGCACCATCAAGAGCGTTGGCGTCGACACTGTCGCCAGCATTGCAGCCCGCCACATCGGCGATGTCATGAAGCTCCCCAACCAGAGCGTCGTCACCCTCATGGGCAGCGGCTACACCTGGCTGTTCGTCGTGTACACCATCCTGCTGTTCTGCGCGTTCGTGTCCACGTCCGTCACGCTGGTCTACTCCATGATCCAGCGCTTCGAGGGTCACTGCTTCCCGAAGGCCATCAAGAGCAAGGCTCTGCGCAGCGTGATCGTCGGCCTGGTCGTCATCGGCCTGTGCTATGCGGTTTCCCTGCTCGGCCTGTCGACCATCATCTCCAAGATCTATGGCTATGACGGCTACTATGCACTGATCGTTGTTGTGCTCCCGGCGTTCATCTGGGGCATCCCGAAGATCAAGAAGCTGTCTGCCGAGAAGAAGGCAGAGCTGTCTGAGTGATCTGACGAAGGCGCAGCTCTCCGGCGTCCCAATGAAGAAATACTGACCGCTGCGCTTGCGGCGTCGTAGAGAGGCAACCCCGCAGGCCAAGCCTGCGGGGTTTTCTTTGTCAAAAAAGTAGTACTTTTTTGACGAAAGGGTTTGCGGCCTGCTGCAGCGCACGCGCCGTCCGCCTTGGGCGGACGGCGCGCACGTTTGCAGGCCGAGAAGTATTTTCTCAGCCGCACATGTCGCCTGAGAAAATGATCGGACTTTCTTTCGCCGCGCCATTGGCGAAAGGCTACGAGGTTCTTTGACAAACTGTGCCCGCCGGAGCTTGTCTCCGGCGGGCGTTCGCTTAATTTTTCTTAAAGCTGCCATTTGCCCCTGTGCGCGTGTGGGGCGGATGTGTTAGGATAGAGCCCAGAGGTGATACGATGGAAAACCCCCAGACCCCCGCTCGCATCCTCGTCGTGGATGACGAGCCGGACATTCGCAACATTCTGCACATTCTGCTCTCGTCACGCGGCTATGCGGTCGATGAGGCCGAAAACGGCCTGCGTGCCGTCGCGTGCGTGCGCGCGCAGCCGGACTATGACCTCATTATTATGGACATCATGATGCCCGGCATGGACGGCGTCGCCGCCTGCACGGAGATCCGGCAGCACAGCGTCGCGCCGATCCTGTTTCTGACGGCGAAGGCACAGCCCGGCGACATGAGCGACGCCTACGGCAGCGGCGGCGACGACTATCTCGTCAAGCCCTTTTCCAACCACGAGCTCTTCCTGCGCGTGGAATCGCTCATCCGGCGCTACCGCGTCTACCACGGCAAGGGCGACGCGCCGACCGTCATCGATGCGCTGGAGATCAACCGCGACAAGGGCACCGTGTGCAAAAACGGCCGCGCTGTCGAGATGACCAAGACGGAGTTTGAGCTGCTGCAGTACCTCATCGCCAACCGCGGCACGTCCGTGTCCGCGCGCAAGCTCTATGAGGACGTCTGGCATGAGAAATTCCTGCCGAGCTCGGCCAACACCGTCATGGTGCACATCCTCAAGCTGCGCAAAAAGCTCGAGGACGATCCGTCCAACCCGACGCTGATCCGCACCGTCTGGGGAAAGGGGTATCAGATTGATTAAAAAGTGGCGCGCCTCGATCAGTGCGCGCATGATCCTTGCGCTTATCCTTGCACTGGCCGTGGGTATTGGGTGCTATTTCGGCTGCTACCGGCTCGGCGTGTGGACGATCAACCACGGCTACATGGCGCCCGATGCGGTCGAGCTGCGCAACCAGCGGCACGAGCGCAGCCTACAGCAGTATGTGGACAGCAACGGCGTCTCCTCGCGCGACACGGTGGCCATCGAGCAGTGGCTGCGCAGCGAGAAAAACGCCAGCGTCATCGTCTATCAGGCGCAGGGCGACCCGTATGAGGCCGGTACCTGGGGCACGAGCCAGCTGCTCGACGACACGACGCAAAACGATCTCGCAACGCTCGGCTACAGCTTTTATACCGTGCAGTTTGCCGACGGCGCGTATCGCGTTGCCGTGTGCGATTATTCCGAGTCGCGGCTGTTCGGCTACGCGCAGATCGGCGCGCTCGTGCTGGCGTTCGTGGCCTATTCGTGCATTGCCTTCGGCTTCACACGGCGGCTTGCGCGGCGCGTCACGCGCCTGTCCGAGGCTGTGAGCGCGGCCGGCGCACTCAACCAGACCATCCCCGTCACGGGCACGGACGAGCTTGCGCGCCTCGCGCAGAACGTCAACACCATGCG
>OGDQ01001891.1_pt1 | contig 10957 bp, 10 predicted proteins | sample 1570451 | NCBI WGS metagenome assembly OGDQ01 (sample SAMEA2582171, study PRJEB24529) | metagenome | biome: Human gut stool | place: China | collected 2011 | reverse complement strand
TTTCAATGGTGGAATCATTCACCAAAATATAACTGATGAATAACTTTTTGATGGTAATAAGTGGTGATTACGAGTAATTTAAGTACCTTTGTGTCATGAAATACCAGTGGTTATTAAAGCTATAAAACAAATTTGTCGTTTATGATACCGCAATTTGAAGAAATACGGATACAGGCATTGAAAGAATTAAGTGCCGGGATAGTTATGAGAGCTAAAGATTTACGCATTCCTTTGGCTAAGCATTTTGGATTGACAGATGAGGAAATGAATGCTTGGTATCCCTCTGGTAATGGCGAAATATTCTTAGACCGTATTTCGTGGGCTTTATCGTATCTTTTTATTGCAGGACTTGTAGAAAAGCCCCAAAGAGGTGATTATAAAATCAGCGAAAAGGGCTTGTCTATGCTTTCTTCATGTACGGAGGAACAAATAAATAAGTTCATTAAAGTAGCTGTGAATGCGAAAACTCCGAAGAAAAGTTCTAAAAATAAAGATGCTAACAACACTTCTTCCCATTTGGGAAATGATGATGAACGTACACCGGAAGAAGAATTAGCAGATTCTTATGATAGGATAAAGCAGAATGTGCAATCTCAGATTCTGACAACTATATTAAGTAAAAAGCCACAAGAATTTGAACGGCTAGTTGTGAAATTACTTCAAGCACTGGGGTATGGTGGCGAGGTCAAAAACTCAGGTATCGTAACGAAACTTTCTAATGACGGTGGTATAGATGGTATTATTAAAGAAGATATTTTAGGATTTAATCATATATCCATACAGGCAAAGCGATATGCTTTAGATAATAATGTTCAGCGTCATGAGGTTCAGAGCTTTGTAGGAGCTGTTGCAGGAACACCATCCAAGAAAGGTGTATTCATCACCACCTCTGATTATTCTAAAGGTGCGATGGAATATGTGGAAAGCCTTAACGGTTCACCAACTATTATCCTGATAAATGGTCAACAATTAACAGAATACATTTATGACTATGGTTTGGGATTGCAAACAGAGAAAGTCCTTAAAGTCATGAAAATGGATACGGACTATTGGGATGCAATGGATAATGCCTAATGGTATTGCGTTATGCAATTTTCCTATCCAATTTAATCTTACACGCTGATTCTGTGTGCGACATTTTACGCTCAATAGTGGATATTTCAGAATCACGGAGAGTATGAGCAAATACCCTCTTTATAAAAGTGGCAGTCTGTAAGCGTGGCTTGCCGATATTCCATCCAAAGTGCATGATGTCAATGGTCTTTAACTGAGAATCTACCTTTATTGGTTCAACTTTGAACAGAGAATCTGATAGGTAATATTCTGTCACATATCCGCACAAGCGGTTAAGTGCCGTTTCATCAAGATAGAGAACTAAGGTTTGTTTCGTGTAAGCAATGACCTTATCAAGTTTTTCTTGTGATGCTCGTTCTTTCTCAGCCATAGCGTTTGCACGGGAAATTTCATATTCTGATGGTTGATTAAGCACCTCAATAGGGATGTTGCGAATAGAGGCTGGAGGCACTTCCTCCTTTGGAAGTTCTACCATGTTTTCATTGGATTCTGAAAGCGAGGGAATAGAAACTTCTTCTGTGGTGTCAGATGTAGTTTCGATTTCTGGTTCAGATACAGAAACGATAGGTTCTGTATCTATGGTGCTTTCAATAAGTTCCTGATGCACTATTGAGGGTTCAACTGCCACTGCCTTATTGCGGTAGCACTCAAATCTCGTAAAGCATCTTTCTATTGTTGGGTAAAGGAGTTGCCTGAATGCCATTTGCAGATTGAGATAGATTGCTCCAATGACAATAGAGCATACTACAAGAATAAGGTAGCTGCTGAACTCGTCCCAACCATAGTGAAGTACGGTCTGGCGGGCTAAAACACCAATGATTGCGATTGTACCAAAAACAATCAGATGCAATGTTATATGTTCTATCTTTTTCTGCTCCATAGTGAGTTGTATTAATCGTTTGTGTGCAAATATATAGGATTAATTTTTGAGAAAATCCATAGTTTTGCTTGTTAATGGTTTTTTGACGATATATTTCATCGCTTTTCACCACGTTACATTCCTAATAATAAGTGTATTGCATTTTTTTTGCTTTTGAATGAAAATAGTTGGGTAAACAAGCTTGTGTATCTTAAAAACAAAAATTATCTGCATCATTTTGGATAAACAATGCAGATAATCAATAGGGTATAGAGGTATAGCTTATTAGCAATACAATGTATGGTTTGTACCCTTGTTGAGATATAACAGGAGGTTGTAATCTTGATTACGAGCGACTTTGTTTGTTACCCATTTCCTGAATGCAGCGGAATGTCCGGTGTCTATTTGATAGGATAGGGCTATAATCATATCAAGGTTATACACATCGGCATTGTTCCCATTCTCCAATTTGATGTACTTGCAAACTTCGTGGTTCTTCAAACCATTGGTTTTCAGGATTCTCTTAATTGCTGCATGGACAGTTCCAGCCGTTGTATAAAACAAGTCTGCAAGCTCCCATGAGGTCATCCATATTTCACCATAGGAGATATGGATGCCTTGTTCGTTGTTGGTTATGATTCCTCGTTTCATAATTGCAATTTATTTGAGTGATATTTTATTGGCTGTCTCTCGCTTTTTGGAATTGACCAAATCGGCATATATTTGAGTGGTGGACACGTTCTTGTGCGTTAGCATCTTTGACACCGTGTAAATATCTGTACCTAAGGAGATTTGTATGACGGCATAGCTATGCCGAAAGCAATGGAACAGAATATAGGAAGCAAGCAGATGAAGGGATGAGAAAGGAAAACGTAATTGGTTGAATATGAGCAAAAGTTCTGTTTTTTGCTGAGATATTGGAAAGCAAAAATGGACAGGATATTGCAGGTGTTCAGTTACCAGAATGTTAGCTGCCCAGTTACCTGAGCCGAATAGGTAACAGACTGAACAATGAAGAAGCTGTCACAGAGGCTGTTATTCACTATATGTCAGCATTTTGCATATCAAAGGACGCTTATAAAATAGGTAATTTTGCCATTAAAAAATAAGCGTATGAAAGTAGAAAAATTTAAGGTGTTGCTCTACCTGAAAAAGAGCGGTCTTGATAAATTCGGAAAGGCTCCGATAATGGGGCGAATAACGGTGAACAACACGATGGCACAATTCAGTTGTAAGCTGTCATGTACTCCGGAGTTATGGAATCCAAGAGAAAGCCGACTGAATGGAAAGAGTAAAGAAGCCGTTGATATTAATGCAAAAATTGACCGGCTCCTGCTTTCTGTCAATTCTGCATTTGATTCACTTGTAGAACGTAAGATTGATTTTGACGCGACTGCCGTAAAAGAGCTTTTCCAGGGAAGTGTGGAAACCCAGATGACTCTGTTGAAACGGCTTGATATGCATATCGAGGATATGCGCTCAAGAATCGGTATAGATGTGGCAAAAAGCTCTATGTCAACATACATTTACACCCGCAGGTATCTTGGTGAATTTATTCAAAAACGATTCAAGACAAGTGATGTCGCTTTTGGTCAGTTGAATGAACACATTCCTTGGGAGTTTCAGGATTATATTCTGAAGGACAAAGGACTTGCGGTAGATACGGCAAGACATTATCTGGCCATCCTGAAGAAAATCTGCCGGATGGCATTTAAGGAAGGATATGCGGAAAAGCGTTATTTTGTGAATTTCAAACTGCCCCAAGAGCACCGTAAACCACCACGGGCTTTGAGTCGTGAGGATTTTGAGAAGATCCGTGATGTTGTAATACCACCGGAAAGAGTCACTCATAACATAGCCAGAGATTTATTCCTTTTCGCCTGTTATACAGGAGTCCCATATGCAGATGCGGTTTCAATTACCCGAGAGAATATATACAAGGATGATAAGGGCGATTTGTGGTTAAAGTATTTGAGAAAGAAAAATGATTATCAGGCACGCGTCAAATTACTGCCGGAGGCTATCGCTCTAATAGAAAAATATCGTTCGGATGAAAGGGATGAGCTTTTCCCGATGATACACCATCCTAATATGCGACGGCACATGAAAGGTTTACGGGATCTGGCAGGCATAAGTTGTGACCTGGTCTATCACATGGGAAGACATACCTTCGGAAGTCTGATAACCCTTGAGGCTGGTGTCCCAATTGAAACAATCAGCAAAATGCTGGGGCATACCAATCTGACAACAACTCAGCTTTATGCAAGGGTAACTCCTAAAAAACTTTTTGAGGATATGGACAAATTCATCGAAGCAACGAGTGATATGAAACTGGTATTATAAAATCAAAAAAGAAAGAATCATGAGAAGTACATATAAGCAATTGTATTATATAAACCGCGGTAAAGTCAAATCTGACGGGACCACATCAATCATGTGTCGTATTACAATAGACGGGAAGGCTGTTGCATTATCGACTGGGTTATATTGCCAGCCGGAAGAGTGGAACAGCAAGAAAGGAGAAGTCAAAAACAACAGACTGAATGGAATGCTTTGTGAATATAAGAAACGCGTAGATGAAACTTATGCTGAACTGTTGAAAGTGAACGGCGTCATTAGTGCGGAACTGCTGAAAACAGCCATGACAGGAACTGCCGACATCCCGAAGTATATATTACAAGCAGGGGAAGTGGAACGGGAAAATTTGAAAATCCGTTCCATTCAAATAGATTCAACTTCCAGTTACCGACAATCAAAAATGTATCATTACTATCTGGGTGAATACATCCGTTCTCTGGGTAAGGAGGACATGCTTTTTACAGATATAACCGAAGAGTTTGGCATCAATTATATTTTATATCTGAAAACAAATTATCCTCATAAGCCATCATACCGGAATCATTGTCTTTGTTGGCTGAAACGTTTGGTCTATTTAGCCGTAGATAACGGAATCTTGAGGTATAATCCTTTGGATGATATAAAATATGAAAAGAAGGCACCTGCAAAGCTCATGTACATAAGCAAGAAACAACTTCAGGAGATAATGAGCAGTCCTAAACTTGATCCATTACAAGAACTGGCAAGAAGAACCTTTATATTTTCATGTTTTTGCGGTTTGGCTTATGTTGATGTACGCAATCTCTATCCTCATCATATAGGTACAACTGCGGAAGGACGGAAATATATCAGAACATTCCGCAAGAAAACAAGCGTTGAGTCATTTATACCATTGCATCCGGTCGCGGAGCAGATAATTTCCTTGTATAATACGACAGATGACAGCAAGCCCATCTTCCCGTTACCAATACGTGATATGATCTGGTTTGAAATACATGAGTTGGGCTTTTCCCATCAGTTCAAACATAACCTGTCATATCATCAAAGTCGTCACACTTTTGGCACCCTAATGGTCTCTGCAGGGGTTCCTATGGAAAGCATATCCAAAATGATGGGACATACAAATATCAGAACAACACAAGGATACGCAAAAGTTACAGATGACAAGATTTCGGAGGATATGGATTGGTTGATAAAAAAACATTAGGTTATAAAACGGGGCTGAACTAAACAAAATTCAGCTCCGTTTTATATGCATTTTATGTGATCATAATCGCTATATTGTTTCAAAACACTTTATCCTAAAGGAATGTTAACATTTAGAGTCAATCATAATTTCTTAGTGTAAAAGTGATAGGAAAGTCTGTACTTTTAATATTAAATTATATTAATAAAAAACTAATGATAACATTGTATTCAATCGAACGCTATTGTCTTACTAGGTGATAATAAATTAATTGAGGAAAAGCCCACAAAACAAAACTTTTAACCCTCTAATACTGTTCTAAAATTATTCCACATATTAACATCCTCTCTTTCTTCTATAATCAATTGTCTCAACTTTATCAATGTTTCGCTATGAGAATGTTGGAAAGAGAGAAATGGACTATCAGTTTCAAATAATAATCGTTCTTTTGGTATTAATGAAAACATAGATTGGAATTTTTTCGTATTCATCATTGATTTATTAATGGAGAAATAAAATCCATTCTCCACAGCACTTAATAACTCTTCCTTGCTTCCTGTAAACCAATGAAGTATAGGTTTAAACCTGAATCTATCTCCAATTATATTTAGAACTTGTCTAACAGCCCGCCGTGAATGGATGGTTATTATTTTGTCTTTATCATAACGACATCGCTCTATTAATTCGCTAAAAAATGCTAATTGTTCGTTTTTGTATGTCCTATCAACAAAATCTAACCCTACTTCTCCAATATAACGTGCTACTGGCAAAAGTTCCCACATTAATGGGATTTGGCTTTTATAATGATGAATCAATTCTGGGTGAAAACCAAGTGCAAATCTAATGTACTTGCTTGCTATCTCACCAGATTCCTTTCTGTATAAGTCTGGCAAGTTAGTGACTGCTATTGTATAAATTTGATGTTCTTCTATTTCATAAATAGCACCAATCCGGTCTTTCTGTAAATCCAGATGGAAATGAGTGTCGTAGAGGTGTTCCATTAAAGTGAATTAATTAGATTTTCCAATTCCTTGATACCTCGCTCGTAAAGACTAACATAATCATTTATATGGTCTGTAATTGGTCCCGACATTTGTATAGCTGCATAACTATCTTTTGGTGTTGCTAACCCCAATTTATAAGACTGTAATGATTCAAATCCTATTTCAGTTTCATAATGATGCCGGTAAACGGTGGCATCATTCAGTCCTGCGGCTTTTATTGCAGCTTTTCTTATAGTACAAGGTAAACACTCCCCACAATGTCCCACTGTTTCTCCAGTCCAGCGACCTTGATCTGGATGCGAACAAGATAATGTATCCTGATAATGGGCATTAAGAAAATCAAGATCTTTACAGGTTCTCATCATCTCACCTTTTGTCTGCATTTGAAATGGATTGACTAATGATATGTTTATATCTAATTTTGATAACAGACTTTGTAGCATTCCCATAAAATACGGATGTGTTGTACGGGTACTAAGGCTACCTAATCGCATAATGCTCAGAGGTATGTTTAATGAAATTACACCGTTCTCTGGCACATACAAATCTACATGATGACCAATACCTGAAGCAATAGCTATGGCATGAGCAAAGAACATAAGCGATCGAGAACGTGTCGTGTCCTCAACACCACTCTGAGAAGCTGCATAAAACCTGAAGAATCGTTTGGAATCAATAGAATATTGGGTTTTCAAAGAGTTGATAACTTTGTCTTGATATATTTTTACTCCCTTACCTCCACCATAATGACTAACGAATATAGGCTTTTCCCCGTCTTTGAGCAGATTGATAGCACCTATGAATGAATCTAACCCACCAGAAAGCATGCAAAATATATCAGAATCAATCTTTCTAACTGAGCGACGATAACGCCATCTTCCCTTTATATACTTGTTCTCATCATCTGTTGTGGTCACTCTTTCTCTAAAATGTATAGCCCAGTGGTCACCTGTCAGGAAGTTTAATGCATTTATTAAGATAGACTTGCAATGTTCCCATTTTTCATAAGCTTTTACGGGAATGTACAGTTCAAGGTCTCGAGTCCATGCATCTTCCTGTTTTTTACGACTTACACTTCTATCTACACAGAAAACCATAAGAGAAATGTAAAACAAATCCATAGCTTCATCAGTAAAACGCTGGGGTGTAACGTACATATGTTTCTTTCCGTAACCAGTCTTGGGATTCCAAAATGTATACTGGAATGCTTCTGGATCATTAATGTTTACTTTTCTAGAACCATCAACTTGAAAACTATCATGTTCTGATAGTGTAAAAACAAAACTCTCTTTCATCGTAGTTCCTCCATTTGTTGATAAGAAATATCACATAGCGTTTCCAATGCCCTATTAAAGTCCTCAGGGTTCAAACCACTCTTGATTATATTAGGAACAACACTGTCAACAATCCCATCTATATATTTTTTTATAGATTTTTCTAATTCACGTAAGTCTGATACATGTTCACAACTCTTGAGAGCTGTTTGTTCTGATTGTAGTAACAACTTATCAAAAATATAATGTTTTATCAATCCACCTACTAGCCGTTGCAGTAATTCTTCATTGAAGCTTTCAAGTTGATTGAGATCAATGCTTTGGTCCGCTGCTACATCTGCAAAAGTTTCGCGTAAAGCTTTATTTGTCAGAGAATCCTCAAGGTCATTGGGTACAGGTGCAATAAGTCCACATATATCATTAAAGATATCTTTCGTAGCCCTTCCATCAAAACGTATCCCTGCATCTACAAATCGTTGATGAATGGATTCTGGCGTTCCAGCAAAGTAACTGTAGAGAATACCGGCCGTTCTGCGAACCTTTGTAGCTTGTCGTGTGGCATTAGTATGTCCACCAAGTGCTTTGGTGTAATTTCTTATAGCACTTTTAGCATTGCCACTGCTTCTATTATTCATGGCTTTCCTCATCGAGCTACGTACTGTACCCCATTTGACAGAAGGTTGATTAGATTGGTCTTCCTTTTGCTCATTTGATTCTTCATTTTCAGTATCATCCTGTTGCGATTCAGCCTCTCCTGCTTCATCTTTTGTTGGTATTGTTTCATCTGGTGCATCCAACTCTGGATTTACATCTGGATTGTAATCTGAAGGTAATAAAGATGTAATTTTTGGACCTTTATATAAACTTGATGTTCCCATTATTTTTTATTTGAAGATACAATTGAATTTAGTCTTGCCTGTCTCTCGATGGTACTCTTCAACTCCGGATTTGTCGAAAGATAATCGTTAAACATAGTTGCCTTATCAGGTGATAGGTTGGAAATAAATGATGCTAACTGCCCACAAGCAACCGCATTGTACTTGCTTACAGGTTGCTCCATAAGTTTCTTCAATGCATCTTCTGTCATTCCAGCCTTTATACAGAATTCAGTATAAGATCTTAAAACCTCTACATTTATAGTTGATGTATTCTCTATCACAGCAAATACCTCTGATGCAATGATTGCTTTCTCTCCGGGTACAAGTTTGTCAACCAATTTTAAGGCAGCATTTCTATTCATTTCAGTCCCGTCAACAAGTTGTTCATAACATTTACGGGCAGTTGGGCTCAACATGTCTAGGCTTGATTGTCCATAGCGATTTTTAACATCTGCAAAGTAAACGTATTTGTCCAACTTTTCTTCATCTAGTCTAGTACCGTTTTGCATCCACTTTTTTACCCAATCCTTTTCTTTCCACACAGCAAAAGGATTGTCATCATTCAATTCTTCTCCTTTTTCAAATGCCTTAAAAAGTTCTCTATTTTCAGGTTTTGTGACAGCTTTGAAAAACTCCGGATTGAAGTATTCTGCTAACATAAGCTTGGCCAATATATTTTTATCAAGAGCTACATTTCTCGCTTTGGCAAGTTTGAGTCGCATATACAATGTATTCAAGAAACGTTTACACTGACGTGGGTTTCCATTAATGCTTGGAGCCAATACAGAGGAGATCTGTCGCGCAAGTGCCATATCTTTTTTGCAACTCTCTGCGATATCTGGCGCTTTATCACTGATCTGTTCCATCGAAAAGTCTTGATTTGGAGCCAGAGTATATATAATACTCAGTATTTCTTTAAACTGATTTTCAGTCAAGGTCTCTCTCAATAATAAACAAGCAAGATACTGATTTACTTCAGCTCGCGTCAATTGGGGTATATATAAAGGATATTGAATTACCTTTTCTAGATACTCTTTTCCGATATCCAAATTATTGCCTGGTACCTCCTTGTACTTACTCTTTATTGAATACTGTATAAGGCGTTCATCTGCTCCTATAACAAAAGACATACCTTCTACAAAAAGGAATAATCGCATGGCCTCAAACACTTCGAGAACCGTATCGGGCAGACAGCGGTCAAGTTCGTCAATAAATACAACGACATTTTCTACATTACTTTTTTGCAGAAGTTGTTTAAATTCCTCGCGGAAATTCTTAATTTCCGTTCGTGTTTTATCGTCCTTCTTAAACTTGTTAAGAATTTCTTCTAAATCTTTAGCCTGTACTTCGCTAACATTAGTCTTAATAGTAGATAGTACACTACTGAGAGTCAAATCAGTCAATGCACCAATGCCACCAGTCAAGAAGAAATCCAATCCATATTTAATACCTTTTCCTAAAATCTTATTAAAATCTATTTTCTTTATTAGTGTTTTTGCATAATCTGTTATCTCTTTGCTGAAGCGTTTTTCGTCAGCTAATGCATCTAATATAACACCGCAAAGAGATGTCTTAGTATCTTCATATCCTTCGAAAAGCCATCCGTTAAATTCTATACAGAGGGTTTTAATCGAATCTTTTTCGTCCCCTATTTCTGTATTCTTTTCCTCTATCTTTTTTTGAGCTAACTTCATCAGACTAGACTTGCCACTTCCCCAGTCGCCATACAGCCCTATTGTTGAAGGTGATAGATCCCTATTGGTTGCTATATCAACAACCATATCTACCATATATCCAAAATTAAGGTAGTCAATCTCTGCTTCTTTATCTGGCCACATAGATATCTTTCTTATATAGTTTTTTAACAATAATTTTACTTCGGGGTCTGTATAAAGAGGAAAAACTGCGGTAACCTGTTACAGAATTGACATCATACTCAGGTTTATAGATTTATAATTATCTGTCATAGATCCAATTTGTACCTGTAATATGTTCTTGTATGTCAATGTCAAACAATCTTGCAATCTTATCAAATGTATATAACACATTAGTGTACCACTTACTCATAATAGCAGTTTTCTTACCTAATTCATCCGTAAGCCACTTAATTGTTCGTTTTTTCCTAACAAGCATAATTTGACTTTGATGCGATTTAACTCTCTAAATTGCAAAACCCTTTAATCTTAACACAAAGATACCAAAAACAATCAACAATAAATAAGATTCAATTAAAAAACAACCATTTATGCATTTGTTTTTCGATTATTAAATCAAAATGAGAAATCTTATAAAAATAAGACACATAATCTTATGCATAATCCATATATTCGTAAAATATTTAGCCG
>OGDQ01001886.1_pt1 | contig 10986 bp, 10 predicted proteins | sample 1570451 | NCBI WGS metagenome assembly OGDQ01 (sample SAMEA2582171, study PRJEB24529) | metagenome | biome: Human gut stool | place: China | collected 2011 | reverse complement strand
CTCCCACCCGGAAACTCACCGCCCGCGAATGGAATGGCAGCGCGGGGTTTTCAATTTATAAAGTTTTATAGAATGTGAATAGGATCTCTCCTCCGCAGTCGTTACAGTGCCGTGCAGTTTTCTAAGTCAGAAAAAAGAGAAGAAATGCATCGATGATCCGGGTCTTGATTTTGCCACTTTAAAGTGTTGATTTTTCTTGTTGACATTCCCACACCCATGTTATAAAATCGAAGAAATAAAGGAGGGATTACAAAATGTCTGATTCTACTTTTGGTTTTATCGGTCTTGGTCTCATCGGCGGTTCGATCGCCAAAGGCCTGCGCCGCTCAAATAAAGATATTACCATTATGGCATACATGCGGACCCGTTCGAAGCTTGAGCAGGCAAAGAAAGAGGGGACGATCGATATCATCCTTGACGGGATCGATGAGACGCTCTCCGCATGTGACATCATCTTTCTCTGTACCCCGGTGGAGTACAATGCCATGTATCTGGAAAAGGTCCGTCCGTTCTTAAAACCGGGTGCCATTATCACGGATATCGGCAGCACAAAGACCGACATCCACAAGGCTGTGGAACGCCTCGGATATGAGGATGTCTTCGTTGGCGGTCATCCGATGGCAGGCTCTGAAAAGACCGGTTATGAGAGTTCGACTGACCATCTTCTCGAAAATGCCTACTATATTATTACTCCGACCACAAAATCGACTCCGGAACAGATCGACCGGATCCGTGAAGTCGCCCTGGCGATCGGCGCCCTGCCTCTCGTTCTGGATTACCATGAGCACGATTTTTCTGTCGCCGCGATCAGTCATCTCCCGCACCTTGTTGCGTCCAGTCTCGTCAATCTTGTCCATGACAATGATTCGAAGGACGAGATCATGAAGCGGCTGGCGGCCGGCGGTTTTAAAGATATCACGAGGATCGCCTCCTCCTCCCCTGTCATGTGGGAGCAGATCTGCATGACAAATACCGAAAATATCCTGACTCTCCTGAAGCGCTACATCGCGTCCCTGGAGTCCATCTGCGACACGCTCGAGCACCATGACGGAAGTGCGATCTACCGGATGTTCGAGGAATCAGGAAAATACCGTTCTTCCTTCCCGAACCTCGGCCGCGGGCCGATCGAGCGCGATTATTCCTTCAGTGTCGATGTTCTCGATGAACCGGGATCCATCTCCGTCCTCTCCGCGATCCTTGCCGCAAAGGGCATCAGTGTCAAAAACATGGGCATCAATCACAGCCGTGAGGAAGGGGAAGGCGCGCTCCGCATTTCCTTCTATAAAGAAGAACAGAAAAATGAGGCAGCAAGTCTTCTGAAGAGTCACAACTACGTTCTGACAAAATAACAAGTGAAAACACGCTTCGCGAGTTTCCCCTTGTTATCGCGACAGTCGCCAAGGCCTCGCGCAAGCGCGGACTTTGGCTCGTTGTTCACGCAAATAAAAACATTGAGGTATTTACTATGAAACTCCATAAAGCAGCTCATATCCGGGGCGAGGTCACTGTCCCGGGTGATAAATCCATCTCCCACCGCAGCGTCATGTTCGGCTCCATTGCGAAGGGGACCACGGAGATCCACAATTTCTTAGAGGGCGCTGACTGCCTTTCGACCATCGGCTGTTTCCGCCGCATGGGGATCGAGATTGAAAATAAAAACGGTACCGTCATCGTCCACGGAAAGGGCATGCACGGGCTGACCGCCCCGTCCGGGACGCTTGACTGCGGAAATTCCGGAACGACAACGAGACTCATCTCCGGCATTCTCGCTCCTCAGAATCTTGATGTAACGCTGACCGGTGACGAATCGATCCAGAAGCGCCCCATGAAGCGGATCATCGAACCGCTGTCCATGATGGGCGCTGACATCAAGAGCATCCGCGGCAATGACTGTGCGCCGCTTAAAATCTGTGGAATGCCGCTCGCAGGCATCCACTACACATCAAAAGTTGCCTCCGCCCAGGTGAAATCCGCCATTCTTCTCGCAGGTCTCTATGCAGACGGTCTCACGACTGTCACTGAACCGCAGGTATCGAGAAACCACACGGAACTCATGCTGAAATTTTTCGGCGCTGAACTAGAGTCCAAAGAAACTTCCGTGACGATCTGGCCGGCAACGGAGCTTTTCGGCAACCGGATCGATGTCCCGGGTGACATCTCCTCATCTGTCTATTTTGTCGCAGCCGGCCTCATCCTGCCAAATTCCGAAGTCCTGATAAAAAATGTCGGGATCAACCCGACAAGAGCCGGACTCATCAAAGTCTGTGAGGCGATGGGCGCCGATCTGACGCTCTTAAATGAGAACCACAGGAACGCGGAGCCGACGGCTGATCTCCTCGTCCGTACCAGCAGCTTAAAAGCCTGCACCATCGAAGGGGATATCATCCCGACGCTCATCGACGAACTTCCGACGATCGCCATGATGGCATGTTTTGCAGAAGGTACCACCGTGATCCGCGACGCCGCCGAATTGAAAGTAAAGGAATCCAACCGGATCGCCATCATGGTCGAAAACCTGCGTGCGATGGGCGCCGATGTGGAGGAGACCGATGACGGCATGATCATCCACGGTGGAAAACCGCTCCACGGCGCTGTCATTGACAGCCATAAAGATCACCGGATCGCAATGACCTTCGCAGTTGCCGCGCTGGCCGCTGAGGGGGAGACGGAGATCCTTGACGCAGACTGCGTGAATATCTCCTATCCGGCGTTTTACGAGGAACTGGAGAGACTGACAGAATAAGAGCAAAGATTCGTATAAAAAAGGACATGGAATCATCCAATAACTGATGGCCCATGTCCTTTTTATATGGATCAAACACACGTGAGACTTCGTGCGTATTTTGTGGAAAGTCTAAAAAAAGGCAAAGAAAAAAGATAACCCCAGGCACATAGGAATGCTCAGTACTAAGCAACTACCCCATTTTGGGACCCAGTGTTAATCCTTCACAAGTTATCTTATTTGTATTATAATATTATGTTTGATCTTTGCCAATGTATAACATTAAACAGTAAAAAAGTATCATCACGGCAAGACCAATCAAGAATACAAATCCAAGCAGGGCCGACATTTTTTATGGATCCTTGATCATCCCATTGCAATCCGGTACAAAAAGCATACGTCAAAGCACGGAAGAGGTGGCAAACATCATGTCAGACACGCTTCTGAATGATCCTGCAGTTGTCAATCACAGGTAAAAATTCAACAGTAGACAAATAAAAACTATCACGTATGCAAAATATGCAAAAAAATAAGTAATACACTAATTTTTTTCCCTTGCAAAATCTTTTACCTAAGAAAAATTTCATATTAAAAAATCTATACACCTATAGTATAAAATACGGAGGAATTTATATGGTTATGGTTGTTAATAGTGGACGTTGGTGTCTTGGCTTTCTTGGTAATGATGGGTTTCCGGATCAGTTGAAATTGTGGCTTCAGATTCATTGCGATGAAGAACTGCGGATTCACATGTTATCTCAATGGCTTATCTCACATCATGTACGTGGTGTTGCATGGCGCAGCCCGCAAGGCTCCTGGTTGGACTAGAGAGCCATATTGCTCGTCCAGCAGTTCAACAGGCAGATGGAACGTGCTGAAATGAAATGCACGATACGAGAAGTAATACTGGAAATGCGTCGAACTTCCGGCGAAAGGATCCACTGAATGTATTTCCTGCGCATCGCTTGTGGCAGGTCTTGGATATAACTCAGCAGATCGTCATACTGCGTTGAAGTTAGCTCCCCAGTATTGTAGATTTCTTGAATTTGTTATATGTGCTAAGACAGCCAGCGTTTTCTGCTCGTCAGCGACCTGATAGATGTTTTTTAAATATTTCTTTAGTTCAATTCTGTGAACCTTTTTTGTTGCCATAGTAAAAGGCCCTCCTAATGATATTTATTTTATCATAGAAGGACCTTACATAGATTATTTTACAGAAAAAGTTTCACATGCCCATCTTAATATATACTCATCTAAGGGACTGATATTTCAATGCCGGAAGAACTTCATTTATGTTAAATTCTATACTTGTTGGAACATTTAATTCCAACAGATAAGCCCCATCTTGTATCCATAGATAGTCTTGAGTCGTACCATCATCTGAATAGTAATACTCAAAGCTATCATTTGTTTCTTTTGTTAATGCCCCCGGATTGTTTTTCACCATAAAGTCTAGTCCTTCTTTACCATTGGAAAGTCTATGTGTATATAAAGTAAAATCATTATCATATATACATGCAAAGTAACCTTCGCGAACTCGTATATTTACCAGTGCTGTATCCCAAGGATTATTATCATCTATGAGATAGATGCGTTCTTTAGCAAGTGTTGAACGGACATTTGATGATGTCGCAATTTGATAGGATGTCATTAGACTATCCAAATTTGTATATGTGTCCCATTCACTAAGTGTCGATGTAATTGTTTCAGTATCAGTCTTTTTTTCTTCAGTTACTTGATTTTGGCATCCGGCAATAAGCAAAGCTATCACTAATAATAATATCTTACATGCTTTCATAATATCTCCTCCCTTAATAAAGATCTCTTTCAAAATCTGCTTTACAATTGTCGCACCATATATCTGTATAACCTGTCAGACTCTTACCATCATAGCTTCCTTTCATAACACATGGTTGATTTTGTGAACAAGAAGCATCATGAGCTCCAAACATATGTGATAATTCATGCTGTACAATACGGACATGAACATTCTGCGATGAGCTTGGTAACCATGTGATATATGAATTGGGCTGTTTATTATAAGTTACTCCTAATATATTTGTGGCGTGTTCTTTATCCCACATGCCACATAAAGGAGTTGCAGTTAATGCAATTTTGATATCATTACCATTAGCCGGAACATTTTTTGACAAATAGTTTAAATTTTTATTTGCATTTCTGTGGTGATAGGGGGTATCAAGAGAATTTTCACATAATGAATCTATAGCATCACCACAATATAATTCACGCGAATAGGAACATTGAATATTAGGAAAATTATATGCTGTTCTGTCTTCAGCAATATCAAAAGTAATATTCCATACATATTCATAAGGAGTTTGAATTTTATCCAATGTCTCTATAACATATTCTTGTGAATATTCTTCATTAATATATCTATCAGGGATAGCTTTTAATGAAAGATTTATAGGATCCCCTTCCTCAATAAGCATTTTACCATCCGCGGCAAAATAGTATTTTACATCATCAATAGTTAACCATCCAGTAACCATGACGCCATGTTCATCCATGTAATACCAATCAGTGTTTACCTGGACCCATTTTACCATCATATATCCTTCTGTAATATGTAAATAATACCATTTTGAGTCTACGTCCTGAAACCATCCCGTTTGCATCCATCCATTTTTGTCAAAATGGTACCAACGATTTCCTATCTGCTCCCAATCATTTTTTGTATATGAATTGTCGGCATGTTTGTACCGCCACTTTCCAGTTGATGCATCTTGTAGCCATTGCCCATCACTGGTTTGCAAAATGCTACATCATACATTCCGTTTTCTAGTCTTTGTTGAACAGAATCAGGTGGGAGTATTCCAATATCGGACTGCCTTTTTGCTGCTGCAAATGCAACATTGACCGATATCATAATAATCAAAAAAATTACTATTATCAATGAACAACGTTTTATGCTCTTTTCTTTCATTCACTCACCTCGACATTATGAATTAATTTTTAAAGTTTACATTCATTAGGGTATTACCCATTGGTATCCCTCCTCTCGAATATTTAAAATCGTTTTATCTAGCTAATTTGCCTGGCTTTGTCTGAATTATATCATTTGCTTTTGCTGTTGATAATAATTTATATAGTGTTTTATGAATTGTTTAATATATATTAATGCTTTTGTAATATAACTGCCAATTTTGTGTGCAATGCAATGTACTGCGTTATTGAAACTGTTGTCTGTATATAGATTGAGTATGTGATATACTGGGTTTTTACCTAATTTTGTGACAAGAAGGGAAAATACATAAATGTGCGATTCCTTCCTTTTTTGATGATGTAATCCGGGTATTTATCGTTATATCAAAGAAGCAATGGAAAATATAGCTGCCGATTGATGAATAGGCAGTTTTTATTTTGCCAGATTGGTTCTCATAAAAACGGAAAATGGTTCCTTAAAAAATGGAAAAACTTGCAACAGTGGTTCCCTAAAAAACGGAAAACATTGCTATATACAATATATATACAAAATAAAACGCCACTTTTCGCGGCGTAGACAAATCACCTTTTTTGCCCTCTTTCGGACCTACTTTTCAAACCTATAAAAACACGAAAACCCCTTGATTTCTCAAGGGGTTTTGTAATCAGCTCCCGGCCGGACTCGAACCGGCGACCTACGCATTACGAATGCGTTGCTCTACCAACTGAGCCACGGAAGCACCTTTAAAAAATGCTGCTGCTTACGCAACAGCAAGTGACCTGTCCGGGAATCGAACCCGGGTTTACGCCGTGAGAGGGCGTCGTCTTGACCGCTTGACCAACAGGCCTTAGTTTGTATACGTCGAGGCGACAAGATTCGAACTTGCGACCTCTGCGTCCCGAACGCAGCGCTCTACCAAACTGAGCCACGCCTCGATTACGTACGTAAGTATAATACAGATTTGCGGAAATGTCAACAGCTTTTTTTGATTTTTTTCTATTTTTTGCATTTTTTCTACATTAGCTACACTTTTGGCGTTTCTTCACTGTAAAACAGCCTCCTGCCAGGGAGTCTCTGGACTCCGCTCCCTCTCCCACAAGCTGCTGTCAAAGGTTTTGTATACTATTTTCACTCTTCTTGCGGATCACCTTTTCATTATCCTGAATTTCCGCAAAGAAATTAACAGAAAAGTTTTCCATTTTATCAAAATTGTGGTATAATATCTGTACACAAATATATTCATCAGAGGGGGCGTTCTTATGAAGGCAATCAGAATCATTCTTTCTATCGCAATGCTGGTCATTGCCGGTCTCGGCGCATTCAATGTGATCCCGCTTCGGACCGCATATTTCACACTGATCATTCTCGTTGCCGTTACGGTCTGTATCCGTATCACCCGCAGGATCATCAGCAATGACACCCCGCACACAGTCGTCCGCATTATCAGTGAGATCATCGCATCCCTCTGTATTCTGGGATTCGCGTTTTTTACTTACCGCACGATCGGATAAATGTTCATAAATCGCAAAAGCCTGGCATCGCATATATGATGCCTGGCTTTTATAATAGATACTATGCGGGCATGCTCACCACAGACTGCCCGTTTTCCGATTGCATGACTGGCAGCAACTCAGGCGGCACTTCACCACAAATATATTTTTTACATCATCTTCTTGATCGTCTCACAGAGCTCTGCCACCGCAGTCTCCTCATTCCCATTCCGGATATCTTCCACCACACAGGTTTTGATATGATTTGACAGCAGGACCTTGCAGAAGCCATTCAGTGCAGACTGCACCGCCGATACCTGGACCAGGATATCCGGGCAGTAGCGCTCATCCTGGACCATGGCTCTGATGCCGCGGACCTGTCCTTCGATCCGGCTCAAACGGTTTAAAAGGTCCTTCTCCTCTTTTTCTGTCCTGTGTTTGTGGCGGCAGTGACAGACTGCATCATCGGCCCCTGCATCCGCAGCTGCCGCGTTTTCTGCTGCTTCTGCGCCTGTTTCCATGTTTATGTTCATTGCCCCGTCTTCCCCGGAACAACAACATGATCGTTTTTCCATGTGCGACCTCCCAAATTTTTATATGTCCATGATAGCAGAAAAAGCCGCCCCGGAAGTATTTCATCCCGGGACAGCACATCTTCGGCATCTGAGAAAATGCCATGATCCGTCTGAAAAACTGATCAGCCGATCACCTTATAATCCTTATCCTCGATCGCTTTCTTTAACACTTCTGTCGGAACATCCTTTGTAAGTGTCACAGTCGCAGTTCCTTTTACGTGATCTGCCTCTGCAGCAGATACACCGTCGATCGCCTCGAGCGCCTTCTTTACAGTCGCCTCACAGTGACCGCACATCATACCTTCTACTTTCAGTGTCTTTTCCATAGTTTTACTCTCCTTCTCTTTCTTATGAGATTTTGTTTTTATCTTTTTGTCCCTGTCGGAACGCCGGATATCAAAGAAATTTAAACGCAGGGCGTTGGATACGACGCAGAAGCTCGATAAGCTCATCGCCGCAGCGCCGAACATCGGATTTAACTTCCACCCGAATACCGGGATCCAGAGTCCCATCGCGAGCGGAATTCCGATCACATTGTAGAAAAATGCCCAGAACAGATTCTCGTGGATATTTGTGAGTGTCGCGCGGCTCAGGCGGATCGCTGCCGGAACATCTGACAGGCGGCTCTTCATGAGGACCACATCCGCCGCATCGATCGCGACATCCGTGCCTGCTCCGATCGCAATTCCCCTATCGGCTCTCGTGAGCGCCGGGGCATCGTTGATCCCGTCACCGACCATGGCAACCTTGCCTTTTTCTTTCAGCTTTCGGATCACGCTCTCCTTGCCGTCCGGAAGGACTCCGGCGATGACCTCGTCGACGCCGGCCTCTTTTCCGACCGCCTTTGCAGTGCGCTCATTATCACCGGTCAGCATGACTACATGGATTCCCATGTTCTGGAGCTCCCGGATTGCCTGTGGACTGTCTTCCTTGATCATATCCGCAACAGCGATGATGCCCACAAGCTTCTCATTCTCCGCAAAGAATAGCGGAGTCTTTCCGCTCTCCGCGAGAGCTTCGGATTTCTTCTTCATATCTTCCGGAACAGCCACATGAGTTCCGATAAACTTCATGTTTCCGCCGTAGATCGTATTTCCATTTAATTTCGCAGAAAGTCCGTTTCCGGGAAGTGCCGCAAAATCTGTCACATCAGCTGCGGAAAGCCCCATTTCCTCACCCTTTAAGAGGACTGCCTTCGCCAACGGATGCTCGCTCTTCTTCTCGAGAGCGTATGCCATGGAAAGAAGTTCTGACTCGCTCACTCCCTCTGCCGGAACGAGATCTGTCACGCGGGGTTCCCCGCTTGTGATGGTTCCTGTCTTATCTAAGGCAACGATCTCTACTTTTCCCGTTTCTTCCAGAGAAACTGCTGTCTTAAAGAGAATTCCGTTCTTTGCTCCCATTCCGTTTCCCACCATAATGGCTACCGGCGTTGCAAGTCCTAAAGCACACGGACAGCTGATGACGAGAACGGAGATTCCTCGGGCTAAGGCGAAGGCCATGGTCTCGCCTGCGAGGAGCCAGCCGATGGTCGTGATGATCGCGATCGTGATCACGGCAGGTACAAATACGCCGGATACCTTATCGGCGATCTTCGCGATGGGCGCTTTTGTTGCCGCCGCATCGCTGACCATTTTTATGATCTGGGAGAGTGTGGTATCCTCTCCGACTCTCGATGCCTCGCAGCGGATAAAGCCGGACTGATTTAATGTCGCAGCCGAGACAGGATCACCTGCCGCCTTATCCACCGGAATGCTCTCCCCGGTGAGGGCAGATTCATTTACTGCGCTGTTTCCCTCTAAGACGATACCATCCACGGGTATATTTTCACCGGGACGGACCACGAAAATATCGCCTTTTTTAACCTGGGCGATCGGAACTGTAGTCTCAACGCCGTCCTTTTCGATCACAGCGGTCTTCGGGGCCAGCTTCATTAAACCTTTTAAGGCATCTGTGGTGCGTCCCTTTGATCTCGCTTCCAGCATTTTCCCGACGGTGATAAGGGTTAAGATCATCGCCGCGGACTCAAAGTAGAACTCGTGCATATAGATCATGACTGCATCCGCGTTCCCTTTTACCTGGGCGTCCGTCATCATAAACAAGGCATAGGTGCTCCAGGCAAACGAAGCACTGGAGCCCAGTGCTACCAGAGTATCCATATTGGGAGAACCGTGGAGCAGACCCTTAAAGCCACTGATAAAGAATTTCTGGTTGATCACCATAATGATCACGGTAAGAAGGAGTTGTAAGAGTCCCATCGCCACATGATTTCCGTTGAAGAAAGCCGGAAGCGGCCAGTTCCACATCATATGTCCCATGGAAAAATACATGAGAACCAGAAGGAAACCGATCGAAGAAACGAGTCGTTTCTTTAAGACCGGGGTCTCATGGTCTTCCAGGGCAGATTCATCATAGAGAGTGCCGTTTCCGGATCCGTCTGCCTTTTCCACACCTTTTACGGACGCGCCGTAACCGGCAGCCTGAACTGCCTCAATAATTTCTGAGGAAGAAGCTGTACCTTCGACACCCATCGAGTTCGTGAGCAGGCTCACGGAACAGGAGATAACGCCCGGCACTTTGGAAACTGCCTTCTCCACGCGGGTCTGGCAGGCAGCACAGCTCATTCCTGTTATTGTATACTGTTCCATCTTTGTCGTTCCTTTCTATTTGCGTATACCCATACTGGGTATACGTAAATAATAGCACGAACGGCAGAAATGTCAAGACCTGTATTTGAGAGTTTCTGCTTTCCAGCATATAAGTAAGACACCGATACCGGAATACCGATGCCCTCTACCTATTGATCCGTATTATTTGTCCGAATAATCACAACAATTCCGACTGCTAAAGCTGCAACTCCGATGATCCCGGTCACCGTCGGCGGAAGGTTTCCGATCCGGCCCGCCACAAAGACAGCCGTCGGTCCATCGCTTCCCGGAACCATAAATGTCCATGTATGCGTCATAAAAAGCTTCAGCGCATATAGCAGTGCCCACACACCGAACACGCACAACGCTCCGCCGCCAATGAGCTTCCTGATCATTTTCTTTCTCTGACTCTTCGCGATCTCAATACTGGCAATGATCCCCTCGTCAGAGCGCTTCTCCTTATCTCTCGAACATTTCATAAGCTCCGTCAGCGTGACCCCAAGAGCGTCCGCCAACGGCTCTAACGTATTAATATCCGGATATCCGACGCCCGTTTCCCTTAATTAAAGATATTGTTGGGTAAAAAAGAAAGGTCAGTCGATTT
>OGDQ01001878.1_pt1 | contig 11012 bp, 6 predicted proteins | sample 1570451 | NCBI WGS metagenome assembly OGDQ01 (sample SAMEA2582171, study PRJEB24529) | metagenome | biome: Human gut stool | place: China | collected 2011 | reverse complement strand
AGCCGATGAGGCTACTGAGACAATGGCTCCCGTACGGAAAACTTCCACCCCGATTGCTCCACCTTCGCCGGCACCTTCCCAGAACGGGTCGGCATAAGTGGGAGGATAATCGGGAGCGATGTCTGCCGGTACCATTTGGATGATTTTGCCATTCGGGTCAATTTTATTGTCCGCTTCGTTGCAAAGGCCTACATACTTGTCTATCTTTTCTTGGGAGTCGAACCAAAGCCAACCGTCTGCGTCGACATCATAAAACAGGTTGTACTCCTGTGCCTGTACTCCGATGGTACAGGCCAAACCTAAAAATAAGGTACTGATAATCTTTTTCATTTTCTTTCTCTTTTTAGTTAAACAATCACTAATATCTATGTTATACTTCTACCCAATCCGGATTTTGGTTGATGCCGTGGTAGCGTATCTCATCCCAAGGAATGGGAAGGTAATACTGCATCTTTTGAAACACGCGTACACGTTGTGGGAAACGGTTCATGTTGCTGATGGAATAAGTGGTTGTTTCGCCACGTTTCACGATTTTCATCGCTTTAAGCGGGTTGCTCGTTCCATTCAGCTTTTCCTCAGCTATGCCCCAACGGAAAAAATCCCAATATGAAGTTTCTTCAAAAGCCAATTCCACGCGGCGTTCATTCACCAGTTGCTCCCATGTGAGCGAGGGCAACTCGTCCATGTGCGCACGGCGGCGGATGGCGTTCACTTGGGTACGTGCCGCTTCTGTGTTGCCCAACCGGAACATTACTTCTGCATAATCCAGCAATACTTCCGCATAACGCCAGATGATGTAATTCTGGCTGCTGGCATAGGCTTCGTCGTTGTTGATCTGTTGTTTTTCGTTGACGAACTTGCCCATATAGTAGCCCGTGCGGGTCACGGCTGCTGTGGTGGACGTGCCGTAGGCCGTCAGGTCCTCTCCCGGGATTTCGTTGTTGCCTTCGCGTGTGTAGTGTATGTCCATGACATGCCCGTTATAGGTGGAGCCGTCATACAGGATATTGGCGTAGAAGCGGTAGTCGCGCAGGTCGTCGGTAAGTATTTCGAACGCAGGGAAATACGCCGAGCACTTGAACCTTTCCGTCAGCTGCTCGGCGGCCAGCCGCAGCGTCGCCTTGCTCACGGCGTTGCCCGCCAGGGTGTCGCCTGTATGCCGTACCGGGCTGACCGTCAGGATGATCTGCTTTCCGGCGAGCGGCCCTTCGATCAGCTCCGCGAACGTCTCGACGATCTCCTCCACCGAAAGCCGTCTTCTGGAAAATTCCGCGGCGGGCCGGCGGTGGCAGTTGGCGACCGCTTCGCCCTGACGCTCGTAGACCCATGCCGTGCCGAAAGTAAGGATCATCCGCCGGGCTTTCCGTATCGTGTCGGCGGAACTGAATAGCCGTCCGTTGATGTTGGCTAAGCATTCCGTTTCCGAAGGTGAGGAAAAACGGCTGTGATGGCTGAAGCTATGGTAAATCCCTTCGTGCCGGAAAAGATCATCTCCTGTGAACCGTTCCGGACGAAGTAGCATACGAATCGCTTCGGCTATGGAAGAAGGATTATAGAGCGTACCGAATGGATTCAGATCGGTCTTGAACTTATTCTCCTCTAACATCTTTCCGATATTCTCGGCAAAGCAGGAACCAAGCAAAATCGTCTGCTCCGTATGGGAAAATGTGAACGGAGCTTTCGGGAGGGGGATGCGGGTGTAAAATTTCATACTACTGTCAATACTGATTATAATACTACAAATGTAACGTAAGATTGGTATTGGGCAAGTAACCTGGACCCACTTTATTTTTCTAAAGTGAGAACCCCCATATTTGAGATTTCTTGTTTTGTCAAAATGTTACTGCCACCCCATCAAAATCGGATTAGTACCCCATATTTTGGGAATTAGTATAGCGGGTAATATTTTTTAACGTTTCAGAATGTATTGCCTTGCGACAATAAAGCTGGCAGAATGATAGTTGGTCAAGGCCGGTTTTCCCTCCTGTTTTCCGATGTTTTCCCAAAAACAATGTTTTGGGGCTTGTAGTGTTACTTGAATAAAAGAACGTAAATTGTTGTGGGTAACGGATATATGGTTGTTTGTGGAAAATGACAAAAAAGGCTGTTTCTGATGGGTAAAAATGGCCTATTTTTAGTTTGTAAATAATTGGGAATAAAATGGATAAGAGATAAAATCAAAATGACTAAAAAAAACGTACGTTTTAATTCGTCACAAAAATACGCATACTTTTTAAACCTGCAATCCTTTTCTTAAAGTTTTTTCCTTTTTCTATATCCTTTCTTATCAATTAGATAGCTTAGCCTGTACGAAAAACCTGCTTTGACTGACAAACTCCCTAAAAATGACTAAAAAAAACGTACGTATTTGCTATCAAAGTACAAAAGTTAACAGATAGCCTTGCGTACATTATATATAAAGGGAAAATTATTCTTAATACATTATTTACTAACTAATTAATTAAGTTATGAACAAAAAGTTTTCTACTCTGGTAGCTGGCGCTTTACTGGCAACAACAGTGGGGGCTGTTTCTGCACAGGATGTAGCCAACTACAGTAAGTCGGCTGCTCCTTCTACGCTGGAAACAGTAACGAAAGTAACTGATGGTAGGGTTTATCAACTATCGGATGGTTACAAGGTGCTGGTTATGAAAAAAGTGTCTGACGGTAATGGTGGCTACCGCTTTGAATTGGGCTTTGTCCCCTATTATGAAGCTACAGTCGGCGAATCTCTCTGGTATGTTAAACAAGAAAAATCGAACAACGAAAACGGTATCGCTTTCCAGTTCGTGAACTTGGCTTACAATTACCCAATCTCTTTTGATCCGAGCAAGGCTCAAAACTTTGTTGCTTCGGTTCAGTTGGAATCGACCAATTTGGGAGGTGATGCTGTCAATTGGTCTTGGATGAGAAGTGCTGAAGGTCGTGATTTGCAGATCGCCAGAACTCCAGAAGCTTATTTTACATCTGACTCTGTGATGACGATGGTTCCGTTGAGCGATGGTAAAATTGCAGCTGTCAAGTATGCAACGAAAGATTATGCTGGTAAATTGGATGAATTGCGCTTGAAACCTTATGTCGCAGGTCCTGTCTGGTTGAACAAACACGACTTGAACAGCATGTTGCAAACTCAGGAAGAAGACAAAGCCATTTTCTCGTTTGCAAAAGGCGCAACCGAACCGAACTTGTGGGACAAAACTCCTTACGAAGCAGTTAATACCGTCGGAAAGAATACATTGTATTATGGCGCAGTGGCAGATGCCAAGGCCGAATATGAAAAAGCCGAGGCTATATGGCGAGAAAAGGACCGTGAATTGGAAGCGGCCATCGCCGATCTGGAATATGCCAAATCAGAAGTAAAAGAATTGTCTCAGCAAAAACGCGAGTTGCGAAACCAACTCAATGCGAAAGAAACTGAAACGATCGATAAAAGTAAGATGGCTAGATTCTATGCAGACATGATTGCGACATCTTATGAATCTTACAAGATTTATAACGAATCGGCTATCCAGGCTTCCAATATAACGGAGGAGCAGAAAGAAGCACTGTTGAGTGCCAATTTTGAATTCGGAAAGGCTAATGAAGCGAATCGTCTGGCTTATCAGGCATACAGTGATGCACAAGGCAATGTAGCTGATGCGGAAACTGCCAAAGCCGAAGCCGAAGATACATTTGCTGGCTCGGAAGAAGAATTGAGAACTGCTGAATATCAATTGGAAACAAGCCAAACAGTCATTGATGCGATTAAGCAGAACAGCAATGAAAAAATTTCTGATTTTGCGGACCGGACCACTGTCGCTTTTTCCAAATTACTGGCAGCAGTACGAATGGAAGAAAGAGACTTCGACGAAGAACTATTGTTCCAGTATGCAAGTATTTATGTCGACTGGCTTAAGAACGAAGGCGTTAATGTCGATAAAAAAGTATTAGAGGCAAGTGGTCTTGACGTGGCTACAGGCTCTTATATTAAATTCTTAACAGACGCAAAAACGGATAAAGCTACAGGAGTTGCTCTTGCCGAACAGGAGCTAAAGGATGTATTGGCAGCTTTGGTAGAAGCCGAGAAGCTGTTAAGCGAGGCTGAAGAGGCAAGAGATGAAGCGGATAAAAACTTGACCGTTGCTTACAATAACGTAAATAATATTCAAAACGGTATCGATCTGAATTCCGAATTATCTAAGCATTATCAGGAATTGGCAGACGCACAATTGAAAGCCGCTCAGGATTATGAAGCAAAGTATGAGGTGGCTTTTGCAGAGCTAGAAACACTGAATGACGAGTATTTGGCGTTGAGAGATGCTTACAAAGCACTTTCGCTGAAATTGAGAGACCTGAAATTGTACACTTTCTTTGCCGGACAAGCCGTAATGAAAACTGATATGGAAGCAGCCCAGGCCGCACGTTTTTATCAGAACCTATATGCGGTTTATGCAAACTTGAATGCAGTCAAGACTCCGTATTGGTTATCTTTGAAAGCAGGAGAAGATGCAAAAGGCAACAACCTGTATCTAATGGTCGATACGGCTTACCTTGAAAACGAAGTATCAGGTAACCAGCATCTGGCATTTGCAACGAAGACACATACCGAAGATTTCGTCAATCCGTATGCTCCTGTCGCTGCCCGCGATGTGAACGGCCGTTTTAATTTCCGTTTCTTATATTGGCCGACCCAGGATTCCATGCGCATTGAAGCTGATGGTTTCAACCAGAAGAATATCGATGTCTTGACCCAATATTGGGCAGACCGTAAAGACGACGAGATCACATTGAAAGCTTCCATGATTCCAGGCTATGAACAGAACTTGGTTAAGATTGCAGTTCTAGGTGGCGGCCGTCGTGAAGCGACTATCGGCAATTCGGAAAACCTGAAGGGCACAACTATCTATACGATCAACGACCGTATCGGTTTGAAGCTGTCTCCGGCTGAACATGCTGCTGTTTTGGAACCGGGTGTTTACTTCTTGGATGTTGTCAATGGTGCTGACAAACAGAAAAATGGAGCACGTTTGATGCTTGATTTGGATGGATGGTCATTGACTAAAATTGCTCCGGTTGAATGGGATGTCATGAAGTTCGAACACATGCCGGCTGCTAAGTGGATTGTAGACAAGAACACGACTGATTTCGGTGGTTATCCGGAAATCTGGAATCAGGAAATAGGTTCTACGCTGAACAATGGCGCTTACAAGGTATTGGCAAAGGATGACAATGAGGCTGTGATTGTGATTAATTATTATTACAGAAATGAACAGCTCTATCTGGCTAACGATACGTTAAAGTTGACGAAGACAGAAAGTAACCGCATGGGGTATTATAACGAAAAGACAGAAAATGTAAACTTCACATTGAACTATCTGAACGTAAATCCGGGATTGTCTGTAACAATCGGTAACTCTACTGTTGGCAACGATACAATTTTGCGCGTTTCTGCAGATGATGCTACGAAGTTCGATCTGGAATATGTTGGATGGACTTACTATAATCGCATTCATGAAAAAGATACGATTTTCCAAACTGAATACCGTATCCGCGTAAATGATCCGTATAAGTTCGCTAACGATCAGAAATATGTTCAGGTTTCTCAGGTTGGTGGTACTGAAATGTTGGTTGTAGCTGACAAAGCAAATGCTTCTATTTTCAGATTGAAAGAAGTGAATTGTGTGGACGGTATTCACTACTATGCATTACTGACTGATGGGAAGAAAGCGGGTGTGATTGATGCTACTGGTCTGATCAAGGTTGAAAATCTGGCAACAGAATCTACAACATCCGCATTCGCATTGGTTGCTGATACGACCAAATTGTATCGCGAACTGACCACAGAAGAATTGGGTGAAAATGGTGCAATCGGTTTCTATCGCGTAAACTCTACCGAAAAAGCTTATCTGTATGAAGGTGCAAATAGTTTGTTGTGCGTAGAAGGAAAAGGCGATAACAAAGCAGAAACTTTCACTGTTATTCCGACAGGTGTTGAAAACACATTGATGCCGCAGTACTTGATTGCCAAGGATGTTGAATCGGTGAAGGGTGACACGATCTGGTGTAATGCTACAGGTACTCACACTCATGCTACTTTGGCCGATTCATTAGCTTGTCCGCATACTGTTATCACTGCTGATACGACATTCGGTCGCTTCTTGGTCAACATGATTGATTCTGTTCCTGCTGTAGACAAGTACACTTGGGAAAAGAAGTACAAGAGACTTGCATTCTTGCCGGGTTACATTGCTAACGATACGCTGACTCTTGAAGGCACAACGAAAGTTGTCGGTCTTTCTAAAGTGAACCAGCATGATGTTGCCAAGTTTGCATTCCGTCTGGTAAGCGATGAATCCGACAACTTCCTGATCGAATCCGAATCTTACGGAAAGAAAACTGCATTCGATGGTGGTATCGCTCCTTCTGCCAACTTGGGTGGTTGGGTGAAAGTTCAGAACGGTGTTCCTGTCATCATCAATGACTTCGAAGCTGCTACGCAATCTGACCTTTACAATGTCGACACTAATGCTGGTGGTGCAACAGCCAACGACGAAATCACAACTTCTGAAATAACCATTATCGCAGGCGAAGGCAATGTAACAATCGCTAACGCTGCCGGTAAGAAGGTTGTTGTAAGCAACATCTTAGGCCAGATAGTAGCCACTCAGGTTCTGACATCCGACAATGCTGTGATTGCTGCTCCTCAGGGCGTAGTCGTAGTGGCTGTTGAAGGTGAAGAAGCTGTAAAGGCAATTGTAAAATAAGAATAGGAATAGTTTGGAGTGGCAGCGGCCACTCCCTCCCTATATAGTAATTTATAATCAAATAATTCTAAAATGTTGACTGTGTGGGATAATACTCTAAGTAGCCTGTGACAGGCGAACAAGCAGTCTAATATTAATAATACTAAAGTATTGAAATAAAGTTCATTCTGCCGTGAGCCTGCGAAGGTGTAAGGCAGATAAAAAAACGAGCCCCGGAGACGTTTTCGTCTTCGGGGCTTCGTTTACATTTGCAAACATATTTAGAGTTTGTGAAGTCGCTGATCGAGCTTCTTTTCACTTTACCTTAATTAAACTCTTTGCCGTATTTCATTTGTGCATCGGCAACAAATTGTTTGATGCGTTGTTCATCCTCTTTCTTGCAGATCAGGAGGACATTACCGGATTCGGCCACGATGCAATCATTGATGCCCTGTATGACGGCAAGACGTTTCGGATTGTCGAGGGCAACGATATTGCCGTTGCTTTCGTACATTATCGCTTCGCTTTTCAGGAGCGCATTGTTTTGTTCGTCTTTCTTCGCCAGGTCAAACAGCGATCCCCATGTTCCGAGGTCAGCCCAACCAAAGTCGACACAGAGCATATATACGTTGTCTGCTTTTTCCATGATCCCGTAGTCGATGGAGATATTCAGACAGTAAGGAAAGTTCTCGGCGATGAAATCACGTTCTTCCGTCGTGTTGAACTTTTCTTTGCCCAAGTCGAAACGGAGGGAGATGTCGGGGAGGAATTTGGAGAATGCTTCCAATATGGCGTTGACGTTCCAGACGAAAAGACCGGAATTCCAGAAAAACTCGCCACTCTCCATGAATACTTTTGCCAGTTCCAAGTCTGGCTTCTCAGTAAAAGTTTTCACTTTCGTGAATTCGCCCAGCATGATATCGCTGCTTTGGATATATCCGTAGCCTGTTTCGGGACGGCTTGGTTTGATGCCCAGCGTAACCAGCGCATTGTTGTCTTTTACGAAGTCGAGACTTTTCTGTACGTCTTTCAAGAAGACATCCTCTTTCAGAATCAAATGATCGGAGGGGGCGACAACTATATTTGCATTCGGGTTGCAAGCCTTGATATGATATGTCGCATAAGCGATGCAAGGAGCTGTATTACGACGTGCCGGTTCCAATAATATCTGCGATTCTCCCAACTCTGGCAGTTGCTCTTTTACAAGTGAAGCGTATTGCTCATTTGTTACGATATAGATATTTTCGATCGGAATAATCTTGGAGAAACGATCGAATGTCATCTGTAGTAGCGACCGGCCTGTACCGAAAAAGTCAAGAAACTGTTTAGGGTAACTTTCTCTGCTGAAAGGCCAGAAACGGCTTCCGATCCCACCGCCCATGATAACGCAATAATTATCTTTCATGATGATCCAGGTTGTTTTTTAGTTATACTCTTACAAAGTTAACGAAATATTCCGGGATTTCGTTTATCCATAAATCCTAAGAAGATATAAAATGAAAAAAAAGAGGAAAATGTTTGCAGGTTTAAAAATAATGTCTACCTTTGCAACGCAAATGAGAAACAAACTTACTCAACGCAAATGCCCAGATGGCGGAATTGGTAGACGCGTTGGTCTCAAACACCAATGGATTCACTTCCATCCCGGTTCGATCCCGGGTCTGGGTACGAATAAACCCTGATAATCACCTGATTATCAGGGTTTTCTGCTTTTATAGGGCGTACTAAATGTGTACTGAATGACGAATACAAAGAAAAGGTGTACTTTAATAGTTTTCTTCCCCATATCTTTATAATTTCTTAACGCTTATCCTATCTTTTCTTCCTTATTATTGCCGATGTTTTCGGGAAAAGTGAGATTCTTACCTTATATTTGTAGTAAGAACGTTTAAAGGCACACGATTATGGAAAATCATATAGAAACCAATTTCAGAGAAATACAGAAGATATTAGATAGTTGTATAGCTCATGACTATAAAACTAAAGTAGATGCACTATTTTTAAAACGTGAATATTTGACGCAAGCCCAGCTAAAGGATTATTTGCGACAAGAAATTTTCCGTGTGACTGAAAATATTGTAGCCATCCAACAAAAATACCGTGTCGTGCGTAACATTGTATTGGACATGGATATTCCCGATTTTTTGTGGGAAAGTGGTTATTTTGAGGACTTGAATTCTGATGAAAGAAAAAAGTATATCGGTTTCCGCTGCTCTGATTTTGATATGGATGCATATTTGCATGAACCGTCCTGTTATGATGGGCGGCTTCCTTATTTGTCCATTATCGTTAATCTTGTCGTGCTTTCCAAATATTTGCGCTATCTGCAAGAACAGGAAAGCAATTACCATACAGATGCGGTTGCCATCCAAGAGCAAGCCTTGCCAAAAGAGAAAGAGGAAAGTGCAGATACTAATCCAACCAAGATTGTGGGCAAAAGCAATCCTTTCAAGTCCACGTTGAAAGCTAATGAAATCAAACTTCTGACCGACTGTGTGAATGAAGCGAATATGTTTACTACTACCGTCAGTGCCAAAATACTTACCGATTTTTTCAACTGCAAACTGAATGGGGTATTGAAAGTTAATAATACCCGTCTGTTAGCCTATCTTATGATGCAACTTAGCTGTTATAATTACATCGTTTATGAATGGCAGTCTGTCATAGCAAACAATAAACTGATATTGAAGAAGATAAAAGGTGAACCGCTTACACGTACTGACCTGTCGAGTGCGACAGACCAAGCGAAAAACATCTATCCGAAAGGATATGAAATCATAGACAAATACATCAAACAACTGCAAAAAGGTTGAGCATAGATTGAACGCTCAAACAAAGGTCAATTAGACTTCATTTTCAAGCTCTTAACTTTGCCCCCGTTAACAAAAAAACGAGGGTGCGCACCTTCATATTGTTTCACCTAAATTCCTAAACAATATGGAAAAAAATTTAGAGTTAAGAGTTTCCGAACTCGAAAAGATGTTGTTCCTTTCAAAGAACGTGCTTAGCTTCGATGAAGCGAGCAAGTTCTTGAACCTTTCTAAAAGTTACCTGTACAAGCTGACTTCGGGTAACTTGATACCCCATTACAAGCCGCAGGGCAAAATGCTTTATTTTGAGAAAGCGGAGTTGGAAGCATGGTTGCGTCAGAACCCGGTCAAGACGCAGGCGCAGATAGAGCAGGAAGCGCAGAAGTATATCCTTAACCGTCCTCTAAAGAAATAACGGCTATGGAAAATAGAAAAGCGACAGAAGCCGGGCAGGACATCACCATGCAGAAAGAGGATTTCGCAGCCCTTTGGAAAACCATTCATCTAAAGGTGACGGACACTTACGAAGTGCCGCCCGAAATACTCTGGGTGAACGGCTCTACCATTGGCACGTTGGGTAATTTCAGTGCATCCACGGGTAAAGCCAAGAGCAAAAAGACATTCAACATTTCCGCTATCGTTGCGGCAGCGTTGAAGAATGACGAGGTATTGAAGTATTCGGCATACCTGCCACCGAACAAACGGAAAATCCTCTATGTAGATACCGAGCAGAGCAAATACCATTGCCACAAGGTCATGGAGCGTATTTTGCGGCTTGCCGGACTGCCTACCGACAAGGACAGGGACGATTTTGTTTTCATCGTGCTAAGGGAGCAGACCCCCGACAAGCGGAAACAGATTATCGGCTATATGCTTGAAAATATGCCCGATGTGGGGTTGCTCATCATTGACGGAATCCGTGACTTGATGTATGACATCAACAGCCCCAGCGAATCAACCGACCTAATCAACCTCTTGATGCGCTGGTCAAGCGGATATAACCTGCATATCCATACCGTACTGCATTTGAACAAGGGGGATGACAACACAAGGGGGCATATCGGTACGGAACTGAACAATAAGGCTGAAACCGTCCTGCAAATTACCAAAAGTACGCAGGACGGCAACATAAGCGAGGTAAAGGCGATGCACATACGTGACCGGGAGTTTGACCCGTTCGCATTCCGTATCAACGACAGCGCATTGCCCGAAGCCGTGGACGGTTATGTATTCAAGCAACCCAGCCAAGACAGGGGCTTTCCACTGGCAGAACTGACGGAGCAACAGCACAGGACAGCTTTGGAAAACGGTTTTGGCAAACAGGTCATATATGGTTACGAGAATGTCCTAAAGACCTTGAAACAGGGTTATGCAAGTATCGGCTACAAGCGTGGACGCAATATCCATGTGGATTTGAACAAGTTCCTTGTGAACAAGCGCATGATTGTGAAAGAGGGCAAGGGCTACCGCTATAATCCCG
>OGDQ01001875.1_pt1 | contig 11051 bp, 10 predicted proteins | sample 1570451 | NCBI WGS metagenome assembly OGDQ01 (sample SAMEA2582171, study PRJEB24529) | metagenome | biome: Human gut stool | place: China | collected 2011 | reverse complement strand
TTCAAGAATGAAAATCTTGCGTCCTAACCGATAGACGAACGGGCCATCCTGTTGTAGCATTTCTGCTTTTTGCTTTCTCGAATCTGTGTTTGTTTCTCGATTGCGGATGCAAAGGTAGGAACTTTTTTGAAACTGGCAAATGATTTATAGGAATTTTTTCATTGAATATGTGTTTTTTTTCAAAGTGACCATTCTTTTATGCTGATATTCAATAAAATAGACGGTTTCAGTTTTTATAAAAAAATCTTATCAGTGAAAAAAAACTGGAAGGTGTTCTCTTCCATATACCTTATTATATTATAGTGGAATAAAAAGGCTGCTTATTTTTGTGATTTCTCTTGTAACAAAAAAAGTGCATTCTCTCCTCGCTTGGACAGAATGCACTAAACACAAACAAAACAAACAATTTTAATAAAACGATATTTTCTTTGAAAAACCGTTCTATTAAGACGCTACATGTAGTGGGAAACATTACATGAGCAGAGGGCAAAAGAGCCCACTAGGGTACTTCGCAGTAGCCTTTGTAAATACATCTCACCTAAATATTGTTCACATACTATTTCGTCACACGTTTTTAAGACTCCAGTTCGGAGTTGTTCAGGCGTATAATCCATCCGTTAACTTGCATTCTTGGGCATATATGCGGAATTCCGGTATCTGATGGCTGGATAAAGAACAAAAGCGTATATGAGTCCTGACGGTCGAGATACTCCTGGTCACTCATTTCACCTATATCATTGTAGATTTTGGATAACAACAGATATTGAGTGAGTGGGAGACGAAGAATGTTCTGGCCGCTTGGTATATGTTTGATCGATAAGGTTGTCTGATCTCCTTTCATGATACGTAATGTATTTAATCTCGCATGGATGACCGGAGTTTGCTCGGACATTACAGCCACTTCCTTCTGGTATGGAAGATAGTAGACTGGAGTTGTACCGACCGGTGTGTTTGTGTAGTCTATTATTCCGTTGGCAGATTCCAGAGTAAAGGAAAAGTCCTCTTGGCTTAGAGGGGCATTTGCTTCATCTTGAAGAATGCATGAGAAATAATTAGTATCTTTCACTAAATTGGCGGTAATAACCTGATATTTTTGACTAATAGTAATATTTTCAAGGCTACTGTAAAAGAGTGCATTCAGTTTCTTGTTCGACTGATTCTTATTATCGCATGCCAATGATATATTCAGGGACCTTCGTTCCGTTTGTCCAGCTTTGAGATTAGGGAGCTGGTACATGTGGTTGGATGTCCCTCCCCATATAAGCAAACGATAAGTTCCTTCGGGAAACGGTACTCTTACCATACAGTAGCCTTGATGTAATGTAATGCTGTCTACGTCCACTCGATCCACATATTTATCATCCTTGTCGAAAGCAAGGATGGTAATGTCGCTTACTTGTGTGGAGGCAGCGTCCACATCTAGTATATTATAGGTATACGAGATTTTCAGCCAAGTCCCGGAAGAGCAGTCTGACAAGTCGTCGTTCACCCAGTTGCAGGATGAGAACAAGGCGATGGCACTGATAATATAGAGTAAAAATGGACGCATTTATAATAAATTTAGTTCGGGTGGCCAATACTTATTCAAGTTCTACATCTTGATTACGTACGGCCCACGGAAAAACATTGAAATTGATGTCTAGTTCGGCTTTATATTCATCCGGCTGATCCGGGTCGATGAAAGGTTCGCCGCTACCGAGTCCTGCAATTTTGTTGACTGACAATCTGTATATATTGTTGCGTACGATACCGAATTCCATAACACCCATTTCCGGAGAATTATTATCAAGGTGTTTGATCCAGTAATTGTAATAACAAGAGTAGTTTTCCGTTTTCTTGAAACGTTTGATACTATATCGAGCTAGCTCTTCTGTTGTCGAGTTGTCAGTGACATCGTCCGGCAAATTATTAAGGACTAGTTTACGGATTGCATCTACGCTGGTATAAAAGTTGTAATTGAAGTAGAACATATTAGTCGGCCAGTTGGACTGATTGCTAACTACATCGCCATTTTCATTGAAAACGCGGTCGGGGGCAATATCCATGTTGGCTTTGAACATAACTCCCGTGCTGTATGCATTCAGTTGGGCGTCAAGGAACATACAGTTTTCCAGGCAGTAGATATGTGACCAGCTGTTAGCTTGAGCCATGCCTGCCCAGTTGCCGTCGTTGATATCCAACTGTACTAGAGCTTGTGCAAAGAAACCGTCGGCGTTTGTAAAGTCCCCGGCGTTCTCCACTGTTTTCTTGAAGAAATAAGGATCGATAACATAACCATTGTTGTCGTTGATATCACCGAAGTTTTCATCAGTATATGAGTCTGGTTCCTGAAAACTGTTCAGTACTGCTGTATGGCGGAAAGTATAAAACTGGGTTGCCAAGTTCAACATTCTAAAATTGTTCAGTTTGATTGTACAGTAGGTCTTTCCGGATGGGTCTGTTAGTGGGAAAGTTTCTTGTGTTTGAGTCAGTTCAACTTTGGCAACCACGCGTTCAAGACCGATGGATACACTAGTCACTTTATCGGAGTCTGTAGGTTTTTTCACTTCAACGTTCAGATTGGCAGCTCCACGATTGGTCATAACGAAACCGTTTTCGGGTACGCTTGGAATTTTTCCTGCACTGTAAGTTACGGCATCAACAGCATTCAGAAAAGCCTCTTGTGTGCTGATATTTCCTGTGATTGCTTTTCCGTTAGCTATGGCAAAGATGTTATAAGTTCCCGGATTTACAGTGATTTTGTCGGCGGTGTACTGTATATTTTGACCGCTCGTAACTGTCCGGTTGATGTTCTTCAGTTCCTGCTGATCTTTGAGCGTTTTTGTGGTCGAGTCAAATAGATAAACAGTGAGACTCTTTACCGCATATTCTTCTTTAGAACCTTCGGTGGTAACGCCGGACGATTCGGCACTTCGACTGGTAGCAACGTTTGGAATCTCGAAGAACAAGGCGAGATTGCCATTTGACTCTGAATGAGTATCATCGGCGATGACAACATCTGCATCATTGATGCAACTGTACTGTGTGACTGCTGCGAATAAAAGCAGTGACATTAATTTACTGAATCTTTTCATTTTACATTTGGTTTTAATGAGTGTTTATTTTAGTGCACGGACTAATTGCAGATTATTATCCGCTTGTGATAGTCCTGCTTTTTGAGCTTGTCTGAATAAGTACTCTGCTTCTTCATAGTTGTTTTTAAGAAAGCATAGAACTCCTTTTGCTAATATTGTTTCCGGTACTTTCGGAGCTTTTTCCAAATAAGTGGCAGCTGTTTGGACGTCTCTTTGCATCAAGGCTATGCAGGCGGCATTCAGGTTGGCTGTGGGATTATCGGGAAATAGTTGTACGGCAGTCATGAAAATCTGATTATAAGTTTCGCTTCCAGGTGTACTGGCAAGTGCGAGACGAAACATTTCTTCAAGACTCAGATTTTTAGGGTTTGTAGTAAAGACTTTCCGGGATTCTGCAAGAGTAAACGGGCGTACACGATACTCAATAGTGTAGTCGGAATGTCTAAGTAGAGTAAACCAATGCTTCAGGACAAAATCGTAGAATGCAGGGAAGTGCTTTTTTAGCTTTCTCTCCTTGCTATCGGGGTGAATATCGCTTGTTATGGTTTTTATTATCGCTTCTTTCTCTTGAAAAGTCGTATCACAGAGAAGAGCTTCAAATCCTTCCCAATCTTCAGGAGTATAGTCTGTCTGGATATGCGCTCCGTCGAATGCATATAGCTGATTTACATACTCTTTCACAGATTGAGTACGTTCACGGGCCAACTTCTCATTGAGTCGGTAAGGTCCGTCGGGTGAAGCGTAGCCGTGAATGCTGATGTGTGTGATGGTAACGTTGGTGTCATTTTTAATGGTGTTGATTGTTTCAATAATTTTATTCAGTTCTACTGTATTGTTGCTGTACGTTTCGTATATAGCAGTCACATTGACAGGAAAATCAATAAACGCGCACCCTTTTTCTTCTCTGATTTTCGAGGTTTCCACTTGGGGAGTCAAGAATACGAGTTGTGGAATAGGGGTTGGCTGTGGGTGTAAACGGGCGATACAAGTGAGATTTTCTTCACCCGGAATCCCACAGCCACAGCTTTTCTCAACGAGTGAGAGAGTGGCATGATTCATCCAACTTTCGAAAGGTACAGATTGCAGATAATGCATTGTCTGCCGACTTCCGTTTTTTCTTTGCAATGCTTCGGCTTCTTTTTCCTTCTTGCCGGCTTCGCGCAAAAATATGATGTGTTGTTTTCGGCTGTTGATATAGATAGCTGGTAATTCCAACCGGTGTTCCAAACTGTCACTGACAACAGGTACCAATGTCATTGATTCATTGGGCAGGAAGTCACGGGTGATTTCTATTTCAATAGAAACCAGTAATTCTTTCCCGGCCTTGTGCAGGCTGGAGGAAGTGGCTCGAACAGTGCCATCATCTCCTGCTACAGGTGTCTGTGCCTGAAGAGAAAGAAATAAGACGGCTGCAATGATAAAAGTTCCTCCTGTTTTCATAATTTTATAACTAAATGACTTCTTATCTGTAACAAAAGCAATCATAACTCACCATGGATAAATTCGTGAGATGATTCCTTGCTGTTGCAATGCTTTCAATATCTTTATGTCCTTTATTGATCTGCTGATGCCTCCATGCCCTAGATAATATACTCTCCATGGGGTAGAATGGCATTGACGTGCTATTCGTATGTAGATACTTCTTCTTCTGGAGAACCAGACTTTCCATAAACTTTTCATCCTGTTTTATTTTAAAATAGATAAACTAAACTTATTGAAGCCTTACTAGGCCCTATGTAATGATAATCACCTTTGTCTCGTAATCCGGCGCATTCCTTGACGCAGTTGTACTGCTTGTAGCGGATAAAATCGTATCCTACTCCCAGACTTGTTTCTATATTCCAATGATTATCCAGCATCCAGTGATATCCGGCACTGATACCTCCACCTGCCAGCCATCCTTCATATCTGTATTTTTTCAACCCGGCGAATATACCGAAAGGCAGTTTTTTCCCTCCGATATTGAATTGTGCCCCATTGAGGTAAGCACCCCAGAAAAAGCCGTTAAACTTCTGGCAAGTCCAGTATTTATATTCTGGCTGTATCAGCCAATAGCGGTTCACATATTTCTCTTCCCGTTTCCATGGTCGCAGACTGCCGGTCAGTTCAACTGTACTTTTATTTCCTATGGCATAGGAGACTCCGGCTTCGAAAGCCCCATCTATTGCCGGAAGCGCATTCACGCTGACTGCTACTCTCTGTGAGCGACAGTGGAGCCAACCAACTGATAAGAATAGGAATAAGAGTAAGAAATATTTCATTGTGTCTGTTTGTTAAGGACGTTTATTATTTTCAAAAAATACATTCAGATTGTAAGAAGCTTCTTCGGAACCTTCTGTCTTAGCAGCCTTTAACATGCGAATACCTTCGTATGTGTTTCCAGTCATCAGCTCATATACACCCCGACAATTCTTGTAAGCAAGGCTGTCATGAGGAGCCATCGATAAAAACTTGCTTATTGATTGAGTGTCTCCTTGTTCGATGGCAGCAGCGGCAGCGTTTAGGTTGGCGATGGGGTGTACAGGATACAGTTTGACACTGATGTTAATAATTTGGTAAAACTTAGCTTTGTTATCTGCATACGACAGAGCTACGGTATAGAGTTCGCGGAGCGACAACATTTGTGGATTGACATCAGCCATAATCTTAGCTTCTTCAAGATTAAAATTCAACTCTTTCTGGTTTCGTATATCTACATCATCCGTAGCCGGGGAAACATACGAACCTTTATATTTCATTTTTGTGGTTGTCATATCAGCTGGAGACGTGTTTTCTGCTGTTGACGTAACCTCGTCCGGATTCTTTTGGGAGGATGGGAGTGCAGCAGGTTGAGATGTAATGAGTAAAGTATCTTTCAACGCTTGTTCACCTTCAGGACGGATGATTGTTCTCCGAAGGAGGAGAGTTGCGTGGTTCATCCAATCTTCTGCGGGCAACGAAGTTCGGTAAGCGATGGTGCGGGAATGACTTTCGTCGATACCGGCAACGAGGTAGGTTGCGTTCTCTTCCTTATGCTCGCTTTTTTTTCGTAATATCTGGTTACGCAGATATAATTTTTGTTTTTGTTTGCCGTTTAATAAGATGGAAGGTAGTAAGATTTTTCTTTCCTGTCCGGTTAAGACGGGCGTTAGTCTGACGGCATTTTTAGACTCCATATTTTCTATCTCTACCGATACATCCATGGAGAGAAGTAATGAATCTGCCCGCACTCCGAGAAAGTGTGGAGTAATATCCAGTTTAATGTTTTGTGCCGGGAGTAGATTGCATATCAATAAGCTGAAAAATATGAATGCTTTCGTTTTCATTTTATGTGGTTATTATTAGGTTGATTTATCGGATGAAATATATGATTGATATCCCTGCTTGTGTAGGTCCCCAGTAGTTGCAGCTTGATTTTTCCAATAGGGCTGCACCTTCAGACTGTCCGTAGCGTTTATAATTAAGGTGTGCATATCCGAGTGAGATTCCTGCTTCCAGATTCCATTGAGGGCTGATTATCCATTGATAACCGTAGGAAATGCCGAAACCCGCCAGATTGCCTTGATATCTGTTGTGAGCAATCTGCCTGTTCTCAATACCCAGCATTTTCCCATTGTTGAATCCCCAGGGGAGCATTCCTCCAAAATTGAACAAAGCATAGTGTAGCTGAAAGCCGATAAAACTTCCTGTGAATACTTCATTAAACCATTTACGGTATTCTGGCTGCAACAGGAAATGCTTCATCTTTTTGTTCCCTCCGAAGTTCCAGGGGTTGTAATTGAGGGAAAGGCTGATGGTATGCGTATCGTCACATCGCACTTCTCCTCCCATATTGAGAGTAGTGGTTAGATCGTAAAGCAGATTGCTTTTAATGGCTATATTTTGTCCGCAAAGGTTCGAAGCAGGCAGAATACATGCAACAAAGGCAATGATGGCTAGCCCATGTTTAATGTTTGCTGCATGTCTCCACCTGTTGCTGGCAGCAGACCTTTCATTTTTGCTGATATTGGGTTTGTGTGTCATAATTATTTGTTTATGTGTATCTGTTACTTCTTAGGTAACGGAACTCCTGTTTAATGACAGGAACACATGGGGGAAAAGTAAAAAAGACGGTGGTCTTTTATTGATATATGTCTCTGGAAGCTTTCGGACAGAAAAAAGTGGTCCGATGATTGGCAATAGATAGTTGGAACATGAACTAAAAGTGATTCGTGTTCTCATATCTTATTTTATTCTTCGAAAGAAGTTGAATAAAATAATGTATAATTAATTTGGAATGTAATACTCTTTTTATATATCTTTGTGCAGTATTTATATCCGTTACCTAAGAAGTAATGGATAAGGCAGATTGCTGATAGATAGTTGTTTATGTGTTATTGATGACTTGTGTTGTAAGATTCTACGTAAAAACAATTCAATTGATTGGCTTCTGTTCTTTTCTTCAAACCAAAACCTTTCAGATAAGTTTGTGTGGTTTTTATAGATTTATGTCCTAGTGATTCGCTGATCATTTCAATAGGGATTCCCTGGTATTTGGCATTTGTTGCCCAAGAATGCCGGATGGTATATGAACTGACAGGTGATTTTAGGTTTAGTTCTCTTGACAGGCTTTTTAATTGATTGTTGAATCGGCGGAGGGCTGACTGATATTCCTTATATATGCCTTCTTCTTTTCGTCTCTTATCTCCTCTCATTATATTAAATAGGTAGTCTGGGTAATCTTCTCTCGGTGGATTGCTGTTACGCAGCTTGTTTATCTCTTTCTTGGAGGTGTCCAGGATTTCAAGACTTATTGGTGTGCCTGTTTTTATACGATTGTATCTAAGGATTCCGTCTTCCAATGCCGATTTCTCTAAATGTGCGAAATCAGAGAACGGCATACCGCAGAATTGGAACATCAACCGTGCGATAGCTTGCGTACGGATTAAGTGTTGGGATTGAGGGGCTTTGTAGAGAAGTGTATGCAGTTCGCTGACCGGGAGCGCCTTTTTCTGTCGTACATCTACGCCAGTGTATACGTCACGAAACAGCCGGGGGATAAAGCGGGCTACCCCTGCTTCTACACCACGATTATAGATGCTGCGCAACATACGCATATAGGTTGAAACTGTGTTTGGCTTCAACCCATGTTCGTGTAGGTGCTGCCCGTATCGTCTCAAACTATCGCGAGTGATCTGCCCGAAAGTTATGCTGGGAGTACCACAGAACCTTGTGAATGACAGAATTGCATTCTTATACACATGTGCTGTCGAATAACGACCTTCTTCCTGTAAATTCCGGATGTATGCTTTGGCGCATCCGGTAAATCCGTTTTTATTACTTTTTCGTTTCATAAGCTTGTTTATCTTTACTTGTTATTCAGGGACTATAACAAAAGTAGTTATCTTTTTTGTTGTTAATGCCTTTAAAATCTCTCCGATTACCTTGTATTTTTTGTAGCTTTGCTTCGGATTTGGAAATGAGGTTATTCAGTTATGCTGCAGAAAACGAAAGGAATAGTTCTTCATACGTTGAAATACAATGATACTTCTATCATTGTAGATATGTATACGGAGTTGTCCGGCAGAGCTTCTTTCCTTGTAACAGTGCCTCGTTCGCGAAAAGCGGCTGTGAAATCCGTACTTTTCCAACCGTTATCTTTTATTGAGTTCGAGGCTGACTATCGGCCTAATGCAACACTTTATCGTGTGAAGGAAGCGAAATCTTTTTATCCATTTTCTTCCATACCTTATGATCCGTATAAGTCTTCGATGGCACTTTTCCTGTCGGAGTTTCTTTACAGGGCTATCCGGGAGGAGGCAGAGAACCGTCCGTTGTTTGCCTATCTGCAACATTCTATCATTTGGCTGGACGAGTGTGGAGAGGGATTTGCCAATTTTCATCTGGTTTTTCTGATGCGTCTTTCGCGTTTTCTGGGGCTTTACCCGAACCTGGAAGATTATCATACCGGCGATTACTTCGATTTATTGAATGCCTGTTTCACTTCCATTCGTCCCCAATTACATTCTTCTTATATCAATCCTGAAGAGGCCGTCCGTCTCCGTCAGTTGATGCGCATGAACTATGAGACCATGCATCTTTTTGGTATGAGCCGTGCGGAGCGTACTCGTTGCCTGACGATTATGAATGATTATTATCGTTTGCATCTGCCTGACTTCCCGGCATTGAAATCACTGGAGGTATTGAAAGAACTGTTTGATTAATTAGTAACTTTTCTCCATTCAACTGTTCTAGCTAGTTTTCATTCTTGAAACACGAGTGCGGTGCTTTTCAATTCTGTCGTTCCCTTGTCGTGTCGAGTCCATTTACTTGCCATATATTGTTTTAGCAGTGTTTTAGCGTCCGCCACTGTATGCGGCAATTAATCAGGTGATAATAACACTTCTTAATGCGGGTTTGTATGCTGTTCCTGAAAATATATGTTACTTTTGTCCGTAGAGAACAAAAGAGAATGAACAAGAGAGAAAACAATATGAAAAGATTCCTATACCTGACGGTCTGTCTTCTCATCCTGGGGGAGTTTTATGGTTGTAACGGAGACGTGTTTGTCGACGACTTCCGTTCTTCCGATTCCGAACTGACGCTGGACGGGAACGGGGATGTTGCCACTATTCAATTTGCAGCTGCCAATTGGGATTGGTTAGCAATGTATACAGCTTCTAGTCTTCCCGTTCAATATAAAGTATATGATGCGGACAATCGCTTGGTAACAAATGACCAAGGTCCATCGCTGAACGGATTGGGAAAGATTGTGTGCACCGGAGAGATGATTGATTTCACCATCGAACGTGTTCATCCCGAAGAAGTGAAGATAACGGTGGGCGAGAATGCCCTTTCCGCTCCTTTTCAATTCCTGCTCACGGCAAGCAACGAATATGAGTGGCAGGAGATACACGTCGAGATTTCTCCGGGAGACAGATATGTGATGGATAGTATCATTTATTCTTTGAATGCATATTCTTACGATCCGGAAAACAAGATAGAGAAAAAAGAAGGCGTCTCCTTTCATAACTTAACAGATGTTTCGTCTACATACACGTTTTTTCCTTTCGAGTCTTTTTACCATTTTATGAGGTTCAAAAGCGATGTGCCCGAAGCTTTTCAATTACTGGGCGAAGCCGGTCTGACAGTGGAAATACCAAGTATGAAAGACGGATATTTAGTGATGAACGGCAAACGGGCGCCATTCATTTCTGAGCAACAAATGTTGCCTTGCCCTAGTACGGAACAGAACAAAGACATAATTCCTCCTCGGACTTCTCGATACTACACCTTATCGATGATGTATGATTGGTTGGAAACGAGATATACCCTCTATGTTTCTCACTCCAAAACCAAGAAACAACGAATCGTAACCGGCACGTTGCATAGCGAAATGCCTGTAAAATATTATATAACACACAAGGATATACCTTTCAACAACTAGCATATCAATGATTAGAAATAGGAACGCCATACGGTTGCTGTGCCTCTTTTGCCTTCTGGTATATCCGGCAATCAACGCAAATCTGGAAGCCCAGACAATCATCGGACAACGGAACGACAGCGTCAGCCATTCCCTGATCCGCCATCAGCTTGGCTTTGACATTCGTCCGGGCTATATCGTCTCCACCCATAGTTTTCTGCAAGGAGACAATATGCAGCAAAAGAAAATCGACCAATCGCTTTCTTTCCATCTCAAGTACGCTTTCAGATTTAGCAAAGAATCCAATCTCGGCAGGCTCTTTCCTCATACCTATCAGGGCATTGGCGTTTCCTACCATACCTTCTTTAGTCCCGTTGAATTGGGAAATCCGGTGTCGGTATACGCTTTTCAAGGGTCACGTATCGCGCAACTGTCGCCCCGTCTGTCGCTCGATTACGAATGGAACTTTGGAGCTTCTTTTGGCTGGAAAAAATATGACGAACTATCCAATCCGCAAAACGTACTGATTGGCTCCAAGATCAATGCGTACATCAATCTCGGCTTTTTGCTGAACTGGCAAGTTCACAAGTACT
>OGDQ01001864.1_pt1 | contig 11086 bp, 8 predicted proteins | sample 1570451 | NCBI WGS metagenome assembly OGDQ01 (sample SAMEA2582171, study PRJEB24529) | metagenome | biome: Human gut stool | place: China | collected 2011 | reverse complement strand
TAGAGCACAACACTTTTAATGTTGGGGTCCTGGGTTCGAGCCCCAGGCGGATCACTGAAAACAAAAGAAAAAATCAAGCAAATCCCTGATAATCAAGCGTTATCGGGGATTTCTTTTTTCTGGCAGATAGCAGAAAATAGCCGTTTCAAGGGCTCAGTTGTAATTCTTGGGGGATTTGATTCAGGGCAATCACATTCCTAAAAATTGATTCCCGTACGGTTTCATTCAAAACTTGTGCGGATTTGAATGAAATACTACACAGTGAAAAAATATCTATCATAAGTATCATTCATTTTAATAATCATTTCATTATCAAAAGAATAAGTATGATAGATAACTTTTAATAAATGTATCTATCATACTTTTATTGCAAAAAATAGCTATCTATCATGCCTATACTTTATCTATTTTAGTGTAGTATTAGGTGAGATTACCCATTTAAAGGCATAAGAATGCACGTTTTATAAGACGACAACCTGTATTAACAGCTTAATAATCTATTGGGAGCGGTGATGTTTTTATAGCCCACGTATGCAGGCTGTACAGCCCACGCTTGTAAACCATACAGCCTACAGATGCGGGCTCTACAGCCTGCATACGTGGGCTATAAAAACATCACCGTTAAAGTTGGCTTATTAAGCCATGATCATCGGATTTATACAGGTTCATTGCAACAAAAACAAGCTATTTTATGTATATAGGGCCTCTATTCGGCTATTTTGTTGATGATAGATGTTTTTTCACTATGTAGCATTTAATTCAAATCTGCACCGGAATGAATCTATTTTTAAGGATATGATTGCCCTGAATCAAATCCCCCCAATTTTCAGACTGAGCCGTTTCAAGGGGGCAGTCCGAAAATCTGGGGTAGTTACGGAATGTTTATGTTTATAAAATGTATGAAGCAAAAAGTAATAGTCTATTTTCCCAGCCCTACAAAGTTGATATGTGTCTCCCAATCGGATAGGCATTAAAACCCAGCTAAAAGAATGTATTTCAAAAACATATTACCATATATTTATTTACCTTTGCAAAAAACATAGTTACATGAAGGAGTATCCTATTAACGCAATAGATAACGAATATATAGAATGGCTAAAAGCCATCAAGCAGCAAATTCGTTCTACCAAAATACGAATGATAAAAACAGCCAATACAGAGTTGATACACTTTTATTGGCGGTTGGGACAAATGATCTCTCAAAAACTAAAAGAACAGAATTGGGGTGATAAGGTAATAAACAAGCTTTCAGTAGATTTGCGTAATGAGTTTCCTGATATGCATGGCTTTTCCCGTCAGAACCTATACTACAGCAAGAACTTCTATGAGTTCTACGCAGAGAAAATACACTTTTCATCCAATAATGTAATTGTCCCCCAAGTTGAGGGACAATTACAAGTAACTGATAACTATAGAATTATCTTCGATATACCTTGGGGACATCAAAAGGTGATAATTAGCAAAGCCCAAAACGTAGAAGAAGCATTATTTTATGCGCACCAAACCCTATCTAACGGCTGGAGTAGAAGTGTTTTAGAGAATCAGTTGAAGCAACAATTCTATGAGCATTACGGACAAGGACAAACCAACTTCTTGCAGACCTTACCTGCTCTAACAGCAGATATGGCACAGGAAGTAGTAAAAGACCCGTATTGGTTTGATTTTGTATCTGTATCTCAAAAAGCACGGGAACGAGATATAGAAAAGCAGCTTGTCACGCACATCACTCAATTTCTTCTTGAATTGGGTAAAGGCTTCGCTTTTGTAGGAGAGCAATATTGTTTGAACTTGAATAATAAAGAATATTTCTGCGATCTCTTGTTCTATCATATCCCGTTACGGGCTTATGTCGTTATAGAGTTGAAGAACGGTAATTTCAAACCTGAACACTTAGGGCAGTTGAATTTCTATCAAAACCTAATCAACAATACTTTAAGGGGAGAGTATGACAATCCAACTATAGGAATGTTACTCTGCCGAGACAAAGATAGGATTGAAGTAGAATATGCATTGCAGAATATTTCATCACCGATTGGAGTGAGTGAGTTTAATGTTAAGGAACTATTTCCTGAAAACTTAAAAAGCAAACTACCAACAGTTGAGGAAGTTGAGGAGGAACTAAATAAATTAGTAGAAGAAACTTAGACATCATGATTAACAAGGAGAAATTATTTACTCAGATTCAGAATGTAATAAATGCCAATCCCGTTATTGTTTTAGGTTCGGGAGCATCTATTTCATACAACATATCAAGTATGTGGGATTTAGCATTAGAACTCAAAACTTTTTTCAAAGATAATCCATATTCTAATGAGGAATCTCAAGATTGTATCAACAAATTCATTGATAACTTAAATGCAGGTTTAGGCTTAGAAGAAGCTCTATTAAAAATCAAGGTTACAATGGAAGTTGAGCTAAAAATAGTAGAACTTGTTTGGAACAAAATAGTAAAGCAGGACAAGGAAATATATGAAAAAGTAAAGCAAGGCGAAGAAATAAATTTAGTATCTTTATTTAATCACATTATATATGGTAGAGATTCTGCTATCCTTAATATTGTGTCTACCAATTATGATAAAATAGCGGAATATGCCGCCTCGCAAACTGATGCATTCTTAAATACAGGATTTTCACACAACCTAAGAGGTGTCTTTTTCACAGATCTGAACCCTAAGCTATATGCTAAATTGAAGCCTTATACAGGATGTATAAATATTTGGAAGGTACATGGATCATTAGATTGGTTTTATAGAAATGAAGATATTTTCTGTTTCCCTAATACTTATGATATACCTTTAGGATGTACACCATGCATTATTACACCTGGTACTAACAAGTATGAAAAAACACAGAATGACCCTCATAGAAGTTTATTATCCATCGTTGATAATATATTTAATGAAGCTAGTGGCTTCTTATGTATTGGTTATGGATTTAATGATAGTCATGTACACCCTAAATTGATTAACCACTCAAAGAAAAAAAGAGTACCAATCCTTATAGTTACTAAAAAAGCAACAGATTCAATAAAAGAGTCAGTAATGAAGCAATGTAGCAATTATATTATTATTGAAGATGATAATCATAATGGTACTAACTTTTGGATATCTAATGAACCCGATGCTTTAAACATCCCAAATGAAATATATTGGACAATAGAAGGTTTGTGTAAAATAATTTAAAAACAATAATACGATGAAAGAAAAAACAATATTTAGTTATAATAAGAATGAAGCTATTGCTCTCATTAATAGTGTCGATACAGGTACTGCTACCGCTGTTGTTGAAAATGACAATAATTTATCTACATTACAAATTAACCAACTAATAGCTATAGAAAGTCCTTTTTCAAGCCGTAATATAGTTGGTATGATTGTGAAAATTGCTAGAAAATCATCAACTAACAATGATGATGAAATGGAAGATTTTACTCTAGTAAACACAATCAAAATAGTATTTGTAGGTGAACTTCATGATAGACTTGGGACATTCTCTAATGTATTCAAACGCAATGTTACAGCATTACCTTACATCGATGCTAAGTGTTATAAAATCGATGGTGAAAAGTTATCCGAATTAATGAAAACAATTTCTGCCGAGATAGAAAAAGGAATTAACCCGTTAAACCTTGGAAAATATTCTATGGATGAAAGCTCTGTAGCTTACCTTGATGGAGATAAATTTTTTCAAAGGCATGCGGCTATTGTTGGTTCTACAGGAAGTGGAAAATCATATTGTGTAGCAAAATTGGTTGAGCAAATATCTGATTTAGAAATGGCGAATGCAATATTATTTGATATACATGGAGAATATTCAAATGAAAGTTTTTTAAAGTCTGGAATTAAGCAATACAAAATAGCCTCTCCAAATGATTTAATATCAAAAGATAAATTATCGAATAATATTTTAATGATTCCTTACTGGTTACTGAACTATGAAGAAATGCAAGCATTACTTTTAGATCGTAGCGATATGAATGCTCCCAACCAAGCCATGCTTTTGTCTAAACAAATTCTAACTCATAAAGAGAGCAACGTTGAGGGAACAATATATACAAAACAAATAACATTAGATAGCCCTGTTCCATATGATTTGAAGGAAGTACTGCAAAAACTTCAAGAATTAGATGAAGAAAAAGTCGAAGGCAGTAGAGGAGAAAAAGCAGGTCCATACAATGGAAAGCTAACAAGGTTTAATCAAAGATTAGCTAATAAATTAGAGGATAAACGATTGGGATTTATGTTTTCTCTAACTTCTGAAGAAATGGATGTAGATTGGTTAAAGAATTTTTGCACAAAATTAATGGGAACGGATGATGGTACTGGGAAGGGAGTGAAAGTTATAGACTTTTCTGAGGTTCCCTCTGATATTTTACCTTTGGTAATTGGTCTAATGACAAGAATAATATTCTCTGTCCAGCAGTGGAGTGACAAAAGTTCCCGACACCCTGTTGCATTGTTATGCGATGAAGCACACCTCTATGTTCAGCAATTAGATCATAGTGATTCAGTAGCTGAAATTGGATTAAAAAGTTTTGAACGCATAGCTAAAGAGGGAAGAAAATATGGAGTAGGGCTTGTCATCATTAGTCAAAGGCCATCAGAAGTAAACCGAACAGTCCTAAGTCAATGTAATAACTTTATCAGCCTTCGGCTAACAAATGTAGAAGATCAAAGCGTAATAAAAAGACTATTACCAGATAATCTAGGCAACATTGCAGATAACTTATCATTGCTAGATATTGCAGAAGCCATCATCGTTGGTGATGCTACCCTACTCCCTTCTAGAATCAGGATTGATGAACCCACTATTAAACCATCTAGCCAAACGATTAAATTTTGGCAGATATGGGGACAAACTAAAAGTTCTCAAAATCTATTATCTGCCATAGATAATATGATAAAACAATATAAAGCAGAATAAACTAATCTGTAAAGTTTTTCTAGGACAAGTGAAATTTTAGGTGCAAGGTGCAAACATATATATGTATATATATGCTTGCACCTAAATTGAAATATTAATAATCAAAGACTTGCGTAATTTGAAAAGAATGTATACTTTTGAACCCAAGATATAAGCAAACAGACACCGGACAGAAGCGGACTGTTTTTAAGGACTAAAGCGTGACTAATACAAAGCTTATAATTCCAAAAGCATTGATTTTTAGGAGAATATACCACAAGGTTCACGAACCAGGCGGATCAGCAAGAAAATCCCTTGATAATCTTAAGTTATCAGGGATTTTTCTTAAAAAAATATTTCCAATCCTACTCCCGCAAAATTTTACTAGTAACATATAAGTTCACAATCTTTTATTACACATCTCTTGGTCTTGCTATTTTCAATAGAAGATTGTACTTTTGTCATCATTTTATCAGTCAATATTTTACACAAATGATCTTTATACACAATTTATTTCTCATTCTGGGACGTGGAATAGGACAAGTGATGTTTCAGAATAATGCGCTATCCGGATTATTAATGCTAATTGGAATATTTCTAAACTCATGGCAAATGGGCATACTAACAGTCTGCGGTAATATAATAAGTACACTGACAGCCTATTTTTCGGGATATAAGCATGATGATATTAAAAATGGATTATACGGATTTAATGGAACTTTGGTAGGTATAGCAGCTGGCGTATTTTTACAATTATCAGTAGGAGGTTTAATCATGTTGATTATCGCTTCGGCCCTTTCCACATGGATTGCCTATTTTTTCAGTCAGCAACGTTTGCTCCCTGGCTTTACTGCTCCTTTCATTCTTGCTGTATGGGGAATGTTGGGAGTTTGTAGCTGGCTTATACCAGATCTACTACCAGTTTCTGATACGGTTATTGATACCACACAGAATATTAATTATTTCCAAGCCTTCTGCTTAGGTATAGGGCAAGTCATGTTTCAGGGAAATACAGTTCTATCCGGATTATTTTTCCTTATAGGCATTTTGATTAATTCTCGGAAAGCAAGTCTCTATACTATCTTAGGAGCACTTCTTCCTATTCCCTTAGCCATTTTACTTGAAGTGGATACTACATACTTAAATGCCGGATTAATGGGCTATAATGGAGTATTATGTGCTATAGCATTGGGAGGAACGAGCTGGAAAAGTGGCGTATGGGCAGGATGCTCTGTCTTACTGTCCACCGTATTACAGATTCTAGGAATGAGTTTGGGTATCACTACCTTAACCGCTCCCTTTGTTATATCTGTATGGATCATACTAATGATACAAAAAGTAATAAGGACACAGAATAACTAAATTAGCCTTCAAATAAAATTTTGTGATATTTTTTCAAAGAAAAAGATATTATCTTGTCACCCGAAATAATTGCCTTTGTGTTATGAACACTACACCATAATGCAGTAAACTTAAAAATAGTATCCAAACTCCTTGAATTAAAAAGAGTTTGGATACCTCAACATTTACAGTAGAAAATATTATTTATAAAGTTTCAATCAGATCTTAGTTATGTCCGAATGAATAACCAAACATCTTTTTTTCAACATTCTTTCAAGAAAAGATTGCCTTTTTACTTACTATTTTCTTTTCCCTTACTATATTTTTCTCTTTCTATTTTCAACAATTCCTCAAACAATTTCACAGCTTGCTCCATTGAAAAGTGATTGAGATTTTCCACATGAGTTATAGGGCCTATATTAGATGCACTCACATGACAGTTCTCATAAAAATTGTTTGTGCTATATAGGACTGTTTCTTCCGTGAATTTCTTTAAGCCATCTTCCGTGACACCTAACGCGTCAGCTACTTGTTTTAATTTATCGTCATCTATTTTTTCCGATTGCTCCATTTTGGAAATAGCCTGTTTAGTCACTCCCAATAGTTCCCCCAAATCAGTCTGCGTCATGCCACGAAGACGCCGTATTCGTTCTATTTTCCGTCCCAAATGCGAATTGTTTGTATAAAATTCAGTTTCCATAATAATAAATTTATTTTTAACTTACCTCAATCTACTAATTTATAATCACTTATTTTTCAGTAATTCCACTTTCTCCCTTTCACTTTGGAGTAAACGTTCATACAATTCCACTATTTTATCCAATGGATTGAATTGTTGTGCGATTGATGTGGAACCTTGTTCAAAGGTGTTGTCTCTGATATTATTAATATTATAGATAGCCTTCTCCACATCAAAGTCTTTAATCACTTCTGCAGATATTCCCAATACAGAAGCAATTTGATTTAAAAGACCTTCTTCTATTTCTTCCTGTTTCTCAATCTTTGAGATGACCTGCTGGTTTACACCAAGATCAGCTGCTAGAGCTTCCTGCTTCATACCAAAGTAAACACGGATCTTTTGTAGATTATGCCCTACATGCCTCCGGTTCGCTTTATCTTTTACTTCGATATTCATATCATTATTTTTTAAGTAGTACATTGAGACAAAGATAGTAAAAATCAACCCAAATCAAATCAAAGTCAACTTTATTTTTTTCAATCCCCAGTTCTATATGCATAATTTTGCCCTGTCAGTTTTTTTACTGATATGAATCGTGGCGCCACATTCAAAACAGTAACAGAATAATGTTCAATTGGCATTGACATTCTGAACAATCATCATTTAACCAATAAAATCTAATAGCCTATGGGGTAAGTAAAGTCATTACAATCGAAACATAGCTTTAAATCATCCTGGAATTTAGCTATCCAAAAACAAATTAGTAAACATACAATTAAACAAAAAGCATGAAATCATTTTCTGATAAAACAAACATAGGGAAGAATAATCCCCTAAAGACTGTTTATAGAATGAATTTTTACCTATTATTCCTATTAATAGGTTCATTGTCGATACTTGGATCAACACGGGCTTATTGCCAACAGAGCAGAACGATCTCGGGTATAGTGAAAAACTCTCAAGGAGAGACTATTATCGGAGCGAATATCGTTGAAAAAGGTACCAGCAACGGGACGATTACGAATGTAGACGGACTGTTCACACTGCGCATATCGCCCAATGCAATATTAAAGGTATCTTATATGGGATACACGGAACAGGAAGTCAATACACGCAACAAGAACAAGCTGGAAATCATACTGACGGAAGATGCCAGACTGATTGATGAAGTAGTGGTGGTAGGATACGGATCGGTCAAAAAACGGGATTTGACGGGGGCGGTAACCTCCGTCAAAAGTGCGGAAGTACTGGCCGCTCCTACCAATAATGTGATGGAAGCCCTTCAAGGCAAGATACCCGGAATGGATATCACCAAAACTTCGGGACAGGTAGGAGGTGATGTCACTATCCTGTTACGTGGTTCACGATCTATTTATGGCAGCAACGAACCATTGTTTATTATCGATGGAATCCCCGGCAGTTATAGCCAGGTCAGCCCGTCGGACATTGAGAGTGTAGATGTGTTGAAAGATGCTTCTTCCACCGCCATTTATGGTTCCGCAGGAGCAAACGGCGTTGTAATCATCACCACCAAAAGAGGAAAAGAGGGAAAAGCGACCGTAAATTTCGATGCTTATTACGGATTCAGCGGTTCACCCAACTACAGACATGGGATGACGCGGGATGAATGGGTCACCTACCAGCAAGAAGCCTATAAATATAAAAACGGTGACTATCCTACCGATATGTCCGCCCTATTGGGGAAACAGGATTTTATAGATGCATACAACGACGGCAAATGGATAGACTGGATAGATGAAGTGTCGGGCAACACGGCTACCACACAGAAATACAGTCTTTCGGTCAGCAGTGGCACTGAAAAGACAAAATTATTTGCTTCGACTTCCTACAACCGGGAAGAAGGTTTACTTAATAACGAGAATCTGAACAGATATTCATTACGCCTCAACCTGGATCAACAGATATTTTCATGGGCAAAGGTGGGCTTTACCTCCAATTTAGTCTACCGGGACTTGAACTCCGGCGTGAAAAACACATTCACCAAATCTCTCTCCGCCATCCCGTTGGGTGATGCTTATACCGAAAAAGGGGAGATCAATCACGAATACATCACAGGACAATATTCCCCGATGAGTGATTTTATAGAGAACCAGTATGTAGACAACACACGTTCCACCTACTTGAACATGAGCGGCTATATCGAACTAACTCCCGTCAAAGACCTGACTTTTACCAGTCGTGTCAATGGTACGTTGAATCACTCACGCCGCGGGCAATACTGGGGAGAGAAGTGCAATGCCAACCGTCCGTCTTATGCAGGTTCACCGCATGCTTCCATCACCAACAACAATGCCTGGAATTACACTTGGGAGAATATTCTCGCTTACAACACAACCATCGCAAAAGACCATAATCTGGGAGGTTCACTGATTACTTCCTGGAATAAGAACCAGTCGGAAAGTAGCATGGCTGCCGCCAGCGGTCAGATGGTAGATCAATGGTCTTTCTGGCGACTGACATCAGGTACTTCCCAACATGTGGAATCCGACTTCGCACAGACACAGAAAATGTCTTTTGCCTTCCGTCTGAACTATTCATACAAAGGCAAATACCTGTTTAATTTCTCTACGCGGTGGGACGGTGTTTCACAATTCTCCACCGGACATAAATGGGATGCTTTCCCCGCAGGCGCACTGGCGTGGAGAATATCGGACGAGGCATTTATGGAAAAGACACGTAGTTGGCTGGACAACCTGAAGTTGAGAGTGAGCTACGGCATCACGGGTAACTCGGGAGGAACCACCGCATACAGTACCACAACACAAGCATACGTATATACCGCTTCGGGAATTTCCATTAATGGGAAGATTGTTCCTTTCACGCAATACTCCGGTACTTACGGTAGTTCCGATCTCGGCTGGGAGAAGTCATACAACTGGAATGTGGGGTTGGATTTCGGTATCCTGAACGGTCGCATTGACGGATCGGTAGAATGGTTCAAGACAACCACCAAAGGATTATTATTCAAACGTACATTGCCCATCACCAGCGGTCTGACCGGATGGGGATCGCCTCTGGCCATCTGGCAGAACATCGCCCAGACCAGTAACCAAGGTGTGGAAGCAACGATCACTTCGCACAACATACGGCATAAAGATTTCACCTGGAACACCACTTTATCCGTCACCTGGAACAAGGAACAAATAGACGATCTGCCTGACGGTGATCTGATCGCCGAAAACCTGTTTGTCGGTGAACCGATTAAAGCTATTTACGGATATAAATATACCGGAATCTGGGGAACCGATACTCCACAGGAAACATTGGATGCCTACGGCGTAAAACCCGGATTCATCAAGATAGAAACCTTAGACCAAAAAGGCGATGGAGGTGTGCATAAATACAGTACGGAAGACCGGCAAATTCTAGGACATTCCAATCCGGACTGGATCATCGGATTCAGCAATTCCTTCACCTACAAAAATTTTGATTTATCCGTCTTTGCCATGGCGCGTTACGGACAGACAATCAACAGTGACCTGCTCGGTTATTATACCGCCGAACAGAGCGTAACCAAAAATCAACTGGCAGGCGTAGACTACTGGACAGAGGATAATCAAGGAGCCTATTTCCCCCGTCCCGGAACGGGAGACGAACAAAAAACCGTATATCCTTCATTAAGAGTGCGCAACGGCTCCTTCATTAAGATTAAGAATATCACGCTGGGATATACACTACCCGTCAATATTTCCCGCAAAGTTTTAATGGAGAAATGCCGTATTTATGCCACAGCCTACAATCCGTTCATCTTTGTAAAAGATAAGCAGTTGAAAGATACTGATCCCGAAACCAACGGTTCGGATGCATTTCCTACCTACCGGCAATTTGTTTTTGGCGTTAATTTGACATTCTAACAAAAGATTATAATCATGAAAAGGATATATATAAAATTCATATTTTGCAGTGTGCTGTTCTCGGCCTTATCTCTACATTCCTGCACCTTGGAGGAATACAACCCGGGCGCATTTACCAAAGAGGCTTTGGCTACTTCCATCGATGGATATGAAACCCTGATTAACCAGTGTTATTTTGCTATGGAAAGGTTTTACTACGGTTCTGCGGACTGGATGTCACTGACTGAAGGCGACACCGATCTTTGGACGTATAAAGCCAACGAATCAACAAGTTACACACAGTGGTTCT